>OWIO01002229.1_pt1 | contig 13103 bp, 9 predicted proteins | sample 1733011 | NCBI WGS metagenome assembly OWIO01 (sample SAMN05065779, study PRJEB22554) | human gut metagenome | biome: ENVO:2100002; feature: ENVO:00000062; material: ENVO:00002003 | host: Homo sapiens | place: USA | reverse complement strand
CGAGATGACGTCGAGTCTCGTGGGCTCGGAGATGTGTATAAGAGACAGGGGTTTTCCTGAAAAAATATGCTTCTTTCCGTGGTCTGGAAGGCGTTGATCTGTCGGCCGGAATGTTGCGGGAAGCCGCGGCCAAAAAAGTTTATAACAAGTTGATTTGCCGAGAGATTACCGACTGGCTGAACAATGTGAAAGCACGTTACGGACTGGTGGTTTCCGCCGACGTTTTTACCTACATCGGTGACCTTGAAAACCTGTTTTCCGCTTTGTTCGGGGCACTGAAAAAAAACGGCCGCGTTATCTTTACCGTTTCGGAAAATTCCTTAAACGATTCCGACTGGTTTCTGCACATTTCCGGACGTTTTCTGCACCGCCGCGAATATATTGAAAAACTGCTTTTGCAAACCGGTTTTGAGTTGGAAAAAATCAGCAGGGAAAAGCTGCGCAACGAGGGGAATTCCGAAGTTTGGGGATATGTCGTTGCCGCGCGGAAACAAGGTGCCTGACAAGCGGATTCCGCCCACAAAAAAACCTCTCTGTTCGGAGAGGTTTTTTCATTTTTTCAACTTCAAAAAAACGCAATTATTTTGCGGATTTTTTGGTCGAAGAAGCGCTCTTGCAGGAAGAACTTTTGCTGCTGGTTTTCTTGGCAGAAGCAGTGGCCTTCTTGGCGCTGCCGGAAGTGGCAGACTTGCAGGAAGAAGACTTGCAGTTGTTAGAAAACTGAGCTACGGCCAAAGACCAGAAATACTCGTCCTGACCCATCGGGCGGCCGGCATTTTCCCACAGATAGTAGGCAGCTTCTTTGATTGCATTTTCATTATTTTTAACCATAACTAACTCCAAATAAAAATAAAAAATGTTTGCTCAACACGTTCTAATATACATTCAAAATTTTATACGTCAATAACAAATCGAGTGATAATATTGATTCTGCAAAATAAAAGATAACAGCCTCTCAATTTGCTTGCATTTAATATTATAAGAATTTATATCTAGGTTTTAAAGGGCTGAACTATTATCAAAATTAATTATGTCTAAGGCTATAGGGGGCTATATGGAATATCTGTTATCTAAAGAAGAAATGCAGGCTGTAATCAACGGCGACCACGGCAATGTTTTTGCCGTACTCGGAATTCATCGCGATAAGGGCAGCAAAGAGGTCTTTATCCGCGCATATCAACCCAATACGCGTTCAATTGAGGTCCTGAAAAACGACGGCACGTCGCTGGGGATGATGACCAAACTTGATGATCGCGGCTTCTATCAGATTAACCTCGGCGTCGGGGAAAATTTCGCCTATCGTTTCAAAATCGAAAACGACTTGGGCAATACCTATATGGCCGAAGACGCCTATCGTTTTCAGTCGAATATCGGCGACATCGACGCCTATCTCTTTGCCGAAGGCACCCATCTTGACATGTATAAAAAACTCGGTGCGCATCCGATGACGATGGACGGCGTGGCCGGCGTAAGTTTTGCCGTCTGGGCGCCGAATGCCAAGCGTGTTTCTGTCGTCGGCGGCTTCAACAACTGGGACGGACGTGTCAACGTCATGCGCAAACATCCGACCTGCGGCGTCTGGGATATTTTCATTCCCGGCATCGGGCAGGGCGAACTTTACAAATACGAAATCAAAACCCAGCAGGACTACATACTGGTTAAGTCGGATCCGGTTGCTTTTTATTCCGAAAAAAGACCGAATACGGCATCTGTCGTTTACAATATCGAAAATTATCATTGGGAAGACGAAAACTGGATGAACTACCGCGAGCAGGCCAACAGTTTCGACCGTCCGATGTCCGTTTACGAGGTTCATCTCGGTTCCTGGCGCCGCAAGGGCGAACATGGCGAGGAGTATTTGACTTACCGCGAGTTTGCCGACTATCTTGTCCCCTATGTCAGCAATATGGGCTTTACGCATGTCGAGTTTCTGCCGCTGTCCGAACATCCGCTGGACGCTTCCTGGGGGTATCAGGTTACCGGCATGTTCGCGCCGACTTCCCGTTTCGGCAATCCGGACGATTTCCGCTATATGATTGACAAATTCCATCAGGCCGGCATCGGCGTCATCATGGACTGGGTGCCGGCGCATTTTCCCAAAGACGGTCACGGCCTTGTCGAGTTTGACGGCACGCATTTGTACGAGCATGCCGATCCGCGCAAGGGCGAACACACCGATTGGGGAACCAAAATTTATAACTACGGTCGTACCGAGGTCTGCAATTTTCTCTGCGCCAGCGCGCTCTACTGGTTGAAGGAATATCACATTGACGGTCTACGCGTCGACGCGGTCGCTTCCATGTTGTATCTGGACTATTCGCGCAAAAACGGCGAGTGGATTCCCAATATCTACGGCGGCAACGAAAACCTTGAGGCCATATCTTTTCTGCGCAAGATGAACGAGCTTGTCTACGGCCACAACAAAGGCGCCTTTACCTGTGCCGAAGAGTCGACGGCCTGGCCGATGGTTTCGCGTCCGACTTCCATGGGCGGCCTGGGGTTCGGTTACAAATGGAACATGGGCTGGATGAATGACACGCTGCGCTATATCAGCAAGGATCCGGTGCACCGCAAATATCATCACGGCATGCTGACTTTCGGTCTGCTCTATGCGTTTAACGAAAACTTTATTCTGCCGATTTCACACGATGAGGTGGTTCATGGCAAAGGCTCTATGCTGGCTAAAATGCCGGGCGACGAGTGGCAGAAATTTGCAAACCTGAGAGCCTATTACGGCTTCATGTTTACCCATCCGGGCAAGAAACTGCTGTTTATGGGCAACGAGTTCGGACAGGATTGGGAATGGAACGCCGAAGAAAGCCTGCGCTGGCATCTGCTGCAATATCCGATGTATAAGGGCATGCAGAACTGTGTCCGCGACCTTAACCTGATGTATAAGGGAAATCCGGCGCTTTATGAGGTCGATTTCGACTACCGCGGTTTTGAATGGATTGAACATTCCAACGCTGACGACAGCGTCATCTCTTATGTTCGCAAAGGAACGCAGCCCGGCGATTATCTGATTGTCATATGCAACTTTACGCCGGTGGTCCGCAGGGATTACCGTGTCGGTGTTCTGGAAAAATGCAAATATCAGGAAATTTTTAACAGCGACGATGTAAACTACTGGGGAAGCGGCGTCAAAAACGAAGGCTTTATGGAGGCGCAGGAACAGGAGTGGAATATGAAACCTTATTCCGTCCAGATAACGCTTCCGCCTCTGTCGACCATCGTAATTAAGCCGATACGCTGATTTTTAACATAAGGGAGGAAAACAATGGCAGGCAGCAAACCCACAATCGGAAAACCCTATCCGCTCGGTTCGGTTTACGATGGCAAGGGTGTTAACTTTGCCTTGTTTTCCGCTCATGCCGAAAAGGTTGAACTCTGCCTGTTTGACAAAAGCGGTGCGCAGGAAGTGCAGCGCTACGCCATAACCGAAAACGACAACAGCATCTGGCATATCTATGTGCCGGGACTGGAGCCGGGGCAGGTCTACGGCTACCGCGTTTACGGCCCTTACAAGCCGGAAGAGGGCAAGCGTTTTAATCCGAACAAGCTGTTGATTGATCCCTATGGCCGGCAGCTGGTCGGCAAGCTCATCTGGCATAAGGCCATTTTCGGCTACGACTGGGACAGCCCGGACAAGGATTTGTCTTTCTCCGAACTGGACAGCGCACCCTATGTGCCGAAGTCCGTGGTTGTTGACGATGCCTACGACTGGGAAGGCGACGAACCGCTGCGCCGTCCTTTTGAAGATACCGTAATTTACGAAACCCATACCCGCGGATTTACCCGCCTGCATCCGAAAGTTCCCGACGCCAAACGCGGCACTTTTGCCGGCATGTCGCACCGGTCGGTTGTCAACTATCTTAAGTGGCTGGGCATTACCGCGGTCGAACTGCTGCCGATTCACGCTTTCTTCGGCAACCGGCACAAAAAGGGCTATATTGTTGACAATTACTGGGGGTATGAAAGCTTTACCTTCTTTGCTCCCGAGCAGTCTTACCTGAGCCGTGACGACATCCGCGAATTTAAGGATATGGTCAAAACTCTCCACAGGAACAATATTGAGGTTATTCTCGACGTCGTGTTCAACCATACCGGAGAGGGCAACCAGCTCGGTCCGACTTTGTGTTATCGCGGCATCGACAATGAATCCTACTATATTCTCAATCCCGAAAACCGGCGTTATTATTTTGATACGACCGGTTGCGGCGCGACGTTTAACGTTCAGCATCCGAATGTCTTAACGTTGGTTATGGATTCGCTGCGTTATTGGGTTAAGGAAATGCATGTGGACGGTTTCCGTTTTGATCTGGCAACGACGGTCAGCCGTCATAATCTGGCCTTTAGCCAGCAGAGCGGTTTTTTATATTCCACGCTGCAGGATCCGCTGATGAAGCAGAGCAAGCTGATTGCCGAACCCTGGGATGTCGGTTACGGTGGCTATCAGGTCGGCGGGTTTCCGCCGGGCTGGGCCGAATGGAATGATAAGTTTCGCGACGTCGTGCGCCGTTTCTGGAAAGGCGATTTGGGCCAGACGCCCGAACTTGCCAGCCGCATAGCCGGGTCGTCCGATGTCTTCAATTATAACAATCGCGATATTTGGGCAAGCGTCAACTTTATCACGGCGCATGACGGTTTTACACTGCGCGATTTGGTAAGTTATAACGGCAAACACAACAACTCCACCGGTCCGAGCCCACGAGACTGCAGCGACAGCAACTGGAGCTGGAATTCCGGCGCCGAAGGCGAGAGCGACAACAAAACCGTCACTTCCAACCGCTACGCCCGCGGTCGGGCGTTGATGGCGACGCTGCTGTTGTCTTTCGGGACGCCGATGATGCTGGCCGGCGACGAGTTTGCGCATACCCAGTTCGGCAACAACAATCCTTATTGTCAGGACAATGTGCTGACCTGGATTGCCTGGGAGGCGATTACCGACGAGAACCGGAGTTTTGCCCGTTTTGTCAAAAAACTGGTGCAGTTGCGCAAGAAGCTCAGAATTTTCGAACGCCGTCATTTCTTTACCGGACGTCCGGTCAGCCGCAGCGGCGTCAAGGATATTACCTGGTATACGGAAAAAGGCTGCGAGTTTGCCGAAGCGGACTGGCATGACACAAACCGCAAATCTTTGTCTTATTGTGTTTACGGCGGCAGCCGCTACGTCATGTGCATTTTTAATGCTGACTTCAACGAATTGAGCTGGAAGCTTCCCGATATTGACAATACGATGACCTGGAATCTGCTTTTGGACAGTTCTTCCAAATTTACCGGCGTGCCGGCCTCAGACAAAACAATCAGGGTTCCCGGCTGGAGCGTGCTGGTTTTTGAAATTAAACGATAGAAAACAAGGGGAAATCAGATGGAGGAAAATCTCAGGCTTCTGGCGGAAAAGTTAGGACTTTCGGTGCGCTTTTCCGACGCCGGACTGATTAAAAAAGATTATGAAGTCAGCGAAGACGTTATCCGCTTTATTGCCGACAGTCTGGGATTTAAAGCCTGGACGGCAGACGATGTCAATGCGTCGCTGGCCGAAATAGAACGCCGTCGCTGGATGCGAACGCTGGATACGATTTATGTCGTGGAAGAAGGTGATGTCGGTTTCAGCGCGGTTGTTCCCGTTTCGCGTCTCGGCGCCGCCTTTGATATTATTGCCGCGCCTGAGAATTCCGGCCCCGGCATTTTCGGTCAGCTGTCTTTTCGCGTCAGTGATACCGGCGAGCGCTATGTTCTGGACGGTACGGAATTGGCCCGGATAGAGGTGCGCATCAATACGGCGCTGAGTTTCGGCTATTACAGCCTGACCTTTAAGATGGATGAAGACCTTTTCTTTTCGACTTTGGCCGTGGCGCCCCGCCGCTGTTTTGAAAATGCCGCTTTGTCCGGCGGCAAGGTCTGGGGTTTCAATATACAGCTCTATTCGCTGAAAAGCGAACGCAATTGGGGTGTCGGTGATTTTACGGATCTGTCCGAACTGGTCAAAATCGCCGCCCGCAGCGGCGCCAATGTCATCGGTCTGAATCCGCTCAACGTGCTAAATCATACCTATCCGGAAGACGCCAGCCCTTACAGTTCGCTGAGCCGCCTGTTTATGAACCCGATATATATCGACATTGAAAATGTGCCGGAATTTATGCCGTCCGACCGGGAGGATAATCTGGAGCTGATTAAGGAACTCCGCGGCAGCGAACTGATTAAGTATACCGAGGTTTATCGCCTTAAGGTAAAATTGCTGGGCGAATTTTACAAACGGTTCAAGTTCGGCAAGGACCAGAAGCGCCAGACGGATTATCAGCGTTTCTGCGAAAGCAAGGGCGTCGACTTGGACAAGATGGCCGTTTTCCAATGCCTGTATGACGAAAAATGCGCGTCGGGATGGTGCGGTGGCTGGCGGGCATGGGAAAAAGAGTTTCAGAATTTCAACACCGAAGCGATTCAAAAGTACATAACTTCGCACAAGGAACGCATAGAGTTCTTTAAGTTTATGCAATTCGAAGCGGAACGGCAGTTTGATCTGGCGCACCAGACCGCGGTAGAATGCGGCATGCGTCTCGGCTTTTACCGTGACCTGCCGGTTGGTGTCAATTCTGAAAGCACCGAAGTTTGGAGCGATCCGGAACTGTTTATTCCCGGCGTCGGCGCCGGCGCGCCGCCGGACGCTTTCTTTCCCGCCGGACAAAAATGGTGTCTTGGCACCTTTAACCCTTTTGTCCTCAAAGAAAAATGCTATCAGCCGTTTATCAAAATCCTGCGTGCCAATATGCGTTCGGCCGGCGCGTTGCGTATTGACCATGTTATGGGATTGATGCGGTTGTACATAATTCCCGACAGCGGCACTGCCGGAACTTACCTTTATTTCAATTTCCGCGATATGCTCAATATCGTCGCGCTGGAGAGCCATTTGAACCAGTGCATGATTGTCGGCGAAAGCATCGGCAACGTGCCCGACGGTTTCATTGACACGCTGCGCGCCCGCAATGTCTATTCTTTGGGCGTCCTCTGGGCTGAGCGTTTTGACGCCGGCTGGGGCGATTTTCGCAGTCCGCAGCAATATCCCGAATATGCGTTTACTTCAATCGGTACCCACGACATGGCGCCGTTGCGGATGTGGTGGTTCGGATATGACATTGCTCTCATGCGCAGCTTGAACATTATTGACAATGATGAGACACAGTCCCATGCCTACCAAAAGCGCGAAGTCGATCGCTGGAAGCTCCTTCACGTTTTGGACATTAACGGCGTCTGGCCGGAAGACAATCTTCGCAAAGGCGATTATATCTACGGCGAAGCCTATCCCGAAGGAATAGAAGAGGCGGTTCACCGTTTTGCCGCCCGTTCGGTTTCCAAAGTTTTTCTGGCGCAGCCGGAAGACATTTTTCATGTTGAAAAAATGCAGAACCTTCCGGGTGTCGACCGGGACAAACATCCGAACTGGCGTCGCAAGCTTCCGGTCGATTGGGAAAAGTTTGAAACCGATATTGCCTATATCCGCAATATCAGGGCCATCCGGCGCGAAAGGTAGCCGGCACCCGCTTAAAGGAAAAGGCCTTCCCGTTCTGGAAAGGCCTTTCCTCTGCCCCGATTACCTCCGCGTTCTACTTGAGGTAATCCAAAATCGACAAGCTCATGGTCGTCTGCATGACCGAATAGGAAGCCTGCAGGTTTTCTACCGCCAGCAGCAGTTTGGTTGCAGCCTCCGTCTTGTCGACGTTTTTCAGTGACGAAATGTTGTTTTCCAGATTGTTTTTTACCAACGTCTGGTTTTCCGTCACGTTGTTTAACAGTACCGTGTTTGAATTGGTTTTGGCCAGAATTGAATATAAATCCGGATTGGAAGTGGACGTATCGGCCGAAGAGTTGAACAGGGCGTTCTGAATCAAATCCAGCGAGCCCATTACCCGGTCCATAGCCTGATCGGAGTTAATCAGGCTGTCCGTGCCGTCGGCCGGATTGCGCGTGTCGACCAGATTACCTTGGGCAATTTGACCGAGAGCGCGGAACATCTGTTCAAACACCGCGTCCTGCCCGTTGATGTCAAAAGTCAGGCTCTGGTTGTCGGAAATCATTTTGCTGGAAGACAGGGTGCCGCCCTGATAGTAAGACTGGGTTTCCATGCTCCATTTTCCCGAAGCGTCAATAACATGCGGGTTTCCTTCGGCCGGCAGATATCCGGGATCGGCGGTTACATAAAGCGTCGTGCCGTCGTCGCTGATGCCCGTAACCTGAACCCGCGGCACGGTGTTGCTGCCGAAGCCTTCCATGTTGATGACCGAGCCGACCGGGAAAGAGGTCGAGAAGGTAACGTCGTCGTTGGGCGAAATCGTTGTGCTTTCCATAATCGGCGTATCTTCGTCAACCGTGATGGTTTTGCCGTCGGAAGAAACGGACTTGATGGTATAGGCTTTGGCGTTCGCCCCGGCGCCGTCGCCGCCGATGACGATGGTGTCGCCGGCTTTCAGGGAAGAAAACGCGCCATGCTGGGTAGCCTTGATTGTTCCGTTTTCGCGGTTAAAGGTCAGGTCGCCGGTCGTGCGGTCGTTGGCGGTAATGCCCTCTTTCAGAAAACCGCCGGCGTTTCCGGCCGTCAGGGTGGCCGTATTGCCGCCGGTTGACGCAATAGTCAGATTGCCGACGCTTTTGCCGTCCATCGACATGTTGGTCAGGTTAGCCGCGGCGCTTTCCGGAAATTTGATGTTGATGCCGTCATAATAGTTCTGAAAGTCTTCCAGCGAGTTGAACGGGAAGTTAATCGGCGCCTGGGTCGTGTTTCCGCCGCCGAACAGATATTTTCCGTTAACAAAGGTATTGAGGCTGTCAACCAGCATTTTCAGCGTCGAAAATGCGGTTGTCTGCAACTGTTTCATTTCCTGATATTGGTCGTTGCTCATCGTATGCGGCTCGCCGGTCGTAACTCCGTTGGCTTTCAGAACCGTTGAACTTCCGTTAATGGTGTACAGCGGGAAAGAAAATTTGGTGCCCTCGAACTTAAATTCGGGATTGCTCGGCAGCTTGTCTTTCAGCGCGTTCATGATTTCTTCGGCGCTGGTCAGACCGCTGATGTCGATGTTATTGCCGTCGCCGTTGGTCGCAAAGGTATATGTTGTGCCGTTAACGGTCAGGGTCTTGCCCAGATAGTCGTTAATGTCGTTGCTTGAGAAACTGATTTCGCCGCCGGTATAGTCAGGCGTAAGGTTTCCCGTCAGTGCGCTGCTTTCCGATTTCGGCGTGCCGGTTTTGACGCCGTTCGCGTTCAGGATGGAAGACGTGTTGTCAACCGTGTACAGCGGGTAGGAAAAAGTCGTGCCGTTAAACGTGAATTTGTCATTGGCGGGCAGTTTGTTTTCCAGCGCGTCCATCACGTCCTGCGCGGAAGTTGCGGCACTGATGTCGATATTGTTGCCGATGGCGTCTTCCGCAAAGGTGTACGTGGTGCCGTTAATCGTAATCGAACGTCCCAGATAATCGGCCTTGTTGTCGCTGGTAAAAGTGATTTCGCCGCCGGTCTTGTCCGGGTCTTTCTGGGTCGACGTATCGCTGACCGAACCGCTGAAAGAAGTCAGCATGCTTTTAAAGTCCTTGATGGTCGACTGAATGGATTCCAGCGATGTATTGATAGTGTTCAGTTCTACCTCAAGAATGCTGTTGTTTTCCATATAGTTGTTGTTTACGGTCAGCGCCGCCTCCAGACTGACAATGCTGTAAGCGCTCATGCCGTAGCCGGAATAGGTCTGCGACTTCAGGCCCGTAATCGACTGAAAACTGTACTGATCAACCAGCTGCTTGTTTTTAAGCGCGCCGTTCATCATGTTAATGTAAGTTGAATAAGTTGGAACTCTTACCATGGCAATACCTCCTAGTTAACCATATTCAGCAGCATGTCCAGAATTTCTTTGGACGCCGTAAACATTTGAGCGCAGGCCGCGTAGCTCTGCTGAAAGACAATCAGCTGGCTGAGTTCTTCGTCCATGTCAACGCCGCTTATTTGCGCCTCTTTGGTTGAAATCGAATTTGTCAGCTCCTGCTGATATGCCAGCGTTTTGGATGCTTCGTTGGTTTCCGACGCGATGTTGCCGACGAAGGTCGATGCGTAGTTGGACAGGGTGGTTGACATTGACGACAAAGTGCCTGATTGTCCGAACGACTGCGATTCCGTAAAGACCTTGACCATTTCGTTGGCAATGGTGTTCGATGCCTGGTTGAGCTTGTATTCGCTGCTGGCAACGTCATACTGCGGCGAACCGTTGGCAATCAGGGCCGGGGTCGTCTGCAGCTCTTCGCGGACGCTGATGGACGACGATACGCCGGCATTCGAAGGCGCCAGACCGAGTTTTTCAATAACGCCGCCCTGGCCGCCGGGAGCTACGCTTTCGCTGATTTCCATCTGCTCTCCGGACGCGTTGACAATTCGCAGGACATAGCCGTTGCCGTTCGGAACCAGCGAGGCCTGAATGTTTTCGTTCAAGACCGGATCGCTGTTGATTTTGTCAACAATGGTCTGCAGGCTGTCGTTCGGATAAATGTTGATGGAACCGTAGTTCAGACCGTGCGACGTATCCGAGAAGTTAAGGGTAACGACGTTTTTCAGTCCTAGGTTCATGCCTTTGCTGACAACTTTTGAGTCATAAATGGCTTCGTTGGTGTTGCTGACGAAAAAGTCGTTCAGTCCGAAGAAGCTTGAGAAACCTTCGGCAGTACGGTCGTAAGTGCCGTCACCGTTGGCGTCGAACTTGATGCTGACGCTGCTCTGTTCGCTGCCGACGGTCGAACTGGCCTCGTCCATAATGGCAATGCTGTATTCGCTGTCGCCGGTGTCGATAACCAGATGTCCGTCGTCGTCAAAGCCCGCGGAGGCCTGCGGCAGATTGGCGCCGTCGGGTGATTGCAGCCAGTCGTTGATACGCTGGGTCATCTCGGCAACGGTGCCTTCGGTAAAGCCGAGACCGCCGTTGAGGTTGGTTGTGGCAACCTGATTGCCTTCCGAGTCAAAGATGATGAAACGGACGTCGCCGTTTTCAATACTGATATGCTGCGCATTAGGGTCAATAAAGCTGCGGGTGCCGGTCAGCGACGACGGCGTGTTTGGGTAAGCCGTACCTTGGTTGTGAATGGCGTTAATCTGCGTTTTCAGAACGCCGGCAAGCTCGTCCAGCTGCGATTGCAGCGAGGGCAGGGTAACGTCGCGGATTTCGATGAGCCCCTGAATTTCGCCGCCGGCAATCTGGTTGGTAATGTCGACGCCGTCAACATAAATTCCGGAAATGCCGCCGCCGGCATAGGAAGTTGTCGCGCTGGCCTGGGCAACCGAGTTGTGGCTCAGCTTGTGAACGTCGCGGTCAAGCAACGTTACGCCGTTTTTGGTCTGGATGACCATTTCGCCGTTTTCGCGTTTGAAATAATTGATGTCAATCAGACCGCTGAGGTCGCGCAGGGCAGAATCTCGCTGGTCTTCCAAATCGGCAACGCCGTCATAGCCCAAGACCTGATATTTGACGATTTTGTCGTTCAGGGTTTTCAGTTCGTCCAGCAGGTTGTTGATTTGGTCGACGTCTTCCTTGATGCTCATGTCAGCATCGCCGCGGAGTTTCTGTATTTCTTCCGAAAGGTAGTTCAGGCGTGAAGTGACCGTGTTCGCCGCATTTAACAGATTATAACGCCCGGTCGCGGAAGTGACGTCGGTTGAAAAGGTGTTGAAAGCCGCCTGAAGGTCTGCAACGCTGGCCGAAATGGAATCATCGCCTTCCGGCGTGCCGAGCAGGGTTTCCGTCTTGCTCAGATACTGGCTTTTGCCGTTGGCCGTACCATAGGCATTGTTTGCCGCCAGAAAACTCCGCAGCAGGCCTTCGTTGACGGTACGGGTAATATTGCCGAGGGCGACGCCGGCGTTTTGTCCGGCCAGAACCACGTTCTTCTGCGCCGCCGTCTTGCGGGTATAGCCTTCCGTATCCACGTTGGCGACATTGCGGCCGATGATGTCCAGCTGCTGCTGCGCCACTTTCATTCCGGTAAGGGAAGTTTGCAATCCTGATAATAATGCCATGGTAAAAACTCCTATAAAGTTCTGTTTATCGCTATTGCGTTTTTACTGTTGTCCAGCGGCGAATACTTGCCCTGGCTTCCGTACGAAGTTGAGCATGCCTTGGTACGGTTTTTGGCCAGATTGACAATGGAATCCATAATCGTCTGGCTGACTTTCATTCTGGTTTGCAGAAGCTTGCTGTTTTCATGCTGAAGTTCGTCAAGCTTCAGCGCTTCTTCGCGCAGGGTCAGCTTGTCTTCCTGATCCAGCAGTTTCAGTCCTTCCTGATTTTTGATAAAAAAGGCCACAAAGGAACGATAGGCCGTAACCAGTTTGACTTTTTGCTCGTATAATGCGGCGACTTTGTCCGTCTCAAACTTCTCCAGAGCGTCGTTTTCTTCTCTGAGCAGCTCGGAGAAACTGCGGACAATGTCCAGATAATCCGCGGCTTTGGCTTTGATTTCTTCTTTCTGCGACAGGTTTTCCATCTTACACCTCTTTGTTTTTTGTTCCGTCGATAAAGCCCTGAGACTGAACTTCCTGCATTTCCAGAATGGACTTCATTACATAGTCGGCGACCCCGACGGTGCCGGTCTTGGCCATTGCCTTGCCGTATTCGTTTATCAGCAGCGAACGGAAGACTTTTTCGCCGTTGCCGCCGCCGAACATTCCGTCGGTCGAAATTCCCTCAAACATGGTTTCGACCATGCGGCTCAGGAAAAAGGCCTCAAAGTCCTCGGCCGTCTGTCTGATTTCTTCGGTACTGCCCTTTTGGGCGCTTGCCATCAGGCTTTTCTGGCGCTCAATGGCCAGTCCGCTGTAGTCGGTATGTAATGCCGGGCTCATCATCTTAAATTACCTCAATATCTGCCTGCAGGGCGCCGCTGGCCTTAATAGCCTGCAAAATGCTGATAAGGTCGCGTGGGCTGACGCCGAGAGCGTTCAGGCCGTCTACCAGTTCCTGCAGGTTGACACCGGTATCCAGAACGCTGAGTTTGGTTTCGACGCTTTCGTTAATGTCAATCGCCGAAGTGACGCCCGTAACCGTCGTGCCGTCGGAAAACGGCAGCGGCTGCGATAC
>OWIO01002219.1_pt1 | contig 13147 bp, 7 predicted proteins | sample 1733011 | NCBI WGS metagenome assembly OWIO01 (sample SAMN05065779, study PRJEB22554) | human gut metagenome | biome: ENVO:2100002; feature: ENVO:00000062; material: ENVO:00002003 | host: Homo sapiens | place: USA | reverse complement strand
GGAGATTTACAAAGCAGGATTGTGAAGATATATTAAAGGCTTGCGAAAAGTACGCAAAGGATAATGGATACGCATTTTTCAAACCCTCAGATGTTGGTACAACAAAGGGCAAAGTATATCAACACAGCACTTGGACGCTGGTTTATTCCAATCATCCCGATAGCTTGTATTCCAAAAAACAAGCTATAGAATATCTTTGCCAGTTCTATGAATTCAATGAAAGTCAAGGTTTTTCTACTTGCATAGACTACTGCCTTGCAAGCGAATATTGCCAATGGGCAAAAGAACTCTGGGGCATTGATATTAGCAATTCTACCGCCTGCCAGGACTTGACGGCTTATGTATTCTTCCCGTGTATGGGTTAAAGACAAATAATAAAAGCAAACAACTGAATATATTAGAGCTTTGAAATTAACTGTTCAAAGCTCTTTTCTTTTTTCCGAAGGTACAAATAAATACGAAAACTCAAAGCAGTCTTTTCATAGGACTGCTTTTTTATATATACAAATGCAAACCAAGAAAGGAAATCGGTATGAAAAACAAACTCAGAAAAATGTTGAGCTTAGTTTTATCTGTCGTTATTGCTATGTCGGCAATAAGCCTGAACACATTTGCGGCTACAATAATGAATATCGAAAACGGCTCAAATCAGAAGTTATATGTTGACTGGTACGATTATTCATATAACTTCAACGGCAGACTGAACGCAAGCATATACGGACAGATAGTCAAACTCAATGTTGGTAGCCCAACAGGACAGGTAGCGTATTGTATTCAGTCCTCAAAGAATGCTTGGACAAGCTATTATACGGCACAAAAGACCTACAATTTGTTGTCGTCAACGCAACAGCAGAATTTAAAACACGCTCTGATTTATGGCTATCAGGGTACAACAAAATATGGCTACAACGCTGATACTGAACGTATAGCAACACAAATTGTCATCTGGAATATCTGTGACGGTTGGTTCAACAACTCTTCCGAAAGCACGGCTGTCGGTATATTCACCGAGGATATGTCAAGCTCTATGGCTACAAATGTCAAGGCTTGCTATAACAAGATCAAAGAGCAGATGTTAAGCCATCGTACTATACCGTCTTACGCTGTAAAGACTACAGTAACAAATGTGCCAAAGCAGAAAATGACGACTAACAGCGATGGAACATTCACAATAACGCTGACTGATAGTAAAAATGTGTCTAAGTATTATGACTGGCAGACGGCAATTAAAAAATACAGCTATCTTTCGATAATTACAGACACCGAAGGAAAGCTCGTTATAAAGTCAACAAAGCCTATCCCCTCCGGCTCGGCTATAACGCTGACAGCTAAGCGTGATAGTAATAAATATCAGAGCAATATTATTGATGTTGCACCTATGTATATGATTTCGGGTAGCGGCTCACAGAGTTCTGCAACATATGTGAAGGATTCCGACCCGAGTGAAGCGAAAATTGCTATTTATTCTGACAGTTTAGGCACAGCTCAGATAAAGAAAGTCTGGAATCACAAGAACGACAGCTCCAGCACACAGGCAAGCAACAACGACATCTATTTCACGATAAAGAACAGTTCGGGTACGACAATCAAGGCTACAGGCAGTGCAGGTAGCTACACCTACTCTGCAAGCGGATCCGTGAGCCAGTTCAAATTAAACTCAAGTAACACTTTTTTAGTAAAATCGTTACCTGCAGGAACATATACGGTCTATGAGTATGGTACTGATGGAGCAGGAATACCGTACTATACACGCAGTAACCTTAGTAAGACGGTGAAGGTTACGGCGGGCGGCACAGGAACGGTAACGTTCACGAATACAAGAAATACCGGAACGGGCGAAGTAATAAAAACTTGGGTGGATACAAACGGTAACGCAATATCCGCAAACGTAAAAAATCATCAGATATATTTCCGTATTAAGAACGCAGACGGCAAATATATCACCGTCAGCGGCTCGAAGTACAGCGGTTCATATTCTTTTGCCGGAACAACAACTACAGCAACATCACTGTATGTAAATCCCAGCACGGGTAAGTTCGTTGTTTCAGATCTTCCCACAGGCAAGTATACCGTATATGAGTACGGCTCTCCGGAGGGCTATTCTGTCAACAAAGCATCTCAGACAATTACCATCTCAAGAGATAAAACATCGTCCGTGTCTTTCGTAAACAGCGAGGACAGCGGTACGGCTCAGATAAAGAAAGTATGGCTGTCCGATACAACTCTTACATCTGCTCAGATCGCAAATCTTGAGAAAAGCGTATTCTTTATGGTAAAGGACAGCGACGGCAAGTTTATCAAGGTCACAGGCTCGGCAGGAGCGTATGTGTATGCAGGTACTCAGACTACCGGCAACAGCTTGAAACTCAGCGGCAGTAAGTTTAATGTAAGCAAGCTCCCGATGGGAACATACACTGTAACAGAGATAAATAACGCAAGCGGTTACAATCCGAAAACACAGACAAAGACCGTTACTATCGCCAACAAGGGCGAAACAAAAAGCGTATCTTTTACAAACAAATCAACACCTGTTGTTGTTATAAGAAAACATTTCTCTGATGAGGACAATCTGACAGCCGCACAGCTAAAAGAACAGTACGCTAAGGTTACTGTAAATCTGCAGGTGCTTGGCTTCGGCGGAAGTGTTTCCTCGAATCCGCCTGCAGGCTACTATGTAGAATTTACGGGTTCAAACGGTAATTATACATACAAAGGGCTTTCGTCAACCAAAACATCAGCAACAAATCTCAAGCTGAATGAAAACGGCGAAATGACTATATCGTTCGGCACTAACACCGCTCCGTATTACTTAGCTGTCATTGAAACGTACAGCGGTACGGATTACGATGTTGATAACCGGGACCAGCGTATTGACCTGGGCAACGGTGATCCGAATGCTGTAATCGACCTTGATGACATTGAGCTTGACAATCAGCTTAAGACAGGTTCTGTGCAGATTGACAAGCAGTTTTTAAATGAAAACGGTGCTATAGAAAATATCCCCGATGACAAACTTGCCGAGGTCGCTTTTAAAATCAAGCACAACGGCAAATATCTCACCTTTACAGGTAGCGACGGTATCTACACATATAAAGGCGAGAACAATACCGGTACAGAATTAAAGCTGAACAAAGCCACATATAACTTTATTGCAAATGAGCTTCCCGCAAGAGAAGAATACACAGTTTATGAGGTTTCCGGCACAACAGGTTACAGCTTCTCAATCGACCCCGTGACTTTCACAATCACACCTGCCGGCTCGGTAAAGAAAGTGTTTACAAACAAGGCAATGACTGGTACGATAAGTATTGTAAAACACAGTGCAGACGGTGTACTTTCCGGCTGGCAGTTCCGTGTTACAGGCACAGCCAAGACCGGACAGAGCTACGATAAGACTTTTACTACCGATGCAAAGGGTACAATCACAATCAGTAATATCCGTATCGGTGATTACAAGGTTACAGAGGTCAAGACAGGTAAAACGGTCGGTTATATTACCGAGAACAGCAAAGACCTTGAGGTCAAGACCGATACTGTAACAACTGTCAACTTCGAGAACAAGCCGTATGCGAATATCGTTATCAACAAGGTTGACAGCGTAAAAGGCACTGCTCTGAGCGGTGCTACATTCGGTATCTATACGGACGCTGAATGTGAAATTCCGGCACAGGCATATACATCGGCTACAGATGATACTCTGACAGACGCTGTAATCACAGAAAGTGCGACAGGCAAGTACACTTGCAATTTCCTGGCGATTGAGAGCAAGAATGGCACAACTTACTATGTCAAGGAGCTTTCAGCTCCCGACCATTACGCTATTGACACAGACGTACACCCGGTAACGCTTAAAACGGCAAATTCAACCGTAGCAGTATCAAACAACGCTACATCGAAATTCTATGAAACGCCTTTAGGCTCGGTCAGAACGACAAAGGTTGACGCAGATCATCCCGATGTACTTCTGAGCGGCGCTGAATTTACTGTATACAATTCCGACAAGGCTACTGTATACGGCAAACTCGCAGAAACATCAAAGGGTACATATCAGCTTGACGAAATCCCGGCAGGCACATACTACCTCAAGGAAACAAAAGCACCGAAGTATTACAATATCGACAACACATTCTATCAGTTCACAATTTCTGACGCAGGCAAGGTTGTCGATGTGTCAATCAACGGCAACGACAAGTTCCCCAATGCTCCGCAGAAGGGCGATATAAAGATAGTCAAGAGAAGTGCAGACGGTGTTCTTTCCGGTTGGAAGTTTGAAGTTTCCGGCACGGCTCTTAACGGCACACCCGTAGCAACCAAGACATACACAACAGACGCAAAGGGCGAAATCAATATATCAAACCTCCTTATCGGTACTTATACTGTAAAGGAAGTAAAGGACGGCAAGACAGTCGGATATATCACGCCTGCAAATCAGACGATTGAAGTAAAGAGCAATGCAACTACTACTGCAACGTTTGAAAATAAGCCTTTCGGTCACATTGTTATCAACAAGGTTGACGCAAAGACAGGCGAAAAGGTAACAGGTGCTACATTCGGTATCTATACCGACAGCACTTGCAAGACAGTAGCAAAGGCGTATAAGTCGGACACTGACAGCACACTTGTAAATGCAGAGATTATCGAAACAGCTACAGGAGTGTACACTTGCAACAACTTACCTATAAGCAGTGCAACAGGTACAACATACTATGTCAAGGAGCTTACAGCTCCTGAAGGCTACTACCTTGACACAAACGCACACGCTGTAACACTTAAAACAGCAAACGCTACTGTATCGGTAAGCAACGAAATCGGAAAATCCGACTTTAACGAATATCCTTACGGTCACGGTGCTGTAATCAAGGAATGGAAACTTGACAAAAGTACAGCAGATATGACAGCCGATGAAATCGCACAGATGAAAGCGGAGCTTGAAAAGAGCCTGTATTTCACTGTAAAGGACAGCAACGGCAAGTACATCACAGCTACAGGTGCAGACGGCGTATACACATATAACGGCGAAAGCACAACAGAATTCAGATACGTTCTGAAAAACAGCAAATTTACAATCGCAGAACTGCCTACAGGTGACTACACCGTGACAGAATTCAGCACACTTTCCGATTACACAATCAAGTCGGAAAATCCTGTGAAGATAACTGTAGTCAGAAATCAGACAGCAACGGCAACGTTTGTAAACGAGCGTGACACAGGCACAGGTAAGGTTATAAAGGTATGGAAGCAGTTTGATACAATGACAGCCGCTGAACAGGCTGAAATCGAAAAAAATGTATACTTTACCGTAACCGACAGCAACGGTGCTTATCTCAAGGTTAAGGAAAGCAACGGTAGCTACATCTACTGTGGCACACAGAAAACGGAAACAAAATTTGCTCTGAAAAACGGTGCGTTTGTAATCGCAGAACTGCCGACAGGCGAATACACGGTAACTGAGTTTAACAACGCAAAGGACTACAGCCCGAAGCAGCAGACTCAGAAAATAAAAATCACCAAGAATACAGCGGCAGTGCTGACATTTACAAACATCCGTGACACAGGCAACGCAAGTATCGTAAAGAAATGGACAAATCCCAACGGGCTGACAACAGCTCAGAAGGCAGAGCTTGAAAAGAATGTGTACTTCACCGTAAAGAACGCTGACGGTGCATACTTAAATGCGGTATCAAAGAACGGCAAGTATGTATATAACGGCAGTCAGACAGCTGAAGCACGCTTTATGCTGACAAACGGCAAGTTTGAGCTTACAGAGTTGCCGACAGGCAAGTACACGATAACCGAAATCAGCAACGCTGAGGGTTATCTGCCCAAGACGCAGGTCAAGACGATCACGGTAACTAAGGACGCAACTGCAAGTGCAGAGTTTGTCAATAAGGTCATTGTCGGCAATGTCACATTGACAAAGGTCGATGAGGACTATCCCGAAAATAAATTGACGGGTGCTGTATTTACAGTTTACAAGAGCGATAAGAAAACCGTAGTCGGCACAATGAAGGAAACCGAAACAGGCGTGTACCTTCTTGAGGGACTTGTTTACGGTGAATACTATGTACAGGAAACAAAGGCTCCCGAATATTTCGTCCGTGATGTGAATTTCTACTATTTCCAGATCGTAAATGACGGCGAAACCGTAGAAGTTTCCAACGATGAGCTTGGCAAGGGTACGTTCATAAACTCGCCGGCAAAGGGTGAAATCAAGATTGTAAAAACCTCATACGACAACAAGGTCGAAGGAATACATTTTGAGGTAACCGGAAAGACGTTCACAGGTCAGTCATTCAGTAAGATCTACACTACTGATGAGAACGGTATAATCCGCATTAACGATTTAAGAGCCGGTGAGTATACCATACACGAAGTTAAGGATGAAGCGTCAGCAGGCTATCTTTTGCCCGAAGATAAGCAGTTAACGATTGACCGTGACGGTGCAATGCTTGTTGCCAATATGCACAACAGCAAGCTACCGGACAATCCCCCGACAGGTGCAAGCGAGGACAGCTTTACGCAGACGGCAGTTATTATTATATCAATGGTAATGATGAGTGCTGCTGTGGTGCTTGTGTTCCCGTTATCGAAGCGTAAGAGAAAACGCTAAGAAGCATTAAATTTTATTGTCACCGGGCGGCAGAAAAGCTCTGCCGCCTTTGTGGTGACTTATGGAGGTAAGATATGAAAAGAATACTGAATAAGTCAGCAAATGCAATGAGAAAAAAGGACACAGGTAAATCATTAAGTAAAATCAAGCCTGATAATATTCAGGTGTTCGGAAGCTACGTCATAACTGATCCCAAAGGCGAACTGTACAGAAATTCAGAAAATTGCTTTTCGAAAAGAGGTAATTATATGAAAAGGAATCTGCTATCAAATTCTCATTTTAAATTGCTGTTTTCAAATTGCGATAATGCCAAAAATGAGAAAAAAACGAAACCCTACTATTCTCAAAACGAGATACGACTTACTAACTTAGATACCGGAGAGGTTTATTCAACGAAAATAAGGCAAGAGTGTTCGGACGACAGAACAACTTGTTCCTTTGCTATAAATCAATATCTCAAAGAGGGGAATTATTTGATAGAGTTTATTTATTAAATTGTTTGAGGTGCGTCACGGTGTCGCACCTGTATAAAAGATTGACGTGTTTTTACTGATATGATAGAATGGAGATGATAACGAATGAATGCAAGAAAAAAACTTGATAAATTGTGCAAAGAACAGTTATATAACGAAGTTAAAACGTATGATGAAGCACTTGATTTTCTGAGAGAATTCACCTGCGTTTATGATAAATGCAAATCAGATAAAGAGTATGTTCCCGGACTATCTCATTACGACTTTATGTATTGGGTAAATCCGATAAGAGAGGCGTTTGCAAAAAACAACTATATTAAGGCTGTAGAAAAGCTGATAGATACATATATGGAACAGAATGACTATTTGTTCCAATCAAGAGTAAAAATTTCGATAATGATATTGTTACGACAATATGTAAACTCAGAAAGGGAAAAACGATGAACAGCGGTATTTATGCGAACAATCAGAATAATTATAATCAAGCAATGGAATATGTTAATCTCACGCTTGAAAGAGATACAGCAACAAAAGCAGACAATCTTCTGTTTCTGAAATTTATGATTGATTCTATAGGTCGTGACATAGAAACAGATACACTTCTTTATTATGTATATAACGCTAATGATAATGCTCCTGTCGGAAACAGAGTGTTCCCACATACCATTTATCTTGAAAACGGAGATGAAATACAGCTGTTTTCGGATCGTTTTGAAAAAAGAAAGATTGACCTCGCCACAGAAGTTGTAATAGCTCAGACGTGGCGAAAACCGTCTGTATCAAAGGTATATGACTTATTGGGTAGCATTGATAGGAATGGCTTTAAATATGATTACAGAAATCATCGTGGAACTTTTTATCCTTATATGAATATTACGATAGTTTCTCAAGGACATCATTCAATATCCTGTTCTCATTACTTGAAAAAAGGGACGATAAATGTAAATGTTTATGATATAGAAAGTGCATATAAATATGTTGATACAGATGGTTGCTACTGGTTGTTTAACAATTGTAAAAACAAAAAAGTAGAAATTAACGATTTTCGTTACGCATTACTTTTTAAATTATCAAAAATGTACTTCGAATTGCTAAATTCTTAAGTTTAAAGCGACTGGTTTCAGCCGCTTTTTCTTTTTCTGATAGCGAAAATACAAAGCTGTGCCGACGGGTACGGCTTTTTTATATACAATAAAACGGAGCGTCCGGTGCGACAGGAGCGTCCTGTGCGACATCGTGACGCACCTATAAAACAAGGAGGATAAAATGCAACAGCTTATAATTTTAATTGTAGCACTTGCTCTTGCAGGCGGAGTGTATCTGTTTCTGACAATCAGCAAGAAGAAAAGCAAGGAACAGACAGAAGAAAACGCAGTCGAGATGATGACTGCAAACGAAATGATAAACGTAAAGGATATTCGCAACAATTGCTTACACACGAATGACGGGTACACATTTACCTTTATCGAAATCGGCGGTATGAGTATGGAGCTTTTCTCGGAAAGTGAAAAGCTGGCATACTGCAAAAACATAACTTCCATCGTTTCACGTTTTCAGTTTCCGTATAAATATATGGCTATTTCCTCGCCGTATGTAATCAAGCATATGGTGACGGCAGACAGCAACAGGCTTAAAAATGCAAGCGGTCTGTGTAAGCAAATGCTTGAAGACGATATAAATTTTGCCACCAAAATGGTAATTGACGATAACAAGATTGACCGCAGATTTTTCTTTATGCTGTTCTCGAAGGACGAGGACGAGGAAACTATCCTCAAGCGTACAGAGGATACAATAAACGCTTTCAACAGCGAGGTGGACGGAATGTTCTGCGAGCTTGTGAAAGACAAGGATATTATAAAAATGTATAACCTTTTTACAAACCCCGCATACATAGCTTACGAAAGAACAGATGATGTATATTTATCTATGTCACAGATTATTGCGACAAATTCTTAAAGGAGGAAAAAATGAAAAACAAGAAGTACCAGTTTGAAATTGAAGAAAACAATGTAATCCGTGCCGCAATAGCCCCGATGGGTATTGATTTCAGACCGAACACCCGTTTTTATATGGGTGACTACATCTGCCGCATATATGCAATTATGCAGTATCCGCCTACGCAGGAATACGGCTGGGTATCGAAAATAAATAACATTGCCGGAACTATCGTGAACTTCACAAGTACGCCAATCACAGAAACGAATATCGTAGAACAGCTATCGAAAATAATCAATGCTTCCCGTGCCGAAGCAGAGAATACCCGTGATGCATTACAGCGACAGAGAAAAACAAAAACAGCGGACGATACAACTCGTCTTATGGCTCGAATGGAAGAAAACAACGAAAAGATAGCAAAATTCTGCTGTACTGTGATGGTTATGGGCAACGACGAAATTGATTTTGAACAGAAATGCAACAGGGTTGAGAGCATAATCAGTGGCGTCGGCTGTAAACTTCGGTGCTTGTCCCGTATGCAAAAGGACGCCTGGAAACATATTTCGCCGTCATACGCTCCTGTAGAGCTTATCGGCGATGTCGGTAACCGTCCTATGCCTGTAAACGCATTTTATGGCGGTTTCCCGTTCCAGAACAGCGGTTTTAATGACGGTGTAGGTTATTATCTTGGTGTAGATAATGACGGTACGCCTATTATTTTTGACTTATGGAAGCGTGACGGTGCAAGAACTAACAGCAATGTAAGCATAATAGGCGGCTCCGGCAAGGGCAAAACCACACTCATAAAGCACATTATCGTATCAGAGCTGATACGAGGAACAAAAGTAATTGTCATAGATCCCGAAACAGAGTACAAGGCTATCTGCGATATGTTCCGTGAAGATGGCATATCACGGTGGATAGACGCTTGCGGTGGCAGAAACGGAATGATAAATCCATTACAGGTACGTCCTAAACCACTTTCGGACGAGGAGGAAGAAGAAGCCGAGAGCAAGGGTATCAGCGAACTTGCATTACATCTTAAAACGCTTGAAATCTTCTTTGAACTGTATCTTCCCGAACTTACTCAGATACAGAAAGCCTTACTTACAAAAGGGCTTATCGCTATGTATGAGAAATTCGGCATAACCTGGGATACAAGTGTAACATATATGAAAAATACCGACTTCCCGGTTATGACGGATCTGTATAACACTTTGCTTGAGCAGAGAAAAACAGCTGAAAAAGGCGTAACCGATGATATGGACAAGCTGATACTGCTGCTTGAAAATATAACGACAGGTGCAGACAGTTTCCTTTGGAACGGTCATACTACAATGCAGTCAAATGCACAGCTTATCGTGTTCGATACGCAGAATATGAAGATTATGAGCGATGCAATGAAATCAACGCAGTATTTTAATCTTCTGTCGTGGTGCTGGCAACAGATGAGTGCAGACAGAAGCGAAAAGGTGATGGTTGTCTGTGATGAAGCGTGGCTCCTTATAAATCCCGATGTTCCGCAGGCGATGAGCTACCTTAGAGATACCGAGAAAAGAGCAAGAAAGTACAGCGGCGCACTTGCCGTTGCAACGCAGAACGTTGTAGACTTCCTTGATCCTAAAGTCAAGCTGTATGCACAGCCTGTACTGGATCTGCCGTCTACAAAGTTTATTTTCGGCTGTGAGGGCGATGACCTTAAAGCAATATCAACACTATACAATTTTACCGATGCACAAAGAGAGCTTGTTGCCGCAGGCAATCGTGCGGAGTGCCTTATGAAAGCCGGCGGACGGTCACTCAAACTCAAGGTACAGTTACCCGAAAAGCGTCTGAAACAGTTAGGATTGGGAGGTAATTGATATGACTGTATCGACGGCTATTGCAAAAATAATAACTACATTAGCGTCAAACGAAAAAGGAAGAAAGGTAATAGGAGCCGCATTACTTACTCCGATTATAATAATTCTTTTGGGAATCGGTGTATTTATTGCCTTGCTAACCGGATTGTTCAGTTTGCTTTACGGTGCAGTGCGTGATACAAGCGTCAGCCAATCGTGGAATGATATACGAAAAAATGTGGAATCCGCTCTGAGCGGTGTCAACTCCTCAATCAATACACAGGTCAAGAACGATACATACAGTTTTATGCCGGACTTTTCGATAAACCTGTCAAAGTCTGTTCTGCAGAAAACTTTTTCAGAGGGTAACAACTCGTTTTTGCTACTGTACGATACCAAAGAAGTCAATGACAGCGTTGCAAAAGCGAAGAAGTATATAGATAAGCTGAAAAAGGTAAAATCACAGAAAGAACTTGAACAGCTTAACGAAGAAATTGATTTAAGCAGCTACAAATATTCTGAGCTTGCGAAAGATAAGGAATTCCGGGACGATAAATCGTATGATATGAGCAAATACAGTCAGAGTACGGTACAGCTTATAAACACACTCGTTAAGCCCGAAATGCCGACATACGACTATGACGAGGAAACCGTAACAATTGACGGTGTAAAGGCAAAAAAGCAGATACTTACTGTACATAAGGACAGCAAGACTCAGATAGTGGAGTACACCTGTTACGGCGAAGGTGACATATATCTTCCGAGATTGCTTGCGTTATATCAAGCGGAAACATTCAGCCGCTTTGAAGATATGGCAGAAAGTGACGCAAGCGGACTTGATAACGATATAGCAAGTGCTATCGAGAATGTCAGCTCAGACGGAAGCGGCGGCGCAACAGCAGACGGTTTTGACGTTGCCTGTCTGAACGTGTTCCAGGCACAGGAGATAGGACAGATATTCGAGAGAGCGGCTCTTGAGGGTAAATTTTCCGCAAAAGTCAGTACGGAAAAGACCGGTACTACAGAAAAACTGTCAATAACGGTAAAAACACCGTCTGAAGATGACTGGTACGAAATGTTCAATGTAGACGAGAAGTACAGGGATTACACCAAAGAAAATACGCAGATAATCGAGCGTATCTTATCCGACGCACAGATAAATAATTTGTACATATCGGTAGACAGTACAGCTCAACGTGCATTGTTCGTGTACTTTCAAGGCTTTTTCAATCTCCCGGTCGAAGCCGATGATTTAAAGGAAAACACAAACGGTATCCTTACAACGCTGAATGACTTTGAAACAATACACAGCCGTGGCACAAGCACGATAGGAAAAGCATACGAATCGGGTATAACACTGTATCTGAATGACGAGGATACCGAGGTCAGAGCTGAGATACTTCCCGATGTAGGCGAGTGCATACAAGATGTGTATATCTATGACGTTTATGACGCAGGAAAACGCAAGGTAGTTAAAGATAAGCCAAATTACACATATAACTGCTCGGCGGTACAGCTTGCGTACATAATTGATACGGACGTGTTTGCAGAGGAATACGGCTTTGATTTTCCGACTATCGTAACAACCACAGGTACTGAAATAAAGCACGATGACGGTGTGCTGACGCTGATGATAGAATACAGCTGTCTTGACAGACTTGAAACTATCTCGGAGCAGGACATAGGATTGTCACTGTATGACGTATACGACAAAGACGAGAAGATAGTAATAGGCTATGCTCACTCCGGCAAACACAGCAAGGAAAAGGACGAGGGCTTATCAGCGACAGGCTGGAGCCATACATTCGGAAGTGAGATAATACCGCATTTGTGCGTCAAAACTGCGTTTGTAGATGGAGAGGTAACGCCTCCGGAGCTTGATAATCCGCATATCTATGACGGCTTATCGGTGCGTTTTGTCGGAGCAAAGGTAAATCCTTTGCTTTGGTTTAAGGCTTACAGGACGGACGTTAACAAGAACCTGCTTGACAGCATAAGTGCGATACAGGTGAAAAAATAAAAGGAGAATTTGATTATGGTAAATGAAGAAAAACTGTTTGATACATTCGGTGAATATCTTGACAAATGCGGTGACGTGGAATTTGATTTTTTCTGCGATGACCTGTATTGTGACCATACTGTAGTATGGAACAGCTATAATGATAAGCTGACAGAAAAAGCAAAGGAAAAATGGAACAAACTGCTCGGCTCAAAATATGAGGTTACTTACTCCGATGATAAGTATCGTATCAGACAGATAAACATACCCGATGAAAATCTGCGTAAAT
>OWIO01002214.1_pt1 | contig 13165 bp, 4 predicted proteins | sample 1733011 | NCBI WGS metagenome assembly OWIO01 (sample SAMN05065779, study PRJEB22554) | human gut metagenome | biome: ENVO:2100002; feature: ENVO:00000062; material: ENVO:00002003 | host: Homo sapiens | place: USA | reverse complement strand
TTTTCGCAATCGACCCCGTGACCGGTGAAGGCGAATACCGCGGCTTTATCGGCGAGGATTACGGCACCTACGTAAACGGCATGTGCTTTATCGATATGGGCGGCGGCGAAGAACCGCAGGCAACCCTTGACGAAGCGATGAACCTTGTTGAAAACAGGCATCATTTCGTGACCGAAGGCGAATATCCCTGGGTTCCCGTTGTGTTCAACGATGAACTCTGCGGCGCAAGCGGCAACCAAGATCATGTCGGCACGACAAGCACCGTTTCCACCACCGTTCAGCTCAATGCGGGCGATGTAATGCGCTTTGACTGGGCTGTCAGCTGCCGTGAAGATTTCGAACGCTTAACCTTCTCCGTGAACGGAACCGAAGTTGCTGCAATCTCCGGACAAAACACCGGTTTTGTGCCCTATAACTATGTTGCCGAAGCAGCAGGTGAATACACCTTCAGCTGGACTTATCACAAGGAGACCATGTGGACCGAAGGTCAGGATCGCGGCTATGTTAAAAATGTTTACGCCGGCGCACCCCTTCCGGATGAAAGCGTTGAGTTCGCACCCGATGCCGTGACCGTCCGCAAGGGTCTCACCGCTCAGCTCAGCTGGACTGTCGCTCCCTACTATGCTTTCGATCAGTCCGTGACACTTACAAGCTCCGATGCAAGCATTGCTTCCGTTGATGCAAACGGCGTTGTTTGCGGCGTTAACGAGGGCACCGCAGTCATCACCGCGACAACGGCACAGGGTCATACCGACACCTGCACCGTAACGGTTATTGCGCCCGTTCCGCATACGAAGATTTATGCTTACCAGACTCAAACAACGAACCTGATCTCCTTCTTTGCGGATGATTCCGCCCACGTTCAGCAGCTTGGTGCATTCCCCGCTGACACTTACGCAATGACTTATGCGCACGGCGTTGTATACGGCATCGACAGTGAGAACAATTTCTTCACAAGCACGCCCGGTTCAACTCAGCGCACGATCATCGGACAGACCGGCACCGCAATGATCACCGCAATGGCATATAACTATGCGAACGGCAAAATCTATGCAGTCGGCTACACTCAGCAGAGCCGTTGGGATCTTTACGAAATCAACATGCAGACCGGTGCCGCAGCCGTTATCGGACAGCCCGACACCGTGGATCGCGATCCCCTGTGGACATTCGCAATCACCACCGAGGGCAGGGCATACGGCATCACCGCAACCTCCGGCCTTCTGTACGAGGTAAACCTTGAAACCGCACAGGTTACCGAAATCGGCTTCACCGGCTGCCCCGGCGTCGGATTCTGCCAGTCCCTTGTTTATGACCATGACAACGGCATAATGTTCTGGGCGGCTTATTGGAAAGACGATGCAAACGGCCTGCGCGAAGTTAACCTTGAAACAGGCGAAAGCGTTTCGATCGGCGATATTCAGGATGCGGCACAGGTTTGCGGCGGCTACACCGTTCCCTCCTGGGACGATCCCACTCAGCCCTCAAACGTCACCGTCACCTTCAACTATATGGTAAACGGTGAATGGACGAGCACCGAAGTGACCGTTCCCGCAGGAACCACTCCCACTGCACCCGTTCCCGAGAACCAGCCCCATCAGCCCACGATGCTGATGTTCATCGGTTGGGATGTTGATTTTGCAAACGTTCAGCATGATATTACCGTCACCGCGCAGTATGCTGCTCTCGGCGACGTTGATATGGACGGCGAGATCCAAATCGCCGATGCACTCCTTATTGCACGCAATGCAATCGGTGTTGCGGAGCTGACCCCGACGCAGATGATTCTTGCCGATGTTTACGGTTCGGACGGCGTCATCACCCTTAACGATGCTCTCGTTACAATGAGGATCTCTCTCGGACTGTAAACACGGTTCGGGAAAGTACCGAATCTCTCCTTTTCAAAACAGGATGAATCGGTGCATTAACAAAGCGGAAATTCCGACAGGATTTTCTTTATAAACCTCCTGTCCGACGGGAAGGGGCGGTTCGCCCGCCCTTTCCCCGGGCGATCCTTTTAGAATGAGGAATGAGAAATTAGGAATTAGGCACGTTCTTTCTTTGAGTGATGTGAGGTTTGGGTAAGTTAAATGCGGCCGCGCTTGACACAACTGTCGCTTGCGGTTATAATGGAATAGACCAACATAATCTTGGTCTATTGCCCCCCATTGCGGGGATTGATATGACATTAACTACACCATGACGCTCGTTGAATACTATTGCCCCCCATTGCGGGGATTGATATATCTAATTGTTTTTTCGCCTTCCTATATATTGCTATTGCCCCCCCATCGCGGGGATTGATATTTGGTTGAGTTTGTGTATCAAGCGAACGCAAGCTATTGCCCCCCATCGCGGGGATTGATATATCATTTTATTAATATTTATAATTGTTTCTCGCTATTGCCCCCCATTGCGGGGATTGATACTCCATGCCGCGAGCGGTCAGCTGCTCAACGGCGGCGCCCCTTCCACACTCTTCCATCCACCTTCCACACCCCCTCTTTGCGTTCCCCTCCCCACTTTCCGTTCAGGTGAGGCGGCTTCTGCGATTCGAAAACGATTACAAAAAATATATTTGATTTAACTGTTGCACACCCTCCCGAAAAGATGATACAATATACATGAATAAAGAAATTTTATTGCATTACGCATAAGATTCGGTTCAGTCGGTATGTTTTTGAAATCAGAAGGGAGAAAACCATGAAAAAAACTCTTAAGCATCTGTTCTCTGCGGCGATATGTGCAATTATGCTTTTCGCCTGCGTTTTCCCGAACTTTGCGGCGGCGGATACGGAGCTGAGCTCCGTTGATGCGGAAAAGCTGGAGGCTTTTTTTGCCCAGTCGGCAGGTGACGGAAGGCATAACTTCGATCATCCGGATTATGCGGGCGGGGTGTACGGAAGCTACACTGTCAGCAACTTTTCGGAAAGTCCCTGTGTCGGCATTGAGGACGGTGTCATCCGTTGGTTCGACTTTAACCCCGATGCAATGGGAAGCATTTTGCGCACTTCCCCGGTTTGGGATTTTCGCCCCCGCTTCTGCGGCGTTTTCGATTTGTCCGGAACATCGGTAACGAATGTTTACTCCCCGGTGCCGGGTCAAACGCATATTACGGCGGTGAACCTTGACGGCTGCGCAAACCTTGAGCGCCTTGAATTCGGCGATCAGAATGAATGCCTTGACATTTCCGCGCTGAATTGCCCGAACCTGAACATCATCGACCTTCGCACATATCACAGCGGGAATGTTGCCGTTCAGCCCAAGAGCTTTTCCGCTCCGGTCATGCTGAACACGCTCGGAAACGGCGGCGCGGGACTTTACGGCAGGGACGGAAGCTATGCACTGATCGCGCAGGGCGTTCGATACGACGAAAACGGGAACCTGATCGAAAACGACGGCTTCCTCGGTTGGTATGCGGACGGTCAGCTTCTTTCAACCGAAAGGGAAATGCAGCTTTCGGACGGAATCCGCGTAACTGCCTGCTTTGCGGGTGACGTTAATGAGGACGGAGCGATAAATATGGCGGACGCACTGCTCATCATGCGCTGCGCAATGGAACTCGGCGGAGAGCTTCCCCTCAGGCTTGCTGATGCGGACAGAAACGGAAGCATAGGCATTCCCGATGCACTGCTTGCGGCAAGGGTTGCAATGGGAAACTGAATTAAAATTTAAAAAACTGTTCGCGGACATTGCTCGTTTCGGGAAAACGGCTGTTTCGGATTACCGGAAACACACCGGGGACGGAGAAATCACCGTGACATACTGATTTTGCGGACATGAACCTTATTGATTTTATTATAATATTGATATTATCTGCGGCAATATGGCTGACGGCGTTTGCCGTTAAGAAGGGAAGTATTTGGAAATATGTTTTCGGAGCGGCGTTTACCGTATACCTGATGTGCGCTGCATCGATAACCGTTTTTCCGATACGGTTCAGCCCGACAATCAGAGCAATATTTGCGGAAGAAGGGTGGAAGATTACCGACTGCATAGTGCTTGTTCCGTTCAAAGACGGGATAACGGCGGATGATATTCGGAATGTTGCAATGACAGTTCCGTTCGGAGTTTTAATCACGTTGATAAGAAAGAAAACAACGTGGAAAAACGCGTTGGCTGCGGGTGCGGCTTTCGGAACGGCGACAGAATTGCTGCAATTGGCAATTGCGGCGATACAGGGGTTTTCGTTCAGGTATATCGATACGGCGGATATAATCTGCAACCTTGCGGGCACAATGCTCGGGTGGATGCTCACTGCCTTGCTTATCCGCTTTTTGCAAAAAAGCAAGCCGGCGAACGTCGGGGAAAAATCCCTGTATGCATACATTTCGGAAAAATGTGTGAAGCAGTGAATCCGTAAATGCGGAGCGGCTCAATGCGGGCGGTTCGGAACACGAACCATCGGCATTGAGCCGTTTTTTTATGCCGTTTTCGCATCGGAACGAACAAACGCAGTGTTTTCAAAACTTAATACACAAACCGAATACACAAACCGAATACACAACGTCAACATATGCTTAATTAAATATAAATATATTTGAAAAACCGCGCATTTCGGGGTTGACATCTTGACAACAACCTGTTAAACTGTGATACTGCATTATTATGGGTAAAATACGAATTTTTCGCCGCCGTCATGTGCGAAAGCATCGTTTAACGCTGTGGATCCCGCATTTTTTGCGCGGAACGGCAGCCCAAGGAACGCGCAGGCAGCGAATACCGCAGGCGGGGCTTCGGCCGCACTCAATGCGGCATTCCGAAATGCGAACAATGCGTAAGACACGACACAATCAAGTTTTCTGCGGAGAGCCGCAGAGGTTAGGGGTGAAACAATGTTGCATAAAGTAAACGTGGGCAAGAAAACACGCATGAGCTTCTCCCGCATCAACGAAATTCTCGATATGCCCGACCTTATTGAGGTTCAAAAGGATTCATATCGTCAATTCATCGAAAAGGGTCTGGGCGAAGTTCTTGACGACATCTCTCCCATTAAGGACTTTTCGGAGCGGTTGGTGCTTGAATTTGTCGGCTACAAAATCGACGAATCAAAACCCAAGCGCAGCGTTGCGGAATGCAAGGAACGCGATGTTAACTATTGCGCGCCGCTGTATGTTATCGCGCGGCTTATCAATACCGAAACCGGTTCCGTGAAGCAGCAGGAAGTTTTCATGGGCGATTTCCCGCTCATGACGGAACAGGGCACGTTCGTCATCAACGGAGCGGAACGCGTCATTGTCAGCCAGCTCGTTCGCTCGCCCGGCGCATATTATACCGAAACCGTTGACAAAGTCGGCAGAAGGCTTTTCAATTCTCAGGTCATCCCCAACAGAGGCGCATGGCTTGAATACGAAACCGACAGCAACGAAATTCTTTACACAAAAATCGACCGCCAGCGCAAGCTCCACGTCACCACCCTCCTGCGCGCTCTCGGTTACAGCTCCGATGCGCAGATCCTTGAGCTGCTCGGCGAGGAAGAACGCCTTAAAAACACCCTTGAAAAGGACCCCACTCACGACACGGTTGAGGGTCTTATCGAAATATACAAACGCCAGCGTCCGGGCGAACCGCCCACCGAAGAGAGTGCGCGCAACCTTATGACCGCGCTGTTCTTTGACAAACGCTACGATCTTGCCCGCGTCGGCAGATACAAATTCAACTATAAACTCGGCATTGGTGCGCGCCTTGAAGGCAAAACCGCCGCCGAAACCGTTGTTGACCCCCGCACGGGAGAGATCCTTGCGGAAGAAGGTCAGCTTATCGACCGTGAGCTTGCGTTCCGAATCGAGAACGCGGGTGTTCTCGGCGTGTATGTCGCCGTGAACGAAAAACGCATCCGCGTTGTCGGCAACCAGTTTGTCGATGCGGCATGCTATCTTGACTTTGATCCTCTTGAAGTCGGCATCAACGAACATGTTTACTACCCCGTGCTGATGGATATGCTGGCTCAAAAAGAGGCTCTTTCCGACGACGAATTCAAAAAACTTCTGCACGACAATGCGCTTGAACTCAGCCCGAGGCATATCCTGCCCGCAGATATGATCGCTTCCGTGAGTTACCTTATGGGTCTGCCCTACGGCATCGGCTTCTGCGATGATATCGACCACCTCGGCAACCGCCGCATTCGTTCCGTCGGCGAGCTGCTCCAGAACCAGATCCGCGTCGGATTCACAAGGCTTGAGCGCTTTGTTCGCGAGCGCATGTCCATTCAGGACGTTGAAAGCACAATGCCGATAAACCTTATCAATATTCGCCCGGTAACGGCGGCCGTCAAAGAGTTTTTCGGTTCGTCCCAGCTGTCCCAGTTCATGGATCAGACGAACCCGCTTGCGGAGCTGACCCATAAGCGCAGGCTTTCCGCTCTCGGCCCCGGCGGTTTGAACCGCGACCGTGCAACGTTCGAAGTTCGCGACGTTCACTATTCTCATTACGGCAGAATGTGCCCTATCGAGACGCCCGAAGGCCCGAACATCGGCCTTATCAACTCCCTTGCAACCTATGCAAGAATAAATAAATACGGCTTCATCGAAGCTCCCTACCGCAAAATTGACAAGGAGAACCACTGCATCCTTGACGAGATCGTTTACCTCACCGCAACCGAGGAAAACGGCAAAATCATCGCCCAGGCAAACGAACCCACCGTCCGCAGCGAGGACGGCAGAGTTTGGTTCGAAAAGGAGCGTGTCGTTGCACGCAGGCTGGATCAGATCATCGAGGTGCGCAGCACCGATATCGACTATATGGACGTTTCCGCAAAGCAGCTCGTTTCGGTTGCAACGGCAATGATCCCCTTCCTCGAAAACGACGACGCAAACCGCGCCCTGATGGGCTCCAACATGCAGCGTCAGGCGGTTCCCCTGCTTGTGACCGAATCCCCGGCTGTCGGCACGGGCATGGAATACAAGGCGGCATACGACAGCGGCGTTCTTGTTCTGAACGAAGAAGCGGGCGTTGTTCGCCATGTTTCGGCAGATAAAGTCGTTGTTGAATCCGATTCCGACAGAAGCCTGCATACCTATCGCCTCATCAAGTTCAAACGCTCCAACCAGGGCACCTGCATCAACCAGCGCCCCGTTGTCGATGTCGGCGAACATCTTGAAAAAGGTGCGGTAATTGCAGACGGCGCATCCACCAAGGACGGCGAAATTGCTCTCGGCAAGAACATTCTCATCGGGTTCATGACTTGGGAGGGCTACAACTACGAGGACGCAGTTCTCATCAGCGAACAGCTTGTTCGCGACGATGTTTACACGTCACTCCATATCGAAGAACACGAAACCGAGGCACGCGACACAAAGCAGCTCGGTGCGGAAGAGATCACGCGCGATATCCCCAACGTCGGCGAAGAGGCACTGAAGGATCTTGACGAACGCGGCATCATCCGAATCGGTGCGGAGGTTCATTCCGGCGACATCCTTGTCGGCAAAGTCACGCCCAAGGGCGAGACGGAGCTCACCGCCGAGGAACGCCTGCTCAGGGCAATTTTCGGCGAAAAGGCGCGCGAGGTTCGCGACACCTCCCTGCGTGTTCCGCACGGCGAGGGCGGCGTTGTTGTTGACGTTCGCATTTTCAGCCGCGAAAACAAGGACGAACTCTCCCCCGGCGTTCATGAACTTGTCCGCGTTTATATTGCACAGAAGCGCAAAATCTCCGTCGGCGACAAGATGGCGGGCCGCCACGGCAACAAGGGCGTTATTTCAAGAATCCTTCCCGAAGAGGATATGCCTTTCCTGCCCGACGGCACTCCGCTTCAGATAGTTCTGAACCCGATGGGCGTTCCGTCGCGTATGAACATCGGCCAGATCCTCGAGCTGCATCTCGGCAAGGCCGCAAAGGGACTTAACATGAAGGTCGCAACTCCCGTTCTTGACGGCGCGGGCGAGGACGATATCAAAATGCTGCTTGCAATGTCAAACAAGTCCAACAAGCCCATGCAGGATCTTATGAAAATGACTGCGGGCGATGTGCTGAAGCTGATTGAACTTGCGGACTCCGACCCCGTTGTCGGTGAAAAATTCCGCGAGGCATACAAACACGAGGACGGAAAGACCGTGCTTTACGACGGCCGCAGCGGTGAACCCTTTGAGAACCGTGTTTCCGTCGGATATATGTACTACCTTAAGCTGCACCACCTTGTTGACGACAAGATCCATGCAAGAAGCACGGGTCCGTACTCACTGGTCACTCAGCAGCCTCTCGGCGGCAAGGCACAGTTCGGCGGACAGCGTTTCGGTGAAATGGAAGTCTGGGCACTTGAAGCATACGGTGCGGCAAACACCCTTCAGGAGATCCTGACCGTCAAGAGCGATGACGTCGTGGGCCGCGTAAAAACTTACGAAGCCATTGTCAACGGCGAAAACGTTCCCGAGCCCGGCGTTCCCGAGAGCTTTAAGGTTCTTATCAAAGAATTGCAGTCCCTTGGTCTTGATATCAAGGTTCTGTCCGAAAATAATGAAGAAATCGTTATCGGAGAGCTTACGGACGATGACGATGTAAGAGAGTTGGGCGTCAATATTGCCGGTTATGAAGATGCACCCGGCGGCATGCTCAGAGACGATGATGTCGATGACTTTAACTTCATCGACGACGACGGTGAGGATGACGACGACAGCTATGAGGAAGACGAGCATGATGAATTCGACGGCTTCACCTTCGAGGACGCCGACGGTAACTACGAGGAATAAAGTAAAGTCGGAAGGGAGATAAGAACTTGTTTGAACTGACAAATTTCGATGCAATCCGAATCGGTCTTGCATCCCCCGAAAAGATCAGAGAATGGTCCCACGGTGAAGTTAAAAAACCCGAAACCATAAACTACAGGAGCCTTAAACCCGAGGCGGACGGCCTCTTCTGCGAACGTATTTTCGGACCGACGAAGGACTGGGAATGCCACTGCGGACGATATAAGCGGGTGCGCTACAAGGGCGTTGTCTGCGAAAAGTGCGGTGTTGAAGTTACGAGAGCAAAGGTGCGCAGAGAGCGCATGGGCCATATCGAACTTGCGGCTCCCGTATCCCATATCTGGTACTTCAAAGGCATACCGTGCCGCATGAAGATGCTGCTGGACATGTCCCCCCGCAATCTTGAAAAGGTACTTTACTTCGTCGCATTCGTCGTTACCGATCCCGGTGACACCCCGCTTGAATACAAGCAGCTGCTCACCGATGTTGAATACCGTCAGGCGCAGCGTGATTACGGCGCAAAGAGCTTCAAAGCGGGCATGGGTGCAGAGGCCATAAAGGAGCTTTTGCAGCAGCTCGATCTTGAAAAAACCGAAAAAGAGCTTCGTGAAGAAATCGCAAATTCCGGCGGACAGAAGCGCGTGAATGCGATTAAACGCCTTGAAGTCATCGAAGATTTCATAAAGAGCGGAAACAAGCCCGAATGGATCATAATGGATGTTGTTCCGGTTATTCCGCCGGAAATCCGCCCCATGGTTCAGCTGGACGGCGGAAGGTTTGCGACAAGCGACCTTAACGACCTTTACCGAAGGGTCATCAACCGCAACAACCGCCTTAAAAGGCTGCTTGAGCTGCGCGCACCGGACATCATTGTTCGCAACGAAAAGCGCATGCTTCAGGAAGCTGTGGATGCACTTATCGACAACGGCAGGCGCGGGCGCCCGGTAACGGGTCCCGGCAACCGCCCGCTGAAGTCCCTTTCCGATATGCTGCGCGGCAAACAGGGACGTTTCCGCCAAAACCTGCTCGGCAAACGTGTTGACTATTCCGGCCGTTCCGTTATCGTCGTGGGCCCCGAACTCAAGATGTACCAGTGCGGTCTTCCCAAAGAGATGGCATTGGAGCTGTTCAAGCCCTTTGTCATGAAAAAGCTCAATGAGCTTGGCTATGCCCACAATATCAAGTCCGCAAAGCGCATGGTCGAGCGCGTGAAGCCCGAGGTTTGGGATGTTCTCGAAGATGTTATCAAGGATCATCCCGTTCTTCTCAACCGTGCACCCACGCTGCACAGGCTCGGCATTCAGGCATTTGAACCCGTTCTGGTTGAGGGCAGGGCGATAAAGCTTCATCCCCTTGTCTGCACCGCATACAATGCGGACTTTGACGGCGACCAGATGGCGGTTCACGTTCCCCTTTCGGTCGAAGCGCAGGCCGAAGCCCGCTTCCTTATGCTTGCGGCAAACAACATACTCAAGCCGCAGGACGGCAAGCCCGTTGTCAGCCCCTCACAGGATATGGTTATGGGCTGCTACTACCTCACGATGCGCTGCGATGAGCTGTACGATTCCGAAATCCGCACAACGCTCAAGGCTATCATAAAGGACAACAGCTTTGTTGATGAATACGTCACCGATGAGGTCATTCACAGGGTCTATGCGCTGCGCAGCAAGACAATAATCGAGGATCTTGTTGCAAGGGCAATCCGCGAGGTTCCCGCGGTTGACGAGGAAGCCCTCCGCGAATATCTTGACGATTCCCGCCTTATCCGCATGTTCAACGGCGAGGGAAAGGCGCTCTCAAGCGAAAACGAGGCGATCATGGCGTATCAAACGGGCGAGCTTTCGCTCCATGCGCTTGCAAAGATTCGCCTTGAACGTGAGTTTGAAGGCAAGATTTACCGCAGGATCGTATCCACCTCAATCGGCAGGGTCATCTTCAACCACGCAATACCGCAGGATCTCGGTTATGTAAAGCGCGAGACTCTGGACGATATGTTCAAGCTTGAGGTTGATAAACTTGTTGTAAAGAAGGATCTCGGCAACATTATCGACCACTGCTTCCGCAAACACGGCCCCACGGTCACAAGCGAAGTTGCGGACAGCATAAAGGCTCTCGGCTACAAATACTCCACCCGCGGCGGTGTCACTGTCGGCTTCTGCGATATCACCGTTCCGGAGGAAAAGCACAATTTCCTTGAAGCCGCCGATGAACAGTGCGGACAGATTGACAACCTTTACCGCATGGGTCTGCTTTCCGCAGAAAACCGCCGCAAAAAAGTCATCGAAGTTTGGAAGGAAACGGAAAGCCTTGTTACCGACGCATTGATGAAGCGACTCAGCCCGATAAACCCCATCTTCATGATGGCAAACTCCGGTGCACGCGGTTCAACCAACCAGATTCGTCAGCTCGCCGGTATGCGCGGCCTCATGGCGGACCCGCGCGGACAGATCATCGAGGTTCCGATTCGTGCAAACTTCCGTGAAGGCCTCTCCGTTCTTGAGTTCTTCATCAGTTCCCACGGTGCGCGCAAAGGTCTTGCCGATACCGCACTCCGCACCGCGGACTCCGGTTACCTCACAAGACGTCTTGTTGACGTTTCCCATAACGTCATCGTTCGCGAAGAGGACTGCTTTGCGGAACGCGGCATGGCGATTGACGGCATGATTCTTGAAACCATCGGCGACGGCGACCGTCCCCTTGAACCTCTCGGCGACCGTATTCTCGGCAGGTTCACCGCAGCGGAGGTTCGCGATCCCGAAACGAACGAGCTCATCGTCGGCAAAAACGAAATGATAACGTTCGATATTCGTGACCGCATCGTTAAAGCAGGCATCACCGGCGTCAAGTGCCGCACGGTCTTCACCTGCCGCAGCGAACACGGCGTCTGCGCAAAGTGCTACGGCCGCAACTGCGCAACGGGACAGCCCGTTACCATCGGCGAAGCCGTCGGCATCATTGCAGCACAGGCGATCGGCGAACCCGGTACGCAGCTCACCATGCGTACATTCCACACCGGCGGCGTTGCAACCGCCGACGATATCACTCAGGGTCTTCCCCGTGTTGAGGAAATTTTCGAAGCACGCAAGCCCAAGGGTCTTGCGGTTATCACGGAACTCTCCGGCTCGGTGGAAATCAAGACGGACGGCAAAAAGACCGAAGCAATTATTTCCGGCGAGGACGGCGAAATCGAGAAGTATCTCATTCCGTTCGGCTCAAAGCGCAAGGTTGAAACCGGCGATTTCGTTGAAGCGGGCGACACTTTGACCGAAGGTTCAATCAACCCGCATGATATCCTCAAAATCAAGGGCGTCAAGGGCGTTCAGGCTTATATGCTCCGCGAAGTTCAGGCTGTTTACCGCAGCCAGGGCGTTGAAATTTCCGATAAGCACATCGAAGTTATCATTCGCCAGATGCTCCGCAAGGTTCAGGTCGAAGATTCAGGCGACACGGATCTGCTGCCCGGCGAGCTTATCGATATCTTCAAGTTCGAACAGACGAACGACAGCGTTGTTGCGGTGGGCGGCGTTCCCGCAACCGCAAAGCGTAAGCTGCTCGGCATCACCAAAGCATCGCTTGCAACCGACTCATTCCTCTCCGCTGCAAGCTTCCAGGAGACGACCCGCGTGCTTACCGAAGCTGCAATCAAGGGCAAGGTTGACCCGTTGGTCGGCCTGAAGGAGAATGTCATCATCGGCAAGCTCATACCCGCAGGCGTCGGCATGAAACGTTATCGCAATGTCGAAGTTGAGATAAAGCCCGAGTCCGATAACCCGGCAGCAGCGGGCAATGCCGAATAAGCACCGCAGCCGACCACTCGTGCAGCAGCTTAATTCGGAACAGTTTTACAGTTAAAGACACGGCAACCCGACAAACGGCAGAAAACTGCCGCCAAGGGCTGCCGTGTTTGCATTTGCCGCGCGCAATGCCCGAGCGATTTCGAAATTCGTAAGCAATGCCCGGAATTATTCGAAGCACATTGCGTTCGCATATCAGCAGACCAAACAGTTGAAAACTCCTTTTAAATCGCTACGAGCGGGCTTGACGTGCGGGGAAAAAAGCGGTAGAATGTATTCGGAAAAGTTTATTCGAAAGGAAGCTTAAAAATGGCTGAATTATATACAAAAACCGAGTGCAAGCTTCACGGCACACCCTACTGCGCCGCGCTGAACATGAAAAACTGTGCGGACTGCTTCGCTTCAAAGCTTGATTCGGAGCAGCAGGAGGCTCTTATTGAGGATATAGGCTATATTGCCGCTGCTCTGCCGGAGGACGGCATTGAAAGTTTCCTTGATGAACCCGAATGTATGCTTTGCAAGGGCAGTGAAAAGGGAAAGCCCGAGTTTTTTGCGCAGCTCAGCATGGGGCACGATCATCCGACGGTTGATTACTTGGATGAAAAAAGCAATAAAAAATACAAGCGCAGCACAGCCATGCTCATACCCGTGCAGCTTCCTGCCTGCCGCAAATGCCGCAGTCTGCTCATGCAG
>OWIO01002194.1_pt1 | contig 13259 bp, 9 predicted proteins | sample 1733011 | NCBI WGS metagenome assembly OWIO01 (sample SAMN05065779, study PRJEB22554) | human gut metagenome | biome: ENVO:2100002; feature: ENVO:00000062; material: ENVO:00002003 | host: Homo sapiens | place: USA | reverse complement strand
GATGACGTCGAGTCTCGTGGGCTCGGAGATGTGTATAAGAGACAGGTATATCCCTTGGCTTTAAGTTCACCTGCCATCGCCTCCGCATCTTTCGTATTAGCTACGCTGGCAATAATTATATGATATGGAAAAGTTTTTTCCACAACCTTAGTTTCGGTTGCTTTCATTGTCTTTTCCGGTTGGTTAACTTTCACTTCTTTTACCGCAACCGGCTTTACTACAGATGCTTTACGAACAGTGGACGACTTTTTCTTCGCAGTTGCCGGTTTGGTTTGTGGGATGACATCAACTGATTTTAGCATAACCGGAGTCATTGCCACCGATTGTTTCTCTATCTTTTCAAACAAATCAGTTGGAAGTAGCCGGGCATAATTTCCTTTTTCAATATATGTATTCTCTACCGGTGTTGACATAAAGAAAAACAATGCAACCGCTGCAATCATAGCTACGGCATTTCTCAAAAAGGCCCAGTTCGCTCTGAATTCATAACTTGTCTTTTTCTTAAGAACAGTCGGAAGAATTTGTTCTTTCTCCGGACGTCGCAAAGCCGACAACTCCTTCATCTCAAACGAGTCGAGCCCATAGAGGTAAGGAGTGGTAATTTTATTGTCGTAAGGAACAAACTCGTAAGTATTATGAATGGTATAGCGGATTTCTCCAATATTAGGAAGATCAGTTTTTCCATCCTCATGCAGAGCGGAGATAAGTTCTGCCACCTCTTTTTCTACCATTTTCGTAGCATCCGAGAAGTTAGTATCGTACACAGCCATATAAGATTGTACTAAGACACCATCATTCAACGTCAATTGAGGATTGAAACCAATAGTACGGGTAGGAGGAAGGAATAAATTCTCTTCAGCCACTCTCATAGCAGGAGCGTAGTGAGCTATAAATCCACCAAAACCGGGAACGATCACACAATCATTCTCTAATAATAATACTTCAATATGCTGTGCCAATTCAATCATGTGTGCAAAATTAACTGATTAATTCAAGATATGCCATAAAACCGCACATTTTATTATTAACAAATGCTAAACGCCGGCTTCCTTTCTTAGCCATCTATAACTGTCATATTAGAAAAAATGCCTACTTTTGCGCTACTTAATAATATCATCAGAAACGAATGAATTATATACAAACAGAAATAGATGGTGTGTGGATCATTGAACCGAAGATTTTTTTCGATCCGCGCGGATATTTCATGGAAGCATTCAAGCAACAGGAATTTGATGCTACTATCGGACAGATAAATTTTATACAAGATAATGAATCTCAATCTTCATTTGGCACGTTACGCGGACTCCATTATCAAAAAGGAGCCTATAGCCAAGCCAAACTAGTGCGTGTCATCAAAGGTGAAGTGCTGGATGTGGCTGTCGATTTAAGAAAGTCATCACCTACATTTGGAAAGCATATCAGCGTATTGTTAAGCGACGAAAATAAACGCCAGCTTTTTATTCCCCGTGGGTTTGCCCATGGATTTTTAGTGAAAAGCGAAATAGCTATCTTTACTTATAAGGTAGATAATATATATGCCCCCCAATCTGAGGCTTCTATCCTATACAATGATCCGGCATTGGCTATCGACTGGCCTATTGCCGATTCTCAACTTGTCATGTCAGAAAAAGACAAGCAGGCAGGAGCCTTTCGGGAAGCAGAATATTTTGAATAGAAACCCTCAATAAATAAAAGAACATGAAAATTGCAATTGTCGGAACCGGATATGTCGGTTTGGTCACAGGAACCTGTTTTGCGGAAATTGGCGTGGATGTTACTTGTGTTGACACCAACAGCGAAAAAATAGAGGCGCTTAAAAAGGGGATTATCCCCATTTATGAAAATGGATTGGAAGAAATGGTCATCCGCAATACCAAAGCCGGTCGACTAAAGTTTACGACTTCACTGAAAAGTTGCCTGGATGATGTAGAAGTAGTGTTCTCTGCTGTCGGAACCCCACCTGATGAAGATGGAAGTGCTGATTTGAGTTATGTACTCGCTGTGGCACGTACCATTGGACAAAACATGAAGAAATACAAACTTGTAGTCACCAAAAGTACCGTACCTGTAGGTACAGCATGCAAAGTTCGTAATGCTATTCAGGAAGAATTAGACAAACGGGGTGCCAAAATAGAATTTGATGTAGCTTCCAATCCTGAGTTTCTGAAAGAGGGTAATGCAGTCAATGACTTTATGAGTCCTGACCGTGTTGTAATCGGTGTGGAATCGGAACGTGCAGAAAAATTAATGACTAAGCTATATAAGCCATTCATGCTAAATAATTTCCGCGTGATATTCATGGATATTCCCTCTGCCGAAATGACCAAATATGCCGCAAACTCAATGTTGGCTACTCGTATCAGTTTCATGAACGACATCGCTAATCTGTGTGAGTTAGTAGGAGCTGATGTAAATATGGTGCGTAGCGGTATCGGTTCGGATACCCGTATCGGACGTAAGTTCCTTTATCCAGGCATTGGTTATGGTGGGTCATGTTTCCCCAAAGACGTAAAAGCTTTGATAAAGACAGCAGAACAGAATGGATATCAGATGCGTGTGTTGCAGGCAGTAGAAGAAGTGAACGAAAATCAGAAAAGCCTGTTATTCGACAAACTGGTAAAACAATATAATGGAAATCTGGAAGGTAAAACAGTTGCATTGTGGGGATTGGCATTCAAACCGGAAACAGATGACATGCGCGAAGCACCTGCATTGGTCCTAATTGACAAACTGCTGAAAGCCGGCTGCAAAGTACGCGCCTATGATCCCGCAGCAGCAAATGAATGTAAAAGACGAATCGGCGAAACCATATATTATGCACGCGACATGTATGATGCGGTTTTAGATGCCGATGCTTTGATGCTGGTAACCGAATGGAAAGAATTTCGTCTGCCTTCGTGGGCCGTTGTGAAAAAAACAATGTCACAACAGGTAGTCATGGACGGACGTAACATTTATGATAAAAAAGAAATGGAAGAACAGGGTTTTATTTACCATTGTATCGGCAAATAATACCTTATACCACCGCATCCTCACAAACCTGATAACAGAGCTGAAAAGTTAAGAGTTTTTTTGTAACCCCCGACTTACTTTTCAGCTCTTTTTTATATCTTTATCGATATAAATGAGTAATTTTGCACAAAATTAAACAGATGATAAAGTACATTGCAACATTGTTACTGACGGTCTTATTCGTAGCATGCAATAATGGCAAAGGACAACAGCCCTCTGAAGAAAATGAAGACCCCAAGGCCAAAGAGATTCTCCAAGGCATTTGGCTTGATGATGAAACTGAAACTCCCTTGATGCGCATAATAGGAGATACGATTTATTATTCCGATGCTCAAAGTGCTCCGGTTTATTTCAAAATCCTAAAAGATACGCTCTATACTTATGGCAAAGACGTAACCCACTATCAAATTGACAAGCAGAGTGAATATTCTTTTTGGTTCCATTCTCTGGCTGATAATATTATCAAGCTCCATAAGTCGGAAGATCCTAATGATACATTGGCATTCTCCTTTAAGTCGGTCGAAATTATTCCGACCTATACAGAAGTCACTAAGAAGGACAGTGTGGTAATGTTCGATGGCGTCCGCTACAGAGCCTATGTATACATCAACCCCTCACAAATGAAAGTAGTGAAAACAACTTATTCGGAAGATGGTATCAGTATGGACAATATTTACTATGACAATGTAATGCATATATGTGTGTATGAAGGCAAAAAAAGTTTATATGCCAAGGACATTACCAAGCAAATGTTTGTAGATGTAATTCCAACAGATTTTCTGCAACAGGCCATTCTATCTGATATGAATTTTACAGGAATTGACCGCAAAGGCTATCATTATCAAGCACTCGTCTGTATTCCGGAAAGTCCGGTATGCAATCTTGTGAATCTTACCATCAGTTTCGATGGAAAACTAAATATAACGGCTGCAAAATATAAATAAACCGACCTGACCGAAGAATTACAAATAGCAAAAAGAGTATTAAGAGAAAAGGGCAGAAAAGCTTTACGCTTATCTTCTGCCCGATCTGGGTGCCGTAGAACGTCCACCGTTATTATTTTTTCTATTTCCGTTCCGGAAGTTTCTTCCTCCTCTTCCTGCGTTAGTATACGAACGAGGATTATATTGAGGAGCTTCCCCCAATTCAGCCGGTACCGGTATCTTATAAATTTCTTTTTCGAGGAAATTCTCGATATTCTTAAAATTAGTTTGTTCTTTCTCATTCACAAACGTGAGGGCAACTCCATCATTGTTCGCACGTGCAGTACGTCCGATGCGGTGAACATAATCTTCACTGTCATGTGGAACATCGAAATTAATCACCAACCGGATATCATCAATATCTATCCCTCTGGATACAATGTCTGTAGCGACCAAAATGTTGATACGTCCCGATTTGAATTCATGCATAATAAATTCACGCTGTACCTGCTCAAGATCAGAATGCATTTCTCCAACATTCAACTTCATCATTTTCAGCGCCTTTGCCACTTCTTTTACTTTTATCTTTGAAGATGCAAAAATGATAACTCTTTCGGGCACCTCTTCCGCAAACAAGCTTCTTACAATACCCAATTTCTGATTTTCGTAACAGACATAAGCAGCCTGAACAATTTTTTCAGCAGGTTTCGATACGGCCAGTTTGACTTCAGCAGGGTTATTCAGGATAGTATTGGCCAATTGCTGAATCTTAGCCGGCATGGTAGCGGAAAACATAATCGTTTGGCGTTCTTTTGGCAAATATTTTACGATCTGCATAATATCCTCGTAAAACCCCATATCAAGCATACGGTCTGCTTCATCAAGAATAAAATAAGAAACCCGGGATAAATCAACGTATCCCAGACTCAGATGTGCAATCAGGCGTCCCGGTGTAGCTATAACCACATCGGCACCAAGCATCAAGCCTTTTTTCTGCTGCTCAAAAAGTATTCCGTCATTTCCTCCGTAAACAGCCACACTTGAAACAGGCATAAAATAAGAGAAGCCCTCCATTTGTTGATCTATTTGTTGGGCCAGTTCACGGGTAGGTGACATAATCACACAGTTGATGGCATCTTCCGGATGTCCACCTTCCGACAATTTATTCAATATAGGCAACAAAAAAGCAGCCGTCTTACCGGTTCCTGTCTGCGCTACAGCGATTAAGTCTCTACCTTCGAGTATTACCGGGATCGCTTGTTCTTGTATAGGAGTACATTCCTCAAAACGCATAGCGTCGAGTGCTTCAAGTACATTGTCATTTAATTGTAATTCGGAAAACTTCATCGTTTATTTTATTTGCTCGCAAAGATAGAAAATTCACTACGTAGTACAAATTTTTCGGGTTCTTTTATTCTTTCCACTCTTACATATTCAAATAAGAGTCCTTAAATCCCAGGAAGTAAAGTACGCCATCAAGCCCAATCGTATTAATAGATTGTTTGGCATTGGCCACAACTTTGGGTTTTGCATGAAAGGCAATGCCAAGACCGGCAACTCCCAACATAGGAAGATCATTAGCTCCATCCCCAACAGCAATGGTTTGAGCGATATCTACTTTTTCTACCTGAGCGATCAATCGCAGCAGTTCCGCTTTACGCTTTCCATCTACCACATCTCCCAAATAACGCCCCGTCAGCTTGCCGTCTACAATCTCAAGTTCATTGGCATATACATAATCAACACCGTATTTCTTCTGCAAATACTGTCCAAAGTAGGTGAAACCTCCCGAAAGGATAGCAATCTTATAACCATACTTCTTCAGAACATACATCAAGCGATCCACCCCTTCAGTTATTGGCAGACTCTCGGCAATTTCCTGCATTACAGATTCGTCCAGTCCTTTCAGCAGTGCAACCCGCTCACGAAAACTTTCCGTAAAGTCAATTTCTCCCCTCATGGCACGTTCCGTAATTGCTTTTACTTCAGCACCTACACCGGCACGTATAGCCAGTTCGTCAATTACTTCGGTTTCTATTAATGTAGAGTCCATATCGAAACAGATCAGGCGGCGCATACGGCGATACATATTATCCAACTGGAAAGAGAAGTCCATTTCAAGTTCACTGGCCAATTTCATCAACTGTCCCTGCATAGCTTCTTTATCCCGGGGAGTACCGCGAACCGAGAATTCAATACAGGCTCGGGTATGCATTTTACGCTCATCCAATGGAATACGTCCGGTCAGACGTTTGATGGCATCAATATTCATGTCCTGCTCAGCTAAAATACGGGTAACCGCCGCAATCTGGCGAGCCGTAAGTTTACGTCCCAGCAATGTAAGGATATAGCGGTTCTTACCTTGCATATTCACCCAGCTTTCATACTCTTCTTCGGTAATCGGATAGAAACGAATGGTTACTCCCAAGGAAGATGCCTTAAAAAGCAACTCTTTCATCATAAATCCCGAGAGTTGTTCCTCAGTCATACAGAGAATGCCCAGTGAAAGGGTGTTATGAATATCTGCCTGACCAATATCCAGAATAGTGGCATCGTATTTTGCCAATATCTCTGTTACGGAGGCTGTAAGTCCCGGACGATCTTCACCGGTAATACGAATCAGAATTAATTCTGTTTTTGATGGTTGCATAGCTGAATGTTCATTAAGTATCCTGCAAAAGTAGGGGAAAATTCCCAGTATTTATGCTAAATAACATAAAAAACTGCACTTAAAAAGAGAGAAAATTACTTGTTTATTTGGAAGTTGGAATAATATTTACTTACCTTTGCACTCGGTTTCTGAATTAAAGGCCTTGACAATCAACAGATTCCTCTCTGTTGTGCCTAAAAAGACGATGTTTCGGGGAGAGACCACTGTTTTAGAGGACAGTCCCGGATAGTATTAACTAAAACCGAATTACATGAGGCATGTAAAATGGATTTTTGTTGTATTACTAATTAGTTCCTTGACTTCTTTCGTAGAAAAAGACAAACCCACCGGAGGTTTGAATGTGGGTGACGTAGCCCCTGATTTCACAATCGAATCTACGTCAGATGCACAGCACAATTTTGATTTGACCGACTTAAAAGGCAAATATGTGCTGCTTAGTTTTTGGGCAAGTTACGATGCACAGTCCCGGATGCAAAACGCAAGTTTGAGCAATGCGCTTCGGTCAACTTCTCAAGATGTGGAAATGGTTTCCGTTTCATTTGACGAATACCAGTCGGTATTTCAGGAAACCATTCGTAAGGACCAAATAGTTACGCCCACCTGTTTCGCGGAAACTAAAGGCGAAAGCTCCGGCTTGTTTAAGAAATACCGTTTAAACCGGGGTTTCACTAACTATTTATTGGATGGAAATGGTGTGATTATAGCCAAAAACATCTCTGCTGCAGATCTTTCTGCTTATGTAAGTGAGGTTGGTTGACAATCTCGAAAAGAGTAAGGAGAAAGAGGGATTTTCCGGATCACCGTTTGGTGACTAAAATGGAGAATAGACAAAAGAGGAAATGGATACAACAAAAAAGTTCCGCCTGTACTTGCTTTCGGCAAGAATAGGCGGAACTTCTATTTTAGATCTCCTTGATCTAAGTTTTATGTTTCCTTATTTAGGTGCTTTCTGATACAGATAGAATGCAATGCCTGCATAGAGGATATTGGGAATCCAGACTGCAATTGCAGGAGGCACGTTACCGTTTATGGCAAAGGTAGAAGTGATTGTCTGGAACAGGATATAAGAGAAACTCAGTCCTAATCCGATACCCAGATGAAGTCCCATACCCCCCTTCGTTTTTCGTGATGAAAGAGAAACTCCGATGATTGTCAGAATAAACGAAGCAAATGACATTGCAATTCGTTTGTGGTACTCAATTTCAAACTCCTTGATATTGGCAAATCCACGTCGTTTCTGCTTTTCGATATATTCGCTCAGTTCCGGACTGGTCAGCATCTCTTGTTGATTCTTCATGATCAGGAAGTCTGACGGGTCCATATTTATGATAGAGTCGATCCGGTCTCCTTTGGTGATCTTTTCTTTTAGTCCGTCCAGTTCACGTACCATATAGTCGTGAATGGTCCATTTGTTGACCGTTGTTGTATCGTAGGTGATACGGCGTGCCGTTAAGTGGGAAACAAGTTTCTTGTCGACAAACTTATCCAATGAAAAGCGGTTGCCGGTTTTCATTCCGTCATTGTAATTATCGATATAGGCTATGACACCACTGTCCACTTCCAGCTGCACGTTCCGGACCGAGTTGACTTTCTTGGGTTTGATGTATTTATCTTCAAAGTTCAGACGGGTAACACTGCCTTTGGGAATGATGAACGAACTCATCATGAATGTTGCCGCAGCAATGATGGCGGCAGAGATCATATAGGGGCGCATCATTCTTTTGAAACTCATACCAGTGGAGAACATGGCAATGATCTCAGAGTTCTCCGCCAGTTTGGAGGTAAAGAAGATAACGGCGATGAATACGAACAGCGGACTGAACAGATTGGAGAAGTAGGGGATGAAATTCATGTAGTATTCAAAGATGATCTTGTCCCAAGGGGCTTCATGCTCCATCAGCTTGTCCATCTTCTCGTTGAAGTCGAATACCACCGCAATTGAGATAATCAATGCAATGGCAAATACGTATGTCCCCAAGAATTTCTTGATGATATACCAATCCAGCCGTTTTATTAATCGATTGCTTTTCATTCTTTATAATCTTGTTGACACTCTTTTTACCATCATCGGCTTCCAGGTAGAGAAATCTCCGGCAATGATATGTTTCCGGGCTTCACCTACCAGCCACAGGTAAAATGCCAGATTGTGTATAGAAGCAATTTGCATTGCCAGTAGTTCTTGTGCGTGGAAAAGGTGACGCAAGTACGCTTTGCTGTATAGCGTGTCTACAGCCGAAGCTCCGTCTGCCTCGATGGGAGAGAAGTCTGTTTCCCATTTCTTGTTTCGCATATTGATGATACCGTCTTTGGTAAACAGCATGCCATTTCGTCCGTTTCGGGTAGGCATAACACAGTCGAACATATCGACTCCGCGTTCAATGCCTTCAAGGATATTTACGGGGGTGCCGACTCCCATCAGATAGCGGGGCTTGTCTTTGGGAAGAATCTCGTTGACAACCTCTATCATCTCGTACATCTTATCTACCGGTTCGCCTACGGCCAGTCCGCCGATTGCATTTCCATCCGCTCCTTTGGAGGCGACGAATTCAGCGGATTGCTTACGCAAATCCTGATAAACACATCCTTGCACGATGGGGAAAAGAGACTGATTGTAACCGTATTTCGGTTCAGTTTCATTGAAACGCTGAATGCAACGATCGAGCCATCTGTGTGTCAGCCCTAATGACTTTTTGGCATATGCATAATCCGAATCTCCCGGAGGACATTCGTCAAAAGCCATCATGATATCAGCGCCGATGGTACGTTCTATATCCATCACTTTTTCCGGAGTAAAGATATGTTTGCTGCCATCGATGTGCGAGCGGAATTCGGCCCCTTCTTCCCGAAGTTTTCGTATTCCTGCTAATGAGAATACCTGAAAGCCACCGCTATCGGTCAGCATAGGACGATCAAAACCATTGAAGCGATGCAGTCCGCCTGCCTTTTCAATTACGTCTAGTCCCGGACGCAAGTATAAATGATAGGTGTTGCCCAGAATAATCTGTGCCTGGATATCTTCTTTCAGTTCTGTTACATGTACCCCTTTAACAGTGCCCAGTGTTCCCACAGGCATGAAGATAGGTGTTTGTATCTGCCCGTGATCTGTTGTTATCAGACCGGCACGGGCATTACTTTTAGTGTCTGTATATTGTAACTCAAATGTCATTCCTGGCTGGGTTTCTTTACAGATAAATCAATGGCATCCGCAACTTTTTCGTTTGTCAGTGCAATTGCGAATACTTCTTTTATGTCGTTTACATAGTGGAATTGCAGTCCTTTCAAATATATGTCCTGAATTTCATCTATGTTCTTTTTGTTTTCGGCACTCATGATAATTTCCTTGATTCCGGCACGTTTGGCGGCAAGAATCTTTTCCTTGATGCCACCGACAGGAAGCACTTTGCCACGGAGGGTGATTTCTCCTGTCATGGCAAGATTGGCTTTTACTTTCCGTTGGGTCAGAGCAGAAGCTAAAGAAGTGGCCATGGTAATACCAGCTGACGGTCCGTCTTTCGGAATAGCACCTTCGGGCACATGGATGTGTATGTTCCAGTTGTCAAAGATGTCTTCATTCAGATGGAGGATTGAAGCGTGTGCTTTGATGTATTCAAGTGCCAGCATAGCTGATTCTTTCATTACATCTCCCAGATTACCTGTTAGTGTAAGACGTGCACCTTTACCACGGCTCAGACTCGTTTCTACAAAGAGTATTTCACCGCCGACGGCAGTCCATGCCAATCCGGTGACTACGCCTGCATAGTCATTTCCCTGATACTTGTCACGTGTATACTCCGGCGCTCCCAGGAATTCATACAAATCAGTCGGTTTAATCTCTGATTTGGCGAAATAACCGTCTGTTGCATATTGACGGGCAGATTTGCGGAGAATCTTGCCGATTTTCTTTTCTAGTTCACGGACGCCGCTTTCACGGGTATATGATTCGATAATCGCTTCCAAAGTATCTTTCGGAATCTTGATATCCGTCTTTTTGAGTCCGTTTGCTTCCAGTTCTTTCGGCAACAGGTGCTTACGGGCTATTTCAACTTTTTCTTCTGTGATGTATCCGCTGACTTCAATCAACTCCATACGGTCGAGCAACGGGCCGGGGATCGTATTCAGATTATTGGCGGTTGCAATGAACAGTACTTTGGAAAGGTCATAATCTACATCCAGGAAGTTATCATGGAAAGAGGTATTCTGTTCCGGATCAAGTACTTCCAGCAAAGCTGATGACGGATCGCCCTGACGGTCGGCACTGACTTTGTCGATCTCATCCAGTATAAATACAGGGTTAGAGGCTCCTGCCTTAATCAGACTCTTGATGATTCGTCCGGGCATAGCACCAATATAAGTTTTGCGGTGACCGCGAATTTCTGCTTCATCGTGCACACCACCCAAAGACATACGGACATATTTTCGTTTCAGTGCCGATGCGATGGATTTTCCGAGGGATGTTTTCCCAACTCCCGGAGGGCCGTACAAACAGATAATAGGTGATTTCATATCGCCTTTCAGTTTTAATACGGCAAGGTGTTCCAAAATACGTTCTTTTACTTTTTCCAGTCCGTAGTGGTCTTTATTCAACGTCTTTTCTGCATTTTTTAAATTCAGATTGTCTGTTGTATAAACTCCCCAAGGCAGGTTGAGCATTGTTTGCAGGTAGTTGAGCTGTACGCTGAAGTCCGGTGATTGCGGATGTGTACGTTCCAGTTTCGCCAGTTCCTTCAGGAAAGTATCTCTGACTTCCGCATTCCAGTGCATTTTAACTGCTTTCAGACGCATCTCTTCAATTTCCTGCTCCTGACCACTGCCGCCCAGTTCATCCTGGATCGTTTTGATCTGTTGCTGGAGGAAGTATTCACGCTGTTGCTGATCGATATCCTCACGGGCACGCATTTGGATGGATGCCTTGATTTCTGCCAGCTGTACTTCGCGATTCAAGACTTCCAATAGATGATAAGTACGCTCTCTTAGTGAGTTGATACTTAATAAATCCATCTTCTCATCTTTCTTGAATGGCAGGTTGGCACAAATGAAATTAATGAGGAACATCGGATTACTGATGTTTTTTATAGCAAATGACGAGTCCTGATGCATTTCTGATGATTTGATATAACGCATCGTCAAGTCCTTGCATGTTTCCACCAGAGCCTGAAACTCTTTATCGTCTTTGTTTGGAACATCTTCTTCCAAAAGTTCGACCTCGCCCTTCAGATAAGGGTGTGTATCTACAATATCTTTCAGACGCAGACGTTTCATTCCCTGAAGGATGACTGTTGTTGTCTGATCAGGCATTTCCAGTACCCGTACAATTCGTCCGACAGTGCCGACATTGTGCAGATCTTCCAGTTTGGGGTCTTCCGTGTGTGCCGATCTCTGGCAAATCACTGCAATATCTTTGTGTTTCTTTTCAGCTTCGCGAACCAGCTTTAATGAAGCCTTTCTACCTACTGTAATAGGTAAAAATACTCCGGGAAACAACACCATATTACGAAGGGGGAGAACCGGAAGAATATCACCGGATTTTATATTCACATCAAACACATGTTCGTCATTGCCATCATAGTCGGTAATCAGTGAGAAGCCGTTCTCACCAACTTCTTCTTCCAATAAGTATCTTTCTTTCATCTTTTCGTTTTAATTTAGTTTATGTCATACATAATATGCATAAATCGTTTGCAAAGTTAATTGATTCTCTTTAATAATAAAGCACAGTATGGAATAAAAACACAAAAACAATGCCAAAATATCGGGCGGTAATGGATTTATTCCATAATAATTATTTATTTTTGACGGTTTTCAGCAAAGATCAGTAAAAAACAGGTTTAGATGGCTAATAAGATGGCGAATCCTTTCTTTCAGTTTAAGCAGTTTACAGTATGGCATGACAAATGTGCCATGAAGGTAGGTACGGATGGGGTACTTTTAGGGGCGTGGGCTTCTGTTCAAGGAGCACATCGAATTTTAGATATTGGAACCGGGACGGGGTTGGTTGCTTTGATGCTGGCTCAACGTAGTCTGCCGGATGCAAATATTGTGGCGCTGGAAATAGACGAAGCCGCTGCCGGGCAGGCTAAGGAAAATGTAGCCCGTTCTCCCTGGAAAGATAGGATAGAAGTGGTGAAGCAAGACTTTCTCTCCTATCAGTCTCCGGATAAATTTGATGTGATCGTTTCCAATCCTCCTTACTTTGTGGATTCACTTAGTTGTCCGGACCAACAGAGAAGCATGGCGCGACATAACGATTCTCTGACTTATGAAAAGTTGCTGAAGGGTGTGGCTGATTTATTGAAGAAGGAAGGTACTTTTACAATCGTAATACCGACAGACGTGGCTGACAGGGTGAAGACTGCAGCTTCCGAATATCATTTATATGCAACTCGCCAGCTAAATGTAATAACCAAGCCGGGAGGAACTCCAAAACGGACCTTAATTACTTTTTCTTTTGACAATGGAGGATGTACTGTTGAGGAGCTGTTGACTGAAGTAGCCCGTCATCAATATAGTGAAGAGTATAAAGCATTGACCCGTGAATACTATTTGCATTTGAAATAATATTTTTGCACAAATAAAAAAGGAGTTACTTAATGTAACTCCTTTTTCGTCGGGGTAGCGGGATTCGAACCCACGACCCCCTGCTCCCAAAGCAGGTG
>OWIO01002173.1_pt1 | contig 13363 bp, 12 predicted proteins | sample 1733011 | NCBI WGS metagenome assembly OWIO01 (sample SAMN05065779, study PRJEB22554) | human gut metagenome | biome: ENVO:2100002; feature: ENVO:00000062; material: ENVO:00002003 | host: Homo sapiens | place: USA | reverse complement strand
GTATCGTCGGCAGCGTCAGATGTGTATAAGAGACAGATACAGGCCAACGGCGCTCAGGATAACACCGGCCACCACATAACCGGTCAGGATGCGGGCGGGGCTCAGCTTGGTGTAATCAATCAGCAGCTGCCCCACCACGCAGATGGCGCCGCCCACCACAAATGCCCACAGATAATTCATGTGTTCCCCTCCTCTTCCGGGCAGCCAAGCTCCACGCAATGCGCAATGCTGGGGATGCTTTCCCCCTGCAAAAAGGTTGTCTGGCTCATCAGCGCCCCGGTGGAAAGAAAGAGCACCCGCCGCCAGCGCCGTTCCATCAGCCCCGGCAGAACATGCGCTGCCAGCACTGCAGCACTGCACCCGGCCCCGCTGCCGCCCGCCTGCACGTTCTGGGCGGCAACATCATACAGCAGGCATCCGCAGTCCTGGTGGTTCTCCACCGGACAATCAGCTTTGTGCATCAGCTCATGCAGCAGGGCGCTGCCAACTTCACCCAGATCACCGGTAAAAATGGCGTCAAAGTCCTGCTGGGTGGTGCCGGTGTCCGCAAAGTAGTGCAGCAACGTCTGGGCCGCCGCGGGGGCCATCGCGGCCCCCATGTTGTTGATATCCTTGACCCCTGCATCACACACCCGCCCAATGGTAGCTGAAAGTACCGGCACGCCCGCGGCCCCACTGCCCCGCACCAGGCAGGCCCCGGCAGCGGTAGCAGTCCACTGGGCGGTCGGGGTGCGTTTGCCGCCATATTCCAGCGGGGTGCGGAACTGCCGCTCCGCCGCGCAAAAATGGCTGCTGCTCATGGCGAGTATTTCATGCGCATAGCCAGCTGCCGCGCAGAGGGCCGCCAGGCACAGCGCTTCCGCCATGGTGGAGCAGGCACCATACAGCCCGGCAAAGGGCACCCCCAGCTGGCGCATGGTGTAATTACTGGCGGTGCACTGGGCCTGCAGGTCCCCCGCGAAGGCAAGCTCCACCTGCTGTTTGGCAATGCCCGCTTTGCGCAGGCAATGGCGGGCGCAGCGCTGCTGCAGCATGCTTTCGGCCTGCTCCCAGCCGGTGCAGCCCTCGGCGTCAAAGCCCGCATCCTGCACCAGCTCATCAAAGCCCTGTGCCAGCGGGCCTTCGCTCTCTTTTTTGCCGCCCACGGCGGCCCAGGCCGCCAGCACCGGCGGGTGCGGGAATATTACGGTATCGCCCCTTCGTATCGGCATAACAGGCAATCCCCTTTCCGGTTTGTTTGAGCTTAGTGTGCCGCAGCGGGGCAAAAAATATGCGCAGGGCAGCCAAAGCAGCGCCCTGCGCGATGATTTTGGGGTCAAAACTTATTCATCGCCCAATACACCAGCCCCCACACCCAGGAAGCCAGTGTGCCGAACGCCAGCACCGGGCCCGCGATGGTAAAAATTTTAGCGCCAACGCCCGTTATCCAGCCTTCGGCCTTGAACTCCACCGCCGGGCTGACCACTGAGTTGGCAAACCCGGTAATAGGTACCAGCGTCCCGGCCCCGGCCTTGGCGGCCAGCTTTTGGTACCAGCCCGGCACCGTAGTGATGGCGGAAAGCATCACCAGTGTGATGCTGGTCAATGTTCCGGCAAGGTCTTTATCGTACCAGCTCAGGTAGAACTGGCGCAGGGCTTCGCCCAACAGGCAGATGGCCCCGCCCACAAAAAAGGCCCACAGGCAGTCCTTGACAACCGGGCTGGGCGGGTTGGCCCGCTTGACCATGGCGTCATAATTTTTTGGGGGCAGCTGCATACGGCACACTTCCTTTTATTTCAGTCTGCCGTTAGCTTTCCCGCCTGCCGTGCCGGTTATGCGCCAAAAAAGTTCACGTTGCCGCGGTAATAGGGTTCCGGCACCATGGTGCGGTACAATTCCTGCAAATCGCGGTGGATTTCTTCATCTTTGGCAAGCCCGCCCGCGGGCAGGCTGTAGATCTGGTACCGCACGCCAAACAGGCGGCTTTCCATAGCAGCGGCGTGGGCACCGGCCCGCAGGTAGAAGCCAATGCGCCGCCTTGCCACTGCCGGTTCTGGCGCTTCGGCGGGGTGTTCGCATTCAATGATCAGGCTCTGCTTGCGCGGGGCGTAATAGGCGGCAAGCTCTTTCAGCACCGCCGTGCCCACACCGCTGCCGCGGTACTGCGGTAAAACAGCAAAATAATCCAGCAGCACATTGCGGCACTGGGGCAGAACCGCCTGCCAGGCATATGCCATCAGGGCACCGGCCTCGTCATAAAACGCCAGCGGCTCATACAGGCCACGCATCATCATGCCCTGCACCGAAGCAAAGGGTTTCAGCTCCGATTCCGGGAAATCCCGCACCATCTGGCTGCGGTAAATGCTTTGTGCCTGCTCCACGTTCAGCAGCACGATCTTCATGGCAAACGCCCCTTTCCATTTGTGACAAAATTTAGTATAATAGAAAAAGACCCAACAACGCAAGCAGGAGGATTTTTCCTATGGAATGGACCGATATCCAAATTACCGTACCGCAGCAGTATGCCGAAACCGCCGAAGCGATTGCTACCATGGTATCCAACGGCGGCATTTATATTGAGGACTACCGCGACCTGGAACAGCAGGCATGGGAGATTGCCCATGTGGACCTGATCGAGCAGGACCTGCTGGATCAACCGCGCGATATTGTAAAGGTGCACATGTACCTGGCCCCGGACGAAAACCCGGCCGAGATCCTGCCCCTGTTCAAAGAGCGGCTGGAAGCCAGCGGCGTGGAGTACAAGCTGGAAACCAGCGGCATTGAACAGGAAGACTGGCAGAACGCCTGGAAGAAATATTACCACGCCATGGACATTGGCCAGTGCCTAGCCATTGTACCCGGCTGGGAAACCTATGATACTGACCGAATTGTGATCACGATGGACCCCGGCATGGCCTTTGGCACCGGCACCCACGAAACCACCAGCCTGTGCCTGGAAACGCTGGACAGCATGGTAAAGGGCGGCGAGCGTGTGCTGGATATCGGCACCGGCTCCGGCATTCTGGCCATTGCTGCGTTGAAGCTGGGCGCTGCCGAAGCCGAGGGCGTGGATATTGACCCCATGTGCGTGCGCACCGCCGGCGAGAATGCCGAGCGAAACGGCGTGGCCGAGCACTTTACCGTGCTGGTGGGCGATCTTTCTGACAAAGCCAGCGGCAAATACAACATCATCACCGCAAACATTGTGGCGGCGGCTATCTTGTCCCTTGCGCCGCATGTGCCGGTATTGATGGCGCCGGGTGCACGGTTCATTGCTTCCGGCATTATCGATACCCGCAAGGACGAAGTGCTGGCCGGGCTGCGTGCCGCCGGGCTGGAGCCGGTTGAGATCAAAGAAAAGCGCGGCTGGGTTTGCGTGATCTGCAAAAACGCCGCGGAGGTATAAACGCTATGCCGCACCGCTATTTTACCGCCGAAGTTGGCAATGGCCGCGCCGCCCTGAACGGAACCGACGCCCACCACCTGGCTGACGTTATGCGCGCCAAAATTGGTGAGGACGTGATTTTGTGTGACGCCCACGCTGTGGAGTATGTGGGCACCATTACCTCCATCCAGCCAGGCCGGGTGGAGTTTACCGTGACCGAGGGCTACCCCAGCGCCGCAGAGCCCAGTGTTGAAGTAACACTGTTTGCCGGGTACCCCAAGCTGGGCAAGCTGGAAGATACCATCCGCCACAGCGTGGAGCTGGGCGTGACCAATGTTGTGCCTTTTTTCAGCCGCTACTGTGTAGCTGCCCCCAAAAAAGAGGAAGCAAAAAACGAGCGCTACTGCCGCGTGGCTGTGGAAGCCGCCAAGCAGTGCGGCCGCGGCATTCTGCCCACGGTGGAGCTTCCCCTACCGGATTTTAACGCCGTGTGTGACCGCTTCAAGGACTATGACCTCGTGCTCTTCTTTTACGAGTGCGGCGGTGTTTCGCTGCGGGAAGTTTTCAACAAAGAACCGGGAAACCGTGCAAAACGGATCGCCGTGGTGACCGGCAGTGAGGGCGGTTTTGCCGCCGAGGAAGCTGCCCGCGCTGCCGAATGCGGCGCCGTTACCGTTGGCCTCGGCCCCCGCATCCTCCGCTGTGAAACCGCTCCCCTCGCCGTCCTCTCCGCCGTCATGACATTGACGGGGAACCTGGAATAATACGAAATAAAAATTAAAAAAGAATAAAGAATAATGCTGGTGTGCGTGCCGCGCACGCACATTAAAATAGCTTTGTACCTTCTTTTTTGAGCCGAGCAGCGCGAGGCGGTCCACCTACATTATTCTTTATTCATTATTCTCTATTCATTAAAAATTCTCCCCGCACCCTTATCATATGCCGTAGGCGGCAAAGGGTGCGGGGAGACTTTTATAGTTCGGTTTGCATCAGAATGCTTTTGAGGGTGTTGATGTGAACGGATTCCACGCAGAAATTGCGCACACCAATGCGCATGAAAGCGGGCATAGTTTCCAAGTCTTTCTGCATAATGCCGCACAGGTACAGCGGCACGCCGCGCGTCTGGGCTGCGTGCATCATATCCTGCACCAAACGCAGCACGGCAGGGTTATCGGCGGGGGTGGGCTTTTCCCGCCGGGAAACACCACAGGTATACTGCACCAAATCGTCCAGGTCCACGGCCAAAAAGTCAGCCCCGGCGTCAATGATCTCCCCTGCCATCAACGCAGCGGCGGGGATTTCGATCAAGCAGCCAACGGGCAGATTCCCGCAGAACGGCAAACCTTTTTCTTTCAGGCTCTCGTTGCAGCGCTTCATCTGATCCATGCGGGTGCGCCAGGCATCCACATCGGGGATCATGGGAAACAGCACCTGCAAGGCACCTTCCGGTGCCTCCACTGCAGCCTGCATCAGGGCGGAAAGCTGGGTAAGCGCCGTGGTCTCTTCCTCCATCCGTGTCTGCACGCCATCCATCCATTGGCCGCAGTCGTCCGCAGCCCAATCGCAGGTGCGCACGGTAATGGGTTTGCCGCCGCTGTTCTTGATGCATGTTTTATAGGCTTCCACCTGCTGGGCTTCAGTCAGCTCCTTGATTACAACGGATTCCGTACGCAGCAGTCCAATGCCGGAAGCCCCCGCCTGAATGGCTTTCTGGATGGCCTCCGGTGCGGCGCAGGCTGCGCTGGCCAGCAGAACAAACGGCGTGCCGTCCCGCGTGCGGCAGGGGGCCGCAGCCAACGGGTCGGGCAGGGCGTTGCTGTTTTGCAGCTCCTGCCGCCGTGCTTTCACCTGCCGCAGCTGGGCGGCGGTGGGGTCAATGATCAGCTGGGCGTGTTCAGCATCCACCACTGCGCGGCAGCCCGCCGCAGCAGCGGCTACCCCCTTGCCCAGCTGGAATACCGCTGGGATGCCCATACTGCGCGCCATAATGGCGGCGTGGCTGGTTTCGCTGTCCGTTTCTGAGGCAAGCCCCAGGATCATGCCCGGTGCCTGACCAAACAGATCGCTGGGGTAAAACAGCTCTGCCGCCAGGATGCTGGGCTCCGTCAGGTGCAGACGGCGGCTGGGGCGGCCATCCAAAATATCCACCACGCGGCGGCAGGCATCACACACATCCACGCTGCGCTCCCGGATGTAATCATCGTCCACGTTTTTTAAGCGGCCTGCAAAAATCTGCTCCGCACGCTCCACGGCGGCAGCGCTGCCGGCACCGGCGGCTATGTAATCGCCAATTTCGTTGGTGAAGGATTCATCCTCCAACAGGGCAATCTGGAACATTAAAATATCGGCATCCTGCCCGCAGGCGTGCTGCTGCAGGCGGTTCAGTTCATCTTTTGCCAGCACAATGGCAGCTTCGTACAGGGCACGCTCCCGGAACGGGTCGCACACAATGCGGTGCAGGCCCGCCGCACCGCGGTCAATGCGAACAACAGGGCCGACTGTTAAGCCATCGGACACTGCCAATCCCTGAAAAGTTTGCATGTTGTCCTCCTTGTTGAACCTTCTTGTCTGTGCAGTCTTACAGGAATTTTGCCGACGGCATTTTGCTTAAAGTATGGCTGACCAGCGCGGTAACAAAGTCTTCCGGCACGGCTGTTGCCATGGCGGCTTCGCCAAGGATATTGCCCTCTTCCCGGCCAAGCAGGGTCTTATAGCGGTCCGCGGGGTCTTTATCGCACTGACCCATAAAAGTCAGGGCCAGCAGTTTGGGGGTATAGGGTACTTCACTCGGCACATTCACCATCTCCGCCGCTAGTTCCAGCGGGGCAATCGCGCCGCGGGTGGGGGCGGTCAAATTTTCGGAGAACGCCGCCGGGTAATGCTTATGCTGGCGGGCCAGTGCTTCGGTCAGCGCCAGGGTCGGCGCGCGGGAGATTGCCGCGCTCAGCTGGGCCTGGTATTCAGCGGCAAAGTCCTGCATAAAGCTGTTTTCATCGGGCAGAATGCCATACGCCGTACCGCCCAGGCGGCCAAATTCCCGCATGGTATCCATATAGCCCAGGGCAATGTTTTTGGCGGCACGCACACCGTCAAAATCAAACAGCGGCCCCAAGTCCCAATGGCTGCGGATGATGCGGGTAGGCAGACCGGTCAGGTTGGGGCGGGTCAGCCCAACGCCATCCACATCCACGCCGATCAGCTCGGTTGCCCCCATTTTGGCGGCCAGCTCCAGCGGCATATTGTCCCGCCAGCCGCCGTCAATGTACTTTACCCCGTCAATCTCATAGGGACGCAGCGCCGGGAAGCAGGCGGAAGAGGCCAGCATATAATCTTTCAGCTGCCCCTGCGGGATATCATCCAGCGTACACTGCACGCTGCGCAGGGTGTTCATTTCGGTAATCACCAAACCGTACTTGATGTGGGATGCCCGGATGGCGTTCTCGTCCATGTACTGGTCAATGGTCTGACCCAGCGGTTCGGTGTTCAGCCCGCCGCCGCGCAGAGTTTCCAACAAGAAATCACGCAGTTCCTCCGGCGTTTTGCCCTCTGGCAGTTCCAGCACGCCGTGGTTATCCAGGCTGCGCCACAGGTCTGCCGCTTCGTTCACCTTGCCCATCACAAACAGTGCTGCGTTCAGGCTGCCCACACTGGCACCAGTGATCACATCCGGCAGCCAGCCAAGTTCCATCAGTGCCTGATACACACCAACCTGATAACTTCCCTTTGCGCCGCCGCCCGCAAGCACCAGCCCGCGCACGGTATCATGTTTTTCTGCCATATCCTGCACCTCCCGGTTGTATCCCTCTATCTCAAATTGGTATCACTTATATCAAATGGGTATTACTTTTATGAATCACGCTTATTATAGCATACCCAGCCTGTAAAAGCATATATTATTTTGCCGAATTTATTTACCTCCTTGCAACCAGATTCTTAAAAGTGTATCATAGATGATATCATTCTCTAGCCTAAAAAGCTAGAGGAAAAATGAGAAAAGTAAAGTGCAGTAAGGCTAATATTGCACTTTCGCCAATCATCATGTATAATAAAACTGTTTGTAAGCAACCTAAAGCAGGGGAGGGCTTCATGCAAAAAATCAAAGATTTCTGCAAGCGGCACCGCCTGCTGTGGCTGACTTTGCTGGTGGCGCTGGCTGCTGCTGCTGTGGCCGCGTGGGCCGGGTTTGACCTTGGCCAGCGGGTGGATAACCAGCCGGTGTATGAAATCGTCAACGATGATTATACCCGTACCGTTGTAATTCCTGCCACGGCGGACGCTGCAACGCAGGATGACGGCACAACCGGGTTGTACCTGCCCGTTCCGCTCAAAAGCGGGCAGCGCATTTACGGGGTTCGACTGGACCTGACCACCCATAATTGGGCGTTCCGGCATGGCACCCTGTACGCTGCACTGCTGGATGCCGATGGCAACGCCGTGGCGAACGGTGAGCTGGACTGCATTACCATTAAAGATGACACCTTTGCGGCCATCACGTTTGATGCGCCCTATACCGCCCCCGGCACAGCCGATGCCGAAGCGGACTATGACCTGGCAAACCCCAACATGACCCTGCGCCTGTGGTATACCCCCGGCGATGACTGGGATGTGTACCACCTGCTGGGCCTTTGGACGGATGCCGACGCCAGCCAGCAGATGACCCGCCGGAATGCAAACGGCACAACGGATTCCATCGTCGGGCATCCGGCATTGCAGTATGTCGTCAATGATTCCGGCAGCTGGTCCCATGCGATCTCCCGCCTGCTGGGCGTGCTGACCTTTGCGGCGGTGGTGGCGGGCTTTATCCTGCTCACCCACCGCGCCAAGCTGTGGCAGGTGGTGCTGGTGTGCGGTGCGGTGCTGGGCGTGGCGTTTGCCTTTTTAACGCCGCCCCTTGTCGGCCCCGATGAATACACCCACCTGGCCAAATGCTACCGCCAGTCCAGCACATTGCTGGGCCAGCCGGTGGCGGACGATGATGATATGCTGTTGGTGCGCAGCTGCGATGCTCCCTATTTCAAAAATCATACCGGTGATATCGGCATTTACGCTTACAAGGAAATGCTGGAACACCTGGGAGATGCGGGCTGCAGCGGTGAAACGACTGTCAGCTCCGATACCTATGTAACGGCGGACCCCATCAACAATACGCTCTACCTGGGTCAGATTGCCGGCATTACGCTGGCGCGCATGATGGGGCTTGGCTTCCATGGCATGCTGCTGTTGGGGCGGCTGTGCAACCTGGCGCTGTACCTGGCATTGGCTGCGGCTGCGGTCAATATTGCACCCCAGCGGCTGCGCGGCATTTTTGCCGGTGTGGCACTGCTGGCCCAGCCCTTGCAGCTGGCGGGCAGCCTTTCGGCGGACGCCGCCGTGCTGGGGTATCTCTTCTGCTTTACTGCGCTCTGCCTGACCCTGCGCACCCGCCCGGCCCGCTGGCCGGAAACGGTGGCTGCTGTGGTGCTGGCGGCGCTCATCGGCCCGGCCAAGGCAATTTATCTGCCCGCCGTGCTGCTGATCTTTATGATTCCCGATGCCAACCTTGCCTTGCCCGGCAAGCGCTGGCCGGTTGGCCCCATTGCCAAAGTTCTGGCGCTGGTGCTGGCCGCTATCGGCTGGGTGCAGGTCAATATGGGCGCTGCTTTATATGCAGCCCGCGATGTGGATACCGTGGGCATCCTGCGCGCCGGTGGTGCCGCCGCGGCTGGTGCCGCTTTGCTGGCGCTGCTGTACTGGAAGATCCGCCGCGACCCCAAAAAGAAGAAAATCTTTTTGGGTGCCATTGCCGCGGTTGTGGTGCTGGCCATCCCGGTTGGGCTGTATAAGCTGACCCACATGTGGGGCGGCTTAACGCCGGAACAGCTGGTTGGCTCCATTCAGGAAAACGGCGATTCCATCTACACCTATTCCGCCGGGTATATCTGCCGCAACCTGCCCAACACGGCCAAACTGCTGCTGCGCTCTTTCAGTGCGCAGGGGGCGCAGTGGGTGCAGGGCGTGCTGGGCACTGCCCTGGGCGAACCCATTGTGTATACCGTGGATGCCAGCTGGGTGCTGGGGGTTGGCTTTATCCTGGCTTTGCTGGCCGCGGCGCTGCCGCAGGCGGGTGAGACCGTACCTCTGGGCCGCCGCACCAAAGCGGGCGTTTGGGGTATTGTTCTCTGCGTGATTGCCCTTTCGTTCGTCACGGCGCTCAACTGGACCCCCATCAATTACACCACTATTTTTGGCCTGCAGGGGCGCTACTGGCTGCCCGTGCTGCCGCTGGTGCTGGCGCTGGTGCACCACAACCGCACCTTTGCCGTGCAAAAGCCCGCAGAGCGCAAGGCGGTATTTGCCATGCTCTGCCTGACATCGTTCGTCATTCTGCAAGGCGCGGGTTTGTACGCGACCTTCCAGATGCCGTCATAAATTATCATTTTATACGTTTTGTATAATGCAGAAAGGAACATTACCATGACTGTTACCCGTAATACCATCATTGCCGAAATCCTGCAGAACGATCCTTCCCAGGGCTGCGTGCCCATCTTTTTGAACACGGGTATGCACTGCCTGGGCTGCATGGCTGCCCATGGTGAGACCGTGGAGCAGGCCTGCATGGTCCACGGTGTGGACCCCGATGAACTGTGCGCCGAACTGAATGACTACTTTGCACACCTGTAAGCCTGTGCCGCACCTGGATGCGCGGCTGGCCGCCGCGGCTGCCTATGTGCGGCCCGGCCATATTGCCGCCGATATTGGGTGTGACCATGGAAAACTCAGTGCATGGCTGGCGGGCAGCGGTTGCTGCCCGCTTGTTTTTGCATGTGATCTGCGGGAAGGCCCGCTGCAAAAAGCCCGCATGACCTGCGCCCCCTGGGCGGATAAGATCCAGTTCCGCCTCGGTTCCGGCTTGAGTGTGCTGCAGCCGGGGGAGGCAACGGAGATCATCATTGCCGGCATGGGGGCCGAAACGGTGCTGGAAATCCTGGATGCCGCCCCCTGGGTGAGGAACGAACAGTATAACTTTGTTTTTGTACCCGCCACCAAGCACAGCGTTTTGCGCAAGGGCCTTGCCCAGCGCGGCTTTGCCTTAAAAAGCGAGACACTGTGCCGTGCAGCCGGGCGGCTGTATACCGTGATCAACGCGCAGTATACCGGCCGGGCAGCGGAGCCCACCGGCCTTGCCTGCCTGTGCGGCAAAACGCAGGGCCAGCCCGAAGCCCAGGCCTACCGTGAACAGCAGCTGGTCAAACTGAAAAAATACCGCCTGGGCCTTGCACCCGGCCCGCAGGCGGATGGGGTGGATGCCCTGATACAGGAAATGGAGGATGGACTATGGCCGTAAAAGTACAGCAGGTACTGGAAATTCTGGAACAGATCGCCCCGCCGGAGCTGGCTTGCAGTTGGGATAACGTGGGCCTTTTGGTGGATGCCGGACGCCCGGTCACCTCCATTATGACGGCGCTGGATATTACCGCCGATGTGGTGCGCGATGCCGCCGAAAGCGGGTGTGAGCTGATTGTAAGCCACCACCCGGTCATCTTTGACCCGCTGCGCCGCGTGACGGCGGAGGATGTGCCCGCAATGCTGCTGCAGAACGGCATTTCGGCCATCTGCATGCACACCAATCTGGATGCCGCTCCCGGCGGTGTGAACGATGTGCTGGCAGACCTGCTGCGCATTGAGAACCGCCGTGATTTCGCCGATAACTGCGGCCGCATCGGCACGCTGAACGTGCCCACCACGGCCCAACAGCTGGCCGAAACCTGCAGCCGGATGCTGCACACCCACTGCAAGTTTGTGGAAGCCGATCGCCCGGTAGAAAAGCTGGCCGAAGTGAGCGGCGCAGGCGGCAGCTATTTGCAGCAGGCCATTGACGAGGGCGCAGACTGCCTGGTGACAGGCGAAGCCGCCCACCACATTGCCATTTTGGCAAAGCAGAAAGGCGTGGGCCTGGTTGTTGCCGGGCACTGGGGAACGGAACACCCGGTGGTGTTTGCCCTGGCGGATGCCCTGACCGAGCGCCTGCCCAAAGAAGTTACTGTGGCCCCCAGCCTGGCCGATGTTGACCCTTACAGCTACCTGTAACCCCTGCGGCAGCTGAACACTATGGGGTGGGATGAACCCATCCTGCCGCGTGAGAAGAATACTGTCGTTTTCATAAAACCCTGCCCCAAAAGAAAAGGAGTACCACCATGGCATTGGATGCCGCGACCCTTGCGCTGGTCGCAAATGAACTGAACAGCACCCTGCTGGATGCCAAAATTGATAAAATTTTTGAGCCGACGCGGGATGAAGTGCTGATGACCCTGCGCACTCGCACCCAGACGTTCAAGCTGCTGCTGTCTGCCCGTAGCGGCTCGGCGCGTGTCTGCCTGACCAAAGAAAGCTTTGAAAACCCGCTCACCCCGCCGGGCTTTTGCATGCTGCTGCGCAAACACCTGACCGGCGGCCGTCTGACAGGGCTGCATATGGAACCTGGCGACCGCATTGTGTTTTTTGACTTTTTGTGCACCAATGAGATGGGCGACCTGGTAACCAATACCCTGGCTGCCGAGCTGATGGGCCGTTACTCTAACCTGGTGCTGATCCAGAGCGGCAAGATCATCGATGCCCTCAAGCGCGTGGATTTTGAGGACAGCGAGATCCGCCAGCTGCTGCCCGGACTGCCGTATACGCTGCCGCCCAAACCCAATAAGCCGGATTTTCTGGCAACCAGCGCCGCCGCCATGGTGGCCGCTGCCTGCGAAAAAGACCTGCCGGTGGCTTCTGCTTTGGGCAAAGCGGTTGGCGGTGTCGGCCCCGTTGTTGCGCGGGAGGCCGTGTGGCGTGCCTTTGGCGGCGAAACGCCCCTGCTGGCCTGTGACCTGGACGAAGCGCAGAAGCAGGCCCTGTGCGCCGCAATCGAAAACCTGAAGGATGAACACGCTGCAGGCGGCACCCCCACGGCGGTGCGCATCCCCCAGCCGGACGGTATGAACAAGCCGGTAGAGTTCAGCTTTTTTATCCCGCAGCAGTACGGCAGTGCGGCCATTTTAACGCAGTACCCCACCTACAGCGAGCTGCTGGAGGATTATTACGCCACCAAGGACCGCGCCGAGCGGTTGAAGCAGAAGAGCCGCGAGCTGTACAAAGCGGTGCATAACCTGTACGAACGCGCTGTGCGCAAACAGTCCGCCCGGCGGGAGGAACTGGCCCAGAGTGAAAAAGCCGATACCCTGCGCCTGTACGGCGAGCTGCTGCAGGCCAACCAGTGGGCCATCCAGAAAGGCGACCGCCAGGCCACCGTGCAAAACTACTATACCGGCGAGGATGTGACCATCCGCCTGGACCCCCGCCTTGGACCCAACGAGAACGCGCAGAAATACTTCCGCGATTATAAAAAGAAGCAGACCGCCGGCCAGATGCTGAAAAAGCTGCTGCTCGAGGGCGAGGATGAGATCGAATACCTTGCCAATGTTCTGTATGAGGTGGAGACTGCCCCCGGCGAGCAGGCCCTGAACGAAGTGCGCGCCGAGCTGAAAAGCCAGGGCTACCTGAAATACTATAAGCAGCGGGAACGCAAACAGAAACCGGCGGATTTCCTGCGCTACCGCTCCAGCGATGGCTTTGAAATTTTGATCGGGCGCAACAACCTGCAAAACGATAAGCTGACCCTGCACACTGCCCGCGGCAAGGATGTCTGGTTCCATGTACAGAAAGCCCCCGGCAGTCATACGGTGGTTATGAGCCGCGGCGAGGATGTGCCGGACACCACCAAACAGGAGGCCGCAGAGCTGGCTGTGCTGCACTCCAGCCAGAATGGCGGTGCCAAGGTGCCGGTGGATACCACCGAGGTGCGCAACATCTGGAAAGCCAACGGCGCCCGCCCTGGCATGGTGCTGTATAACGATTATACAACGGTCTATATTACCCCGCGCGCCGGGCTGGAAGAGCAGCTAAGAGAAAAATAAAGTAACATATGTTAAGGCAATACCGCACAATTCCCGCCTAACGGCTCAAGCACCGCTCCGGCGGCT
>OWIO01002149.1_pt1 | contig 13508 bp, 10 predicted proteins | sample 1733011 | NCBI WGS metagenome assembly OWIO01 (sample SAMN05065779, study PRJEB22554) | human gut metagenome | biome: ENVO:2100002; feature: ENVO:00000062; material: ENVO:00002003 | host: Homo sapiens | place: USA | reverse complement strand
CGAGATGACGTCGAGTCTCGTGGGCTCGGAGATGTGTATAAGAGACAGCTCTACGGTGTCTTCTTCTTTCCGGGGGGTAGAAACCTCCGACTGACCGGGCCGCCGCCGGTTCAACTCACCTTGAATAAAATCAGCAGACAAGGCGATTCCTGCCGGACAACCGTCGATAACCCCTCCAACAGCACTACCGTGTGACTCTCCGAACGACATCAGCCGAAAAAATTTTCCTATAGAATTACCGGACATAAAAAGTAGAAAGTATTCCTTATATATTTAATGACATTCTCCGCATCCGCAGCCCTCGTCGTGGGATCCGCAACCTCCTTCAGAACCACAGCCACTACACCCCCCGCATTTATGCGAATGTAAAGCTTCCAGTTCTTCATCCGTTGCATCACGGACACCTAATATCTCACCCTTGAAAAACAAATCTTTACCGGCCAGGGGATGATTAAAATCGATACGTACTTCCTCGTCACCGATAGACAGGATCTTGCCCTGCAAACGTCTTCCGACACTATCCATCATCGGTAAAACATGGCCGACCACCATCTCTTCAGCTTCTACATCTTTAAATATTTCCTGGGGTAAATCCACAATCATATCTTCGTTCACCAGTCCATAAGCATGGGCTGCCGGAATGCTGAAATCGAATTTATCCCCTTCATTTTTATCCAGAAGGTTCATTTCAAAATATTCTAAAGTCTGCCCTTGTCCACAGATAAAATCCAAGGGCCGGTCTGCACCTGCTGCTTCGAGTAACTCTCCGTTTTGTTCCGTTCTTAATTCGTAACTTACGGATACCATCTTATTTTTCGTAATCATTCTTTTTATTGATTTGGTTTTGCACAAAAGTACGATAAAATAATTGAAAAATTTCTCCCCTATTTCCAAAAAAATGGTACTTTCGCACTAATTTACATTTTTTGAAGATGCGCCATTACGATTATATTATAGCAGGGAGTGGATTGGCAGGGCTTTACACGGCCTATCACGCTGCCGCTTATGGAAAAGTTGCTTTGCTGACCAAATCCGGTATTACAGAGAGCAACTCTTATTTTGCACAGGGTGGAATCGCCGCCGTTACAGACGAAGACGATGCTCCTGCACTTCACTTCGAGGACACGATTATTGCCGGACGCGGGCTTTGCGATTACCCAGCTGTCGATATTTTAGTGAACGAAGGTCCGCAACGGATACATGAACTCATAGAGGCAGGTATGCATTTCGATATGGAAGACGGCAGCCTCGCCTTGGGGTTGGAAGGCGGACATCACCGGAAAAGAATTCTTCATGCCGGCGGTGACGCGACAGGACGTATGGTGACCAGTTTTATGATCAGCAAAGTCATCAATAATCCGAAGATAGATATTTTCGAAAATCATTCCGTGATCGGTATCCTTCAGGAAAATCAGGAATGTTACGGCGTACGGGCCTGGAATTTAGTGACAGAAAGCGAAGAACTGTTTTATGCCGACAACACCTTCCTCACTTTAGGAGGCACTTCGGCTATTTACAAACGGACCACCAATCCGCATACCACGATCGGAGACGGACTTGCTCTGGCTTTTAATGCAGGTTGTGAAATCGCCGATATGGAATTCATTCAATTTCATCCTTCGGCCATCTATACCGAATCGGAAGAGGCATTTCTAATCAGTGAGGCAGTCCGGGGCGAAGGGGCTTATCTGATCGATCAAAACGGAGAACGCTTCATGCCGGCGATTCACGAATTGGCCGAACTGGCCCCCCGGGATATCGTCGCTCAATCTATTTACCGCCAGATGCTGAAATACGATCAGGAGTACGTCTGGTTGTCCCTCAAACACCTCGATCCTCAGGTGGTGAAACACCGCTTTCCGAATATTTATGAAAAATGCCAGGAATTGGGTATCGATATGTGCGACCGGATCCCCGTAGCACCGGCAGCACATTATATGGTAGGGGGAGTGAGGACGGACACCCATGGACAGACCAACATCAAACGTCTGTTTATCTGCGGCGAACTGGCCTCTTCGGGAATCATGGGAGCCAATCGGCTCGCCTCCAACTCGTTGATCGAATGTCTGGTATTCGGGAAACGGGCCATCGAGGCTTCACGGAAAAATCTGAAAACCTCTCCTACCCAGGTATTCAAACCGATCTATCATTGCAATGACAATTATGCTGCGCTTTATGTCCATCTGAAAAAAGAGATTTCGCGGATAATGACCGATTATGCCGGCATCATCCGGAATGCAGAAAAACTGAAACAGGGATTGAACGAATTGGAAAGTCTGGAAGACAATCTGCCCCGGGAAATAAACGAATATAATACCCTGATTTGCCGTAACCTGATCACAGTTGCCAGGTTGATTATCTGTTCTGCCCTTTACCGTCAGGAAAGCCGTGGAGGACATTTCCGGGAAGATTATCCCTGTAGCGATGCTTCCTATCTTTTCCATATCGTACAACAGAAAGAAAAAGACCTCCGTACCCTACCTGTCAATACTAAAAAGTCTTTAAACTGAAAATCACTATAAAATGACACAATACGACCAATTAATCGACCGCCTGATCGACCTCGCCATAGAGGAAGACATCGCTACCGGAGATGTAACGACCAACTCCATCATCCCGGCTCATTCCCGGGCCGTTGCAGAAATGAAAATGAAAGCCGACGGTGTAATTTCCGGACTGGCGATAGCCAAACGGGTGTATGAAAAATTCGAGAAAGACATCCTTTGGGACGCCAAAGTAAAAGACGGGGATCGGGTAAAAAAAGGCGATATTATCCTGCGTATCGAAGCCAGCTACCGTTGCCTCTTATTAGGAGAAAGGCTTTCGCTGAACATCTTGCAACGCATGTCGGGCATCGCTACGGAAACGGCCAGATACGTCGAAGAATTAGCCGGTACTCACACCCAATTACTGGACACCCGGAAAACAGCTCCGGGCTTACGGGTATTGGACAAAATGGCCGTTAAAGACGGAGGAGCGACCAACCACCGGATGGGATTATACGATATGGCCATGATCAAAGACAACCACATTAAGGTGGCCGGAGGAATTACCAATGCGGTCAATGCGGTCAGAGCCCATATTCCGGCCGGTATCAAAATCGAAGTAGAAACGACCAATCTGGCCGAAGTGCGCGAAGCCCTCGCTACGCATGCCGATATTATCATGCTGGACAATATGAGTAACGCCGAGATGGCCGAAGCGGTGAAAATCATTCACGGACAGGCCAAAACCGAAGCTTCCGGAAATATGAGTATTCCCCGTTTAAAAGAAGTGGCAGCCACCGGAGTCGACTTTATCAGCGTCGGTGCCTTAACTCACTCCGTAACGGCTTTGGACATCAGTATGAATATTCAAAAAAACTAATTTCATGAAATCAGCACTCAAATTATTTATCATCGGATGTCTTGTATTGATTTTCTGTCGATGTAGTATGAACAAAGACAGCTATTTAAAAGACTTCGAAAAGTTTATCACCCAAACAGAAAAAAACTGTACCACCCTGTCCGATCCTGAATGGGAAAAAATACAGGCCCGGTTCAACGATTATACAGAAAAATATTACGAACAGTTTAAAGAGGAATTGAGTGTAAACGAAAAAATATCCATCAGTATTTTAAAATCTAAATTTTCCACGCTCATTCTAAAACGGGAGAGTAAAAAAATTCAGGAAGAAATGAAGATTAAATAATTTCACCTTTTTATCTTTCTTTGTTATCTTTGAAGCAGAAAATTAATATATTATGACGAATACAGAGATTATTGACAGAATCCGGCAACTAAAAAAAGAAAAAAATGCCGTTATTCTGGCACATTACTATACTCGTCCGGAGGTGCAGGATATAGCAGACTATCTGGGGGATTCACTGGGATTATCCCAGGAAGCCGGGAAAACGGATGCCCGGATTATCGTTTTTTGCGGTGTGCATTTTATGGCCGAGACCGCAGCGATCATTTCTCCGGACAAAAAGATCCTGATTCCGGCTTCAGGAGCCGGATGTTCACTGGCTGAAAGCATTACCGGTTATGAATTGCGGGAATGGAAAAAAGCCAATCCTGACGGGATTATTGTAAGTTACGTCAACACGACAGCCGAAGTGAAGGCCTGGACGGATATTTGCTGCACTTCGGCCAATGCCCTGAAAGTCGTACAAAGCATTCCTCCAGATCGTAAGATCTTGTTTGTACCGGACAAAAACCTGGGAGCCTGGATCAGGAAAGTTACCGGACGGGAAATGGAACTCTGGCATGGAGATTGTTGTGTACACGAACGCATCACCACCGACATGATCCTGGAAAAAAGCCGGGACTATCCTCAGGCAGATATCCTCATTCACCCCGAAAGCCACTGTTCGCACGACGAGGCCATTTTAAATCTTCCTCAAGCTTATATGTACTCGACGGCAGGAATGATCAGGCATGCAAGCCGGTCGGACAAAAAGCAATTTATCATTGCCACAGAAATAGAAACCATCCATAAACTGAAAAACGATAATCCGGACAAAGAATTTATTCCGGTTCATCCTAAAACCATTTGTGGACAAATGAAAAAAGTAACGCTGGAATCGGTTCTGGAAGCTTTGGAGAAAGAGCAATATGTAGTTGAAGTGGCTGAAGATATCCGTCAGAGAGCCTGGGCCCCTATCGAGAGAATGTTACAAATCAAATAAAACAGCTGTATTCCCAAAACAGGAATATAAACTATCAGAAAATCAAAAACTATGAATATATCTTTAAATTGGCTGAAAGAATACCTGAAAATAGATTTGAGTGTCGAAAAAGTCTGCGAAATATTGACCAGTATCGGGCTCGAAGTGGGCGGATATGAAAAATTCGAATCTATCCGGGGTGGTTTGAGAGGTCTGGTGATCGGCGAAGTAAAAACTTGTGAAGCCCATCCGGATTCCGATCATTTACACCTGACAACGGTAGATTTAGGAGACGGACGCCTTACCCCCATTGTTTGCGGAGCTCCTAATGTAGCTGCCGGACAAAAAGTGGTAGTGGCCACCATCGGGACGGTACTTTACGATGGAGACAAAGAATTTACCATCAAAAAATCAAAAATCAGAGGACAGGAATCCGAAGGAATGATTTGTGCCGAAGATGAAATCGGTATCGGTCACGATCATGCGGGGATTATCGTACTTCCGTCGGATGCCCGGGTAGGTATGCCAGCTGCCGAATATTATCACATTACAACCGATTACACCATCGAGATCGATATTACTCCCAACCGGGTAGACGGCGCTTCTCACCTTGGAGTAGCCCGCGATTTAGCTGCCTATTTACAGCAAACCCAGGAGATTCATTATACCCTTCCTTCCGTAGCTCACTTTGCAGCCGACAGCAATACTGCCGGAATCTCGATCGAAGTGCAGCGTCCGGAAGCTTGTCCCCGATATGCCGGAGTATGTATCGAAGGAGTTAAAGTTCAGGAATCTCCCGAGTGGTTGCAAACGCGTTTGAAAGCCATCGGTTTACACCCGATCAACAATGTGGTAGATATTACGAATTTCATTCTTTTCGAGCTGGGACAACCCCTGCACTCTTTCGATAAAGATAAAATCAAAGGAAATAAAGTGATCGTCCGTAGCTTTCCGACAGGTACCAGATTCACAACACTCGACGGTGTCGAACGTGAACTGAACGAGAACGACCTGATGGTATGTAATACCGAAGAACCGATGTGTATTGCCGGAGTATTCGGTGGATTGGAAAGCGGTATCACCGAAGCTACGACCAATGTATTCCTCGAAAGTGCCTGTTTCGATCCGGTATTCGTACGGAAGACAGCACGTCGTCATGGGCTGAATACCGACGCTTCTTTCCGTTTTGAAAGAGGCACCGATCCGAACATCGTTATTTATGCCCTCAAACGGGCTGCCTTATTGATCAAAGAACTGGGCGGCGGAAAGATTACGTCCGAAATCATCGACATCTACCCGAATCCGGTAGCCGATTTCGAAGTCGAAGTAAAGTATGCCCACATCGATCGTCTGATCGGCAAAAAAATCGGACAAGATACGATCAAAAAAATCCTGAATGCTCTGGAAATAAAGATTGTAAAAGAAGATACCGAAGGACTTTCGTTGCAGATCCCCCCTTATCGGGTGGATGTTCGCCGCGAAGCAGACGTGATCGAGGATATTTTAAGAATATACGGCTTCAACAATATCGAAGTTCCGGCTAAAGTAAACTCTACCCTGAGTTACAGCGAAAAACCGGATGATTTCCAATTGAAAAATAAAATTGCAGATTTATTGGCCGCCAACGGTTTTAATGAAATCATGAACAACTCATTGACCAAAGCTTCTTATTACGAGCATCTGGAGACTTATCGTCCCGAAGAAACGGTTATGTTGTTCAATCCGCTCAGCTCAGACCTGAGCGCTATGCGGCAAAGCCTGCTATTCGGAGGGCTGGAGACGATCGCCTATAATATTAACCGCAAAAACAGCAATTTACGTCTCTTCGAATTCGGAAAAGCTTATACCTTCCACAAAAAAGAAGGCGAAAATCACCTGAAACAATACAAAGAAGAAGATAAACTGGCCCTTTTCATTACGGGTGACAAAATCCAGGCTTCCTGGAACAGTAAAGAACAAAAGACCGATTTCTTCAATCTCAAGAGTTATGCCGAGATGATCCTGATCCGTTTGGGATTCAAAACCGAAATACTGACTTTAGAAGAATGTAGTGCCGATATTTACCGCGAAGGGATAAGCTATACACAAAACGGTAAGCACATCGTCACAATCGGTATGCTGAGTCATAAAGTTTTGAAACCGAACGATATCGAACAGGAGGTTTATTACGCCGAGTTTTCCTGGGAAAATATACTGAAAGCGATTAAAAACCACACGATCACCTTTACTCCCATGCCTAAGTTCCCGGCGGTTAAACGCGACCTGGCCTTACTACTCGACAAAAAAATCAGTTTTAAAGAGGTGCGTGACATTGCTTTCCGGACAGAAAAAAAACTATTGAAATCAGTGACCTTATTCGACGTTTACGAAGGTGAAAAACTGGGAGCCGGTAAAAAATCTTATGCGATCAGCTTCACGTTGCAGGACGATGAAAAAACACTTACCGACAAACAGATCGATAAGATCATGAATAAACTGATGGGAACCTACAAACATCAGTTAAGCGCTGAGATCAGATAAACGACCGGTCTGCCCTGATTTTACCGGATGAAAAGAACGATTACTTTTCATCCGGTAATTTTTTATACCCCTATCGCAAACAGAAGCAGGCATTAACTCAAATTTCAATCGTACTTTCGGAACTATTTTTTCAAAAACCAAAAAAAGATTACTATTTTTGGAAAAATGTGTTAACCAAATTTCCAGCTTATGAACAAAATATTTTTAAGTGTACTCCTGCTCCTGCCGGCTTTGTTTCCGGTTCAGGGACAAAGTTGGCGGGCTTTGCAACAACAAGCCCAAAAGCGAGGGGAGCTGGCTTCTGCCAGACAAATCATCCTATTGGACAGTACCGCCGTTTCTGTAGCTCCCAGCGGGACAGGTACCTTTACGATCAACAAGGTTATTCTGGTGCAGAACCGGTCGGGAGCTTTGGCTAACCGGGTACTGAAATACGATTACGATCCCCTGACTGCTTTTGCCGAATTTCATCGGGTGAATATTTACAAAGCAAACGGAGAAGTTCGTCCGGTAGATGTCGGTAAAACACTGGATTATACGGCTCCGGCACGGATGATCTATTGGGGAGCCCGGCAAATCATGCTGGAACTGGGCCGGCTTGACCCAGGAGATATCATCGAATACGAAATACATAAAAAAGGGTTCACCTATGCCCTGCTGACCGATCAACCGGACGAAGAACGGTTCGTTCCTCCTATGCGGGGACAATTTTATGATATTGTTCCTTTCTGGTGTGACGACCCGACCATGCGCAAGGTATATTCCGTTACTCTCCCCCGGGAGAAAGAGATGCAATTCCAATTCTACCAAGGCGAATGTGCTTCTTCTATGCGTTATGAAAACGATCGTAAAGTTTATACTTTTGCCAAAAATAATATGATGCCCGTACGTCGTGAACCCAATATGGTCGATCTGTACGATGCCGCTCCCAAATTAATGATGTCCTCCACGCCACATTGGAAAGATAAATCCCTTTGGTTTCATAAAACCAACGAAGATTACGGCAGCTTCGCCCCTCTCCCCGAAGCCCGGCAAAAAGTGAATGAGCTCATCCGGGGCAAGAAAACCGAAATGGAAAAAATCGCCGTATTAACCCACTGGGTTGCCGATAATATCCGCTATGCCGGAATCACGATGGGAAAAGGAGAAGGGTTTACCCTGCACAATACGAAAATGAATTATACAGACCGTTGCGGTGTATGTAAAGACATTGCCGGCAGTCTGATTTCATTTCTGCGAATGGCAGGTTTCGAAGCCTATCCGGCCATGACTATGGCCGGAAGTCGGGTGGAAAGTATACCCGCCGACCATTTCAACCATTGTGTTGCAGTGGTAAAATTAAGCAACGGTACCTATATGCCTTTAGACCCGACCTGGGTGCCCTTCTGCCGGGAACTTTGGAGCAGTGCCGAACAACAGCAAAACTACCTCCCCGGTGTACCGGAAGGTTCGGATCTTTGTATTACGCCTGTTTCCGCTCCCGAAAACCATTATTTTCGCATCAAAGCCAATAATAAACTGGACAAAAACGGTAAACTAACCGGACAATTCACCCTCACAGCCGAAGGCCAATCCGACCTGAATATACGCCGGATATTCACTACCGGCTGGCAAAGCGACTGGAAAAATTCGATGGAAAGCCAATTGCTGAGTATTTCTCCCAAAGCCAAACTATTGAAAGTAGACTGGAGTAAAAATCCCAAAGACTATCAGGCAGCCCCGATCAAAATCACATTCTGGTATGAAATTCCCGATTATGCAATCATCGGCAACGACGAAATGGCGCTGGTTCCTTTGACTATGCACGGACTTTACGACCAGGTTCGCTCATACCTCCGGATCGACACAGATATTCCGGAACGTCAGTATGGATTTAAAGACGGCTGTTCCCGTTTGGTGGAACTGGACGAGACGATTCAGTTACCTCAGGGATATCGTCTGGTGCAATCCGTCGAAGATAACCGGAAGAGCCCGGCAGCCGATTTTGAAGGCTATATCCGGCAAGAAAACAATAAAATCGATATACACCAAAAACTGGCCTTGAAAAAAAGAGTATATGAAGCCGGGGATTGGAACGGTTTCCGTACTGCCGTAAATGCTCACAAAGCTTTTGGCAATCACCTGATTATTAATAAATAAATCCGATCAGATCCGATATGAAAACAAATACTATAAAAAACCTGTTTTTCTGGATATTCCTCCTTTTCTCCGGTTCTTTGTCAGCCATCCCTTCCGAAGCGGAATTCCGGAAATTAGCAGAAACCTGGACTTTACATCAGGACGGTAGCCAGGAATATCGTTATTACAAAGAGCTGACCCTCTTTACCCATACAGCGATGAACTCTACTTATGGCCAGACTTTTATCACTTATAATCCCGATTTTCAGGAATTAAAGATACATAGTGCCTACGTAAAACAAAAGGATGGAACGACGATCCAAACTCCGGACAATGCCTTTGTCGAAGTATTGCCTGCCGGTGCAGCGGATGCTCCGGCCTACAATCGGTTGAAAGAAATGGTCATCGTACATACAGGACTTGAATTAGGAGCTACGATCTATCTGGATTATTCGGTTATTTCCAAGGCAGGGTATCTCCCGGCAATCGATGTATGCAAACCATTAGAAGAAAGTTCACCGATAAAGGAATACAGCCTGACCTTCAATTTACCGGCCTCCGTTATTCCGCATTATGCCCTTCTTCAGCTAAAAGCGCAACCCCAAAAATCGCAACGACAAGACAGGCAGCAACTGAAATGGACATTCCGCAATCTACCGGCCCGATCGAGAGAACAGGGTACCGGTTTACAGAACGGTGATCTGGCCGGAATTCTGTTTACCACTTATCCCACAGCTGCACAGGCTTTACAAAACCTTTACCGGCAATTCGATCCGGCTCCCACCCCACAGATACAGGAGTTAGTACAACTCATAACCGAGGGATGTCAGTCGAATTCAGAAAAAATAACCCGTATCCAACAATATATTCAAACGGAGCTGAGCGATTGTCCGCTCTCCCTCTCTGAAACCGGTTTCCGATTCCGTCCTTCGGCCGAAGTGATCCGGACAGCTTATGGAACTGGTATAGAAAAGGTTAATTTGATGACCAACTTATTACGGGTTGCCGGAATAAAGGCAGTACCTGCAGCCGCTTATTCCATCCCTTCGGAAACAGACAACTGCGGTCTGAATGCAATCCGGGAATTTGTCATATTAGCCGAGGCTGACGGACGACCTTATCGGTTGAGCGTCCAAAATGCCGATCCGGCTGCAACAGACTGCACTTTCCTTGTCGATTTAGCCGAAGGGAAGAAATTGCTTCCTGATCCCCCTATCGCTTCGATCGGTTATCAGGCTTCGATCGTCATCACTCCCCAACAAGAAGCCGATATGGACATCAAAGCTACCCTCAATAATCTATTGATTCCCTATACTTCCAACTACGCCGGTACCTTACTACCCGGTATTCGGGAATATACTGTCACTCCGGGTGAAAAAACGACGACTATTTCCGGTAAAGGAAAAGCGGGATTGAAGCAGGAAGAAAATTATTACTTTTTTTATCTTCCTGTCTGTTATAAAGGAATAACGGGAAAATCCTATGCCTATTACAACACTTCCCGGTCAAAGAATTTATATTTACCGGCTTCGGTAGACGAAAATTATTCTTATGATATCCAGCTTCCTGAAAATCTGACTCTTTGTACACCGATTCAAGAAAAGAAAATCGATAACCCTATCGGTAGTTTCAAAATAACGCTGACTTCCGAAGGTTCTAGTCTCCACATCGAGCTAGCCCTTCAAATCAAAAAGCAACTCATAACGCCGGCCGAATATCCGGCTTTCCGTTCTTTGATAACGGAATGGACCGACCGGACCCGTAAACCGATACTTTTCAAAACGGTACAATAAATACGAAACGCCCCAAAGCCGAGGCCTGAGTTCTAAATGACACTGAACTCAGGCCTTTGCGTTTTTACAAAAGTTGAAAGAACGACCAAGGTTACAACGGTTAGGCTTAATTTCTGAAACTTTTGCAACCATTGCAACTATTAACCGGAAAAGTAGCTCGCATCAACTTTTCTACTTCAGAATCGTTACATGATAAGAAAATTCAATTTCAAATTGAAAGTAAATCAAATTGAATTCAAAAACATTATTATTCAATCTGTTAAACTTTATTGCAAAGTTAACTGGGAACAAGAATTGTTTTATTTTTACAGTCAAAAATAGATCTGATATGCACCATTCAAACCATAGAATCGGTTTTAAATCCAAATTCGGGGCTATAGCAGCTTTAGCAGGTTCGGCAGTCGGTTTAGGAAATATCTGGAAATTTCCCTATGTGGCAGGTACAAACGGCGGAGGAGCTTTTTTACTCGTCTATATATTCTTTACCATAGCCATAGGCTTACCGGTGATGTTGGCCGAATTTTCTTTAGGACGTCGTTCCCAACAAAATGCACTCGGTACTTTCCGCGTATTGGCACCGGGCACGAAGTGGTTTTTGTTCGGTCTCCTCTCGATTATTGCAGCCACTCTGATCCTTTCATTTTATGGAACGGTTTCCGGCTGGACGCTCGAATATGTGTGGTTGTCGATAAGTAACTCCTTTCACGGGCAAAGTGCAGAAGATATAAATTCCATTTTCACCAATTTCATTTCCCATCCTTACAAAGCACTTCTTTGGCATATCGGTTTTATGTTCCTTACCGGAGCGATTATCATGGGAGGGGTGCAAAAAGGGATAGAAAGGTATTCCAAACTGATGATGCCCCTACTGTTTATCATCATTATTGCGTTGAGTATTAATTCTATGACTTTAAGCGGTTCGGCAGAAGGCTTGAGATTCTTATTCTTTCCCAAACTGTCCGAGCTCACCGCCGATAGTATTTTATCCGCTTTAGGTCAGGCTTTTTTCTCACTTTCTGTGGGGATGGGTATTCTGCTGACTTATGCTTCTTATATTCCTAAAAACGACAATCTGACCGGTATCTCCCTGAAAGTAATTATCACCGATACCTTGGTTGCCATTTTAGCGGGTATCGCTATTCTGCCGGCCGTATTTTCTTTTCATATCGATCCACAAGCCGGTCCGGGATTGGTTTTCCTGACTCTCCCTAAAGTATTTCAGGGACTGCCTGCAGGTGAAATTTGGGCGATCCTTTTTTTCATCCTGCTCACTTTCGCCGCCCTGACTTCCGCCATATCTTTACTGGAAGTGCCGGTAGCCTATCTTGTCGAAGAAAAGAAACTGAAACGCCCCTGGGCTACGGTAATCGCCACGCTGGTCATCACTTGTATCGGTAGTTTCAATACTCTCTCATTCGGACCCCTCCGCCATGTACAAATTTTCGGAATGAGCCTTTTCGATGCCTGTGATTATCTGTGTTCGAATATATTACTTCCTTTGGGAGGTATTCTGATTTGTATCTTCGCCGGATGGTACCTGGATAAAAGCATCCTCTACAGTGAAATCAGCAACAACGGCAGTTTGAAAACCCGCTTCTTCCGGCTCTATACTTTTATTCTCAAATATATAGCCCCTATCTGTATATTCCTGATCCTCCTGAACGTACTGGGAATCATTTAAAAAGTAAAAGGCTATAAGCTAAAAGCTAAAAGCTATAGGCTATAAGCTAAAAGCTAAAGGCTATAAGCTAAAAGCTAAAAGCTATAGGCAGTTCGAAATATATGCTTATAGCCTTTAGCCTTTAGCTTATAGCCTTTAGCCTTTTACCTTTTCAACTCTTCCCGCAGAAATTTACCGGTCTCCGATTTTTTGCATTCAGCTACCTCTTCGGGTGTACCTGTAGCCACGATCTTTCCTCCTTCTTTCCCCCCTCCAGGTCCCATGTCGATCAGATAATCGGCCACTTTAATAACATCGAGGTTATGCTCGATAACGATGACAGAATTTCCTTTATTCACCAGTTTCTGTATAACCTCCAACAGTATATTGATATCCTCGAAATGCAATCCCGTTGTCGGTTCGTCGAGAATATAAAGTGTCTTACCGGTATCTTTCTTTGCCAGTTCAGCCGCCAACTTGATTCGTTGTGATTCTCCACCGCTCAAAGTCGTACATTGCTGGCCCAGTTTCACATAGCCTAATCCCACATCCTGAAGCACCTTCAGCTTTTGTTGCAAGAAAGAGACATTTTCGAAAAACTCGACTGCCTGATTGATCGTCATATTCAGCACATCGCCGATCGATTTTCCGCGATACCTCACTTCCAGGGTCTCTTTATTATATCTCTTTCCATCGCAAGCTTCACAATGCACATACACATCTGTCTCTTATACACATCTGACGCTGCCGACGATACTCCTTGTGTAG
>OWIO01002147.1_pt1 | contig 13509 bp, 9 predicted proteins | sample 1733011 | NCBI WGS metagenome assembly OWIO01 (sample SAMN05065779, study PRJEB22554) | human gut metagenome | biome: ENVO:2100002; feature: ENVO:00000062; material: ENVO:00002003 | host: Homo sapiens | place: USA | reverse complement strand
GAGATGACGTCGAGTCTCGTGGGCTCGGAGATGTGTATAAGAGACAGCTACTACTCCGTCGAGAGCAATCGCATCCTCTTCTATTTCAAAATCTTCTTCCAGTGTCTTTCCTTTTTTCAGAGTTACGTTGCGGGTCACTGTCTTGTAACCTACCGAACTAACTTCCAGTATAAAATTTCCTTCCGGCAAATTCTTCAAAAAATAATGTCCGGTAGCATCAGTCACGGTTCCTATGGTCGTTCCTTTCAGTGCAATGGTGATGTATGGAAGATGTTCTTTCGTTTTTTTATCCAGTACATGACCTATTATATTCGCATCGGATTTCTTCAGTTCAGGGTAGTCCGGACGTTCAGCCAATGCGTATGACAAGACACAGCACAGGCCGACCAGGACTAAAAGATATTTCTTCATTGTCGTTAGTCTTTTAATGTTTTAATTCGAAAAATAATAATAAAGGGAAAGGGAAGCAGCGATCGTTAATCGTTGATCCTAATACATAAATACTGTTCCCCCAAAAAGATAAACTAAGCGACAGGAGGTGCTCTAAGAGATATTACGCCCGGACAAGAACGGTGAAAATGCTCTATTTGCGGGCGGACAAACAGGATGCATAATAGAGATAAAGCAGCAACAGAGAATGTTGGTATCAAACCGCTGTCGGTCACCAACACATGACTCAAGAGATGAATTAGTTGGAATTCAACCGTTGTATGGCTATGTTCGCTGCCTTTTTTAAATGGATGTGAATGGACAATTGTAACCCCGTTGACCACATGGGAGTGAGTAAACAAAGTGATTCCTGCCATGTACGAGATAAACAGTACAGGCAGAAACCACTTCATTATATGTAGGTACAATTGTTTCATTCGGTCATCTTGCACATTTATTCTGTGCACCTAAGTCAAGGTTTAGTTTGTTTTTTGCAAAGATAAGGATTGTCTCCATGCAAAACAATCCCTATTTATGACGATTTTAAATCTTAATCGAATTTTAATAACTTATCTTCACTCCGGCAAAGAAACTTCTCGGCAATGACGGACCATAGATATAACCGGAGTCACGGTCAGCCCCTTTGTCGAAGTCGTTCTGGTAGGCATTGAAAATATTCTGTACGCCGGCATTCACCTGCAAGTTCATCGACTTGTAAAGTTTGAAATCATAGGCAGCCTTCAAACCGATATCGAAGAAGTCCTTCGTATTCACCGTTATCGGTTTTTCAAGGAATCCCGGAACTGGTTCGTGGGGAACCAGCATCGAACCGGTATATGTACCGGAAAGAGCGATAGATAATGGTTTTATCGGGGTATAGGTTGCTGTAAAATAACCGTAAGTATTCGGTGTACGCATCATTTTCTTTACAGCCGGAGCTACTTTGTTCCATACGTGCGGTTCGCTGTAATGGCTCTGCTGCAAAGTGATTCCTGCCTGAAGCTGGAATTTAGTCAGGTATGCCATCTTTCCTTCCAAAGTCAGTCCCATCACACGGGCTCCCGGTGCATTGTAACGTGTACGTGTTAGGATTCCATCCACTATCTCTCCGTCGGTAAGGGCAAATACATCTGATAATTTTGTATAAAATCCTTCTACCAAGAAGTTAACCTGAAACGCACCAAAACGATGATAAATATCTGCCGAGGCACTCAAGCTCTGTGATCTTTCTTCTTTCAGATTATCGGCCAGTTCAACCATCGCCACATTACCGCCCACATTCTCCACATGCAAATCTTCGTCAAAAGCCTGCGGAGCACGGAAACCGGATGAGTAACTGAAACGAAGATTGATGTTTTCTGTCGGGTTATACCGCAGATTGGCACGCGGACTGAATATCACATGGTCAATCAGGTTATGTTTATCCAAACGACCGCCAATCAGAAATCCCCAATGCTCATTCTTCCATTCATTCTGAAAGAAAGCACTACCGATATTCACTTTCTGGTCTACTGTACGGTGGTATCCCCACATATTGTCTTCCAGTTTATCCTGATTGAATTCTATTCCGGCAGTCAGGTCAGCAGGCATGAAGATACATTTTCCGAAACTATAGACATATTGCGATCCTGCCATCCAGTTTAAGTCGGTGGTGTTTCCGTAGGCATTCGGATCTTGGCCGCCACCATAATAGCTGTCACGATTGATATGCTGCGCTGATGCAAACACATTGAAACGATGTTTCTCGTTAGGTGAGAAATAGTCAAATTTCAGTCCTCCACCATTGATCGAGTGTTCGGTCTGTTCCGCCACATTCGCTTCGTGAGGCGGACGGTTCAACAAGTCTCCTCCCCTACGGAATTCTTCCATGTGGTGATATTCAAAAGTTAGTTTCGAATATGTCGTTGTTTTCAGGAATGAACGGAAACCGATGGTCTGGCCGTGTATCTTGGGGATTTCAGAATATCCGTCACCATCATGGTCATACGCGGAACGATGGCGATTCTGACCGAAGATATACAAACCGGCACGCTGGTCGTCCGTCACAAGTGATGCATTCAGCGCCGTACTGTTATCAAAAGCATCGCCATCACCAATACCTGTAATGGTATGCGATAACATACCGGAATTGCGCATCGGTTCTTTGGTAATGATATTGATTGTTCCGGCAATAGCAGACGAGCCGAACAAAGCAGATCCGCCTCCACGCATCACTTCCACACGTTCTATCATGCTGGCAGGAATCTGCTCGATGCCATACACACCGGAAAGTGCACTAAAAATAGGACGGGAATCGAGCAGGATTTGCGTATAAGGGCCATCCAGTCCATTGATACGCACTTGCTGGAAGCCGCAATTCTGACAATTAGACTCTACACGGACACCCGGCTGAAAGCTCAATCCTTGTGCCAAAGTCGTAGAATTGGTATTCTCAAAGATTTTCAGATCCACCACATTCACCAGTGTCGGAGCCAGGCGACGGGTAGTCTCGTTACGATTGGCAGATACTACTACGCCATCCAAGGCAACTGCATCTTCTTCTATCTCGAAATCTTCTTCCAATGTGCGCCCTTTCTTCAGCGTCACATTCCGTCTGACGGTTTTATACCCCACCGAACTAACTTCGAGCACAAAATTGCCTTCAGGAAGATTCTTCAAGAAATAATGCCCGGTAGCATCGGTTACCGTTCCGATGGTAGTACCTTTCAAGGCGACTGTTATATAGGGCAAGTGTTCTTTGGTGTTTTTATCAAGAATATGGCCAACGATATTGGCATCTGACTTACGTAATTCAGGATGATTAGGATATTCATGAGCTTGTCCTTCAAGGGCAGGCAACAATGCGCAGCACAAGCAGACAAGCGAAAAGATGTATTTCTTCATTTTTCGTTTGTTATTCGTTTTCGATAAGTATTCACATGGATAGACAGATAATGCCCTACCTCATGCAAGGTACGGTATCATCATTCAAAGAATGGAGAAACGAATAGCCGGAGGTGCTCTAAGTCCCACTACCCCATGATACGGACAGTGATAGTGAGCATACGGTGAACGGCCGAGCAACAAATACAATAAGAAAGGAATAAAAAGGGAAAGAGCAAAAACTACGGCTGCACCGTCTGCCGTTAAATGAGACAGAAAATGAATCAGTAGCAGTTCGACTGTAGAGTGTTTATGTGCCGCCCCTTTCTTAAACGGGTGTGAATGGACGATTGTCACGCCATTGACCACATGCACGTGGGCAAAGAATGTGAAGCTTACCAGATACGACACAAACAGTATCGGTAAGAAGTAGCGTGTAATATTCAATAACAATCGTTTCACCTCATTTTTTCTTTGAGGCGGCAAAGATACGAACTATTTATTTAACAATCAATGATTATACAAAATTCTGTTAATATACTGCCGAAGCTATGATTTGAATAAACAGAATCAGAAATACCATGGCAATCGGATAAACAGTTGCGTAAGCTACGCTCGGTATGTTACTGTCCACCATTGAATCGGCAGCAGCAAGTCCCGGAGTACTCGTCATACCTCCCGTTATCGTTCCCAGCAAATCGAGCAGACTGATTTTAAATACCAGACGTCCGACAATAGCTGCTACAAGCATCGGTATCAATGTGATGGCAGCTCCTACTCCGAACATCAGCAATCCGCTTTCCTGGAAAGTGGCTACCAGATTCTTACCGGCAGAAGTTCCCACTTCGGCAAGAAAAAGAAGCAGACCTAACTGGCGCAACAACTGATTGGCAGGTCCGGACATAGACCAGATGATGGGGCCTGTCTTACCAATCGCACTCAACACAAGGGCTACCATCAATACTCCGCCGGTCAGTCCCGGAGAGAATGACAGACTATCAGAGAAAGATATATTTATTTTGCCGAACAGCACTCCCAGTACAATACCCATCGCAATGGGGAAGAAATCCGTATCAGACAGTTTCTTCGCATTGTTACCCAGCAGGCGGGCTACTCCTTTAAGTCCTTCTTTCTCACCGACAACCATCAATTTATCACCAAACTTCAAAGCGAGATCTGGAGATGGAGACAAATCAATACCGCTTCGACGGACACGAGTCACTGTACAACCAAAATTTTTCTGTAAGTTCAAATCACCCAGTTGTTTATTTATCATGTCCTTTTTGGTCAACAGTAAAGATTCTATTTCCTGCGTTTTATCCAAAGGCAGTTCGCCTTCTTCTCTCTTACCGATTAACACAGCAAGCTGATTTAATGATTCTTCGCTACCTACGGCTTGTATGTAGTCTCCTTCACGCAGCACTGTATGGGCTGTAGGAATAGATATTTCATCATTGTGCTTCAGACGGGAAATAACAGCGCCCGTCATACCGCGTGCATTAATTTGCATCAGGTTACGGTTGAACACATGCGAATTGGTGACACGGTAGATACAAGTAGTCAGTTCTGGAAATTGTCCGCGACGTTCTATCTCCAGGCGACGGGCTTCTTTATCCAAATCTACCCGCATAATTTTAGGTAACAGTTTGACAAACAGAATCACGCCGATTACTCCAAACGGATATGCGATACCGTAAGCAATGGATGCCAAAGGAGAATTGGTACTGTCAATAGCAACCGCCAGACCCGGTGTACTGGTCAACGCACCGGCAATCAGACCGACAATACTCGGTGTATCAATATCAAATGCGTACTTCAACCCGACTGCGGTCAGGCAGGCGGAACAAATTATAAGCATAGTAATGAGAATAAGCGTCTTTCCTTTACTGCGGAAAGAATCGAAGAATCCGGGCCCTGCCTGAATACCGATGGTAAAAATGAAGAGCACCAAACCGAAGTTTCCTAATTCTTTAGGAATGATAACACCAAAATGCCCGAAAAGAAGGGCAATGAAAATAACTGCCGACACATCAAGAGATAATCCTCTGATTTTTATTCTTCCCAGCATAAACCCTAATGCGACAATCAGGAAAAGGGAAAAATAAGAGGAATGCAATAAGTCAGTAAACATAAAAATAAAGGTTAGTTAGTTTAAGGGCGCGAAGGTACGGATTTTATTTAATCCTCACAACATTCGTTGCTGCAAGTAGCTCTTTCGTCTTCAAACTCCAAAGTGGCATGATGAATGCCTGCCTCTTCGAATGCTTCCTTTATATGATGTTTCACTTCCTCCAACTGTGTGATATTATCAATGACAACGTGGGCAGTCAGAGCGGTTTCCGTTGTGCTTAACGCCCAAATATGCAAGTGATGGCAATTCTCCACACCGGGTTATTCCACGATAAGTTGCTGTATCTTTTGAGCGTCTATCCCCACTGGTACTCCATCCAAAGACAACCGGAGACTGTCATGAAGCAATCCCCAGGTAGAGACAATAATAATAACAGCAATGCCAAGTCCGATAATCGGGTCAATGATGCTCCATCCTGTATACGTAATAATAATACCGGAAGCAACTACACCGACAGATACCAGTGTATCTGCTGCCATGTGCAAGTAGGCCCCCTTCACATTCAGATCCTTATCTTTATCTTTCATGAAAAGCCATGCAGTAAGCGCATTGATGACCACTCCCACCCCAGCTGTCCATGCGATAGCGGAACCATCAACCGAAACCGGATGAAATAATTTGTCTATGCTCTCGGCAATAATAATGCCAACAGCAATCAACAGTATAACTGCATTTAATAAAGAAACAAGTATCGTACTCTTCTTATATCCATACGTGTAACGACTATTAGGGTGAACTTTCTCCAACCGGAAGGCCAACATGGCAAGTACCAGACTGGCTACATCACCCAAATTATGCCCGGCATCGGAAAGTAACCCCAAAGAATTATAATAAAACCCTACTCCGAATTCTACTATGACAAAAGTTATATTCAGAGCAATGCCTATGATAAAAGCTTTATTGAGCGATGTCAACCGATGACTATGTTCGTGGTGATGATGAGGTTCCATATTATATATTGTTATTATATCTAATATACAAAAAACATCTTACCCGGAGATTAGTTCATCCTTTTCCACTTTTGGCAGTATTAACGACTGGTTAGTTTTTCCATAAACTTATTCCGGTCTACCACATAACGTATATGTGTTCCTTCACCAATTTTACCCTGTGAATCAGAGGCTACTACGGAAAATGTCAACTTTCGTCCCTCTACCTCAAGAAGTGTGGCTGTTACAAGAACCGTGTCTCCCAATGCAGTGGGTTTAAGATGTGTAGTCTGAATCATTGCTCCTACCGTTGTATTGCCTTCCGGCAGTCGATCTTCAACAGCAGACAAAGCTGCATTTTCCATGAATGCTACCATAGCGGGAGTAGCAAGAACAGGGAGATCCCCCGATCCCATTGCCACTGCCAGATTTTCCGGTTTGACCACTACTTCCTTTATAAATTGCAATCCTTTTTCTAACATAATTTCTGATTCTATATTTTAGTTATGACTATTCTTCTTTTTAGCAGACTGGTAGAACAGAAATGCCAACAGAGCTAAAAAAGCCAAAAGTATCGTAATCATCTCTGTTGTATATGCCATTGGTTCTACCCATATTTCATGAAAGATATTCCAGCGTCCCAATACTTCTACAAAAGTCCAGAACACTACTACCGTAGCAATAGAAAAGCGCATGGCATATCCCCATTGAGTGATTTTCAACAGGCGTTTAAACATAAAAAATGAACCTGCCAGACAGCCGAAAGCAACTATAGCAGTAACAGGGCTATGCTCGCCGACAAAATTCTCATCATAACAGAAGAGTAGCACGAGATAGCTCGTCCACATGATGAGATTTAACTCCATAAAAGTAACAATTGATGTATGACGTGTCATCGGCCGTACTACAATCGTGGTGGTACTCTTACGGAAAAAGACTTTTTGAAGATAGGTAAAGAAGTCGCATCCGCTTTTTATACTGAAAATGTAAATCAGCATAAACATCACCCAAAAGCCGAAGGAGGAAGGCATGATTAAGTATTCCGGTTTTGTCACGACTTCACCGGCAGCGTTCAGCAATGGTTGCACTTCATAGCGATGTGCATAATATACGTAGATAAACTCTACCCATCCGGTCCAGAAGAGTAGTCCTCCGAATAATCCCCATAATGTCTGTCGTGTATCTCCTTTTGCAAACACTCCAATAATCACCATCACCAGACCTACTGCTCCCATCGTGAAAGCCGCATAGTGAAGAGCTGTGGATGAGAGCACATGCTCCATAAAAATCATTAATGCATGCCCCAACGGCATAGTAAACAATACAATCAGGAAAGAAGTAATCCCTATCAATACACTTTTTCTACTGTAGCCGCCTTTCATTTTCTTCTCATTTTAATTTTTTAATCATCAATTTAGTAAAAGACTGCAAAAATAACGAGTTAATCCACTCCTCCCAATACCTACATATAATTAAAGCCTCCCATTTTTTCATTTCTTTTAGGTATTTCCTCCGTATATATATCCCCGTAACTTTGCAGCTGGAAATTTAATTAATCATTATCTATCAAAATTAAGTATGAAAATCTTAAACTTTTGGATGGTTGCCCTTATGGCACTATCTCTTTCTTCTACTTTCGTTTCTTGTAGCGACAACGACGACGATGAACCTAACTTTGCCAAAGAAATAGCAGGAGCTTATAAAGGTTATTCAGTCGGCGCATGCAATATGTTCTCTGATTATTTGTTGGGTGATGAATCCACAGCAACAATCACTGCCAACGAAGATGGTACCATCAATTTAGTATATAAATCCGGATCTGGAGATTTCACTCTGAATAATTTAAAACTTTCTTCTAATAAGTCTTTCAGCGGTTCCGGTGAAGTTGCCATGTCTATGGGCGGCAGCACAGGCGGTAGCTACGACTACACATTAGAAGGTAGTGTAGATGGTTCTAAAGTGTTAAGTTTGAAAGCCAATGTTGATATTCCTGTACCTATGGGAAAAATGGAGATTGATTTCATACAAGGAGAAACTCCTGTTGGTTATTATATAAAAGATACTTATAAATACCAAACTAATTTATCTCTTTCAGTCACTACTCCAGGAGGAAATACCACTGAATCTACTGAGGATTGCAAAGTTATCATCGAAAACCCAACAGGCAGTACAGTAGATGTTACCATTAGCGGCTTCAATAACACAAGCGGTTCTATGAATTATTTTGAAAAGTTCACTGTAAAGGGAGTAAATGTTACTAAAGCAAACGACGGTAGTTACTCACTCAATATCGGTAGCTTTGAAGCAGACACCCAAAAGACTACAGGAGAAATTCTGGCAATCACCGGTACGAGTTTAAGTGGTACAGTTAAGTCAGACGGAACAACTACTATTACTGTAGTTTTTAAACCAGGAAGTATGCCATGGGACATTACAGCAGATTTTACTGGAAGCAATACTAACAGCGCACAATAAACGATTAAATAAGCAATGAAAAGAAGCAGGAACGCTATTTTCAAATATACTATAGTACTGGGAGCGGCAATGTCGCTCTCTGCTTGTAATGGAATATTTGAAAATATTTATGATGCCCCCATCGAAACGGAGATGGAAATCAAGGAGAATAGCTTTTCACAAGTCAAGACTGTTGAATATACAGAATGGGCCTACATTAACCTTTCGGAACGTACGGTTACCACCGTTAAAATCGGAGAGGAATATGAGAGTCAAATTCCTGATAAGTGGGATTTCGCTATTCATCGTTATGATATAAAAACCAACGAGGGTGCTACCTACAAAACAACTTACACAAGTATCGACGAGTTTAAAGCAACAGGTAAACTGCCTAAAGCGGAAGATTTTGTAGAAGATGAATGGACAACCGATAAAATAGCCATTGACATGTCGGGCATGATGGACGGAAACATTATCTACACAGAGTCTTACCGTAATGCTGTTCTTTCCAGCTGGCTGGACGTTAATACCGCAACGATGCCTCCGGTATACACCATGTCAAACCAAGTTTTTTTGATACGTTTGAAAGACAATACATACGCCGCGATCCGTTTTACCAACTACATGAATGCCAGAGGTATAAAAGGATATATTGACTTCGATTTCCAGTATCCGCTTGAGTTCGAGGACAACAACAATGAAACCAATCAACAAGAATGAAACCTACATTTATAATATCATTATTGCTTTTTTCATTTATAGCAACTTGCACCACATTAGCACAACACTCAACTTATCACATCAGCGGACGTGTAACTGATACAGAAGGGGAACCTCTCCCCGGTGCAACGATTTCCATCAAAGGTAAAGGAACCGGAGCCGTCACATCCGTCGACGGCACATATACATTACAACTCCCCGGAACCGGTACATACCTCATCACCGCCTCGTATGTAGGCTATCAGCCACAAGAAAAAAGACTGACTGTAGGGAAAGAGAAAAGACTAAGTTTCCGCTTATCGGAAGATCAGTTTGACCTGGGAACAGTGGTTGTCACAGGTACACGTACTCCCAAATTACTGAAAGATGCTCCTATCATCACTCGTGTAATCACAGCAGACGATATAAAGAAGGTAGATGCAACCAACGTAGGACAATTATTACAATCGGAACTGCCGGGCATTGAATTTTCCTATTCAATGGATCAGCAGGTTTCTATCAATATGCAGGGATTCGGAGGAAACTCTGTACTCTTCCTGGTAGATGGCGAACGTCTGGCAGGGGAAACTTTAAACAACGTCGACTACAACCGATTGAACCTCGATAACGTGGAACGGGTAGAAATTGTAAAAGGGGCTGCCTCTACTCTCTATGGTTCCAGTGCAGTAGGTGGCGTAATCAACATCATCACCCGTGATTCCGAGGACCCATGGAATTTAAATGTAAACAGCCGCTTCGGTGAACATAACGACCAACGATATGGCGGAACTTTCAGTTTCAAAGCCGGTAAATTCAACAGCCAGACGAATGTGCAACATACAATGTCCGATTCTTACGACGTACCGGAAGGAGATGTGACAACCATCTTCGGAAACCGCACATGGAATGTGAAAGAACGTCTTGTTTACAGACCGATTGAACAGTTGAAACTGACTGCATGCGGAGGTTATTATTTCCGCGAACGGGATAAGACCGGAGACAGCAAAGACCGTTATCGTGATTTCAGCGGAGGTCTGAAAGCCAACTATGATTTCAACATCATGAGTAATCTGGAAGTTGCCTATACATTCGACCAATATGATAAAAGTGATTATCTGACCTCATACAAATACGATGTCCGCGATTACAGCAATGTGCAACATAGCGTACGCGCACTCTACAATTACACCTTCAACGATAAAAACATTCTGACCGTAGGAGGAGATTATATGCGTGACTATCTATTGTCTTATCAATTTACCAACAATGGAAGTTATACCATGCACTCGGCAGATGCATTCGGACAGTTCGACTGGAACCCGACCGAACATTTCAACGTAATCAGCGGGGTACGTTTCGACTATTTCTCACAATCTAACGTACGTCATATATCTCCGCACATCGGACTGATGTACAAAATAGCCAACTGCTCCCTCCGTGGCTCATACTCAGAGGGATTCCGCTCTCCTACCCTCAAAGAAATGTATATGAACTTCGACATGGCAAATGCCATGATGATTTATGGTAATCCCGACCTGAAATCGGAGACGAGCCACAACTTCTCGCTCTCGGCGGAATACACCAAGAACCGTTACTATTTTACCGTTTCAGGATATTACAACCTTGTCAATGACCGGATCGACCTGACTTCATTCCGCGACACTGACGGAAGATGGGCACAGCTATATATCAATACAGAGAAAGTAGACATCGCCGGTGTGGATATCAACGCCTCCGCCAAATATCCTTGTGGTCTAGGAATACGTGTTTCTTACGGATACCTCCACGAGTTTATGCGCGACGGACAAATGAAATTCTCCAGTACCCGCCCACATTCAGCGACCGCACGTATCGAATACGGCAAATCATGGGATAATTATCAATTCAATCTTTCCCTGAACGGACGTGCGTTATCCAAAGTAGAAACCAATAAATATGTGGGCAATAATCCGGATGAAGGGACTACAGGAGTAACTTATCCGGGATATACGATGTGGAACCTGACGTTGACACAAGGGATCTGGAAAGGAGTCAGCCTAAATATGGCCGTCAACAACATATTTAATTATGTTCCAAGCTATTATGACGCAAACTCTCCTTATACCCGGGGAACCAACTTCTCCATCGGACTTGCATTAGACGTAGACAGGTTCTTCAGAAAATAGAAAAGATAAAACTACATACAAAGCTAAAAATAAGAGAAATGAAAAAGAAAAGTAAAATCATCTTAGGTGTATGCATCGTTGCTGCAGCTCTGATAGGGATGTCCGTATGGAATACCTGGTTCAGTCCTACAAAGATTGCTTTCATCAACTTCCAGACCATACAGCAGGGAAGTATATCGAAAGCCAACGACAATTCATCCATCAAACTCAGTGAAGTATCGCTCGACAACCTCGACCGCCTGAACGGTTACGACATGGTATTCATCAACGGAATGGGTCTGCGTATCGTCGAGGAACAACGTCAACAGATACAACAGGCTGCCGACAAAGGTATTCCTGTATACACTTCCATGGCTACCAACCCGGCCAACAATATTTGTAATCTGGACAGCGTACAACAGAATCTGATACGAGGTTATCTGACCAACGGAGGAAAAACCAACTACCGGAATATGCTGAATTATATCCGTAAAGCTATTGACGGTAAAATCTCTTCCATACCGGAAGTGGAAGACCCGGCAGAAAGACCCAGCGACATGCTCTATCACGCCGGACTCACCAACCCGGATGATGAACTGGAGTTCCTCACCGTGGCAGATTATGAGAAATTCATGAAGGACAACCGTCTTTATAAAGAAGGAGCACGTAAAATCATGATTACCGGACAAATGGCTGATGCCACCGGACTTATTGAGGCTCTTGAAAAAGAAGGTTACAATGTTTATCCGGTTCAGTCAATGACGAAATTCATGCCATTTATTGACGAAGTGCAGCCAAACGCAATCATCAACATGGCACACGGACGCATGGGAGACAAAATGGTGGATTATCTGAAAGCTAAGAATATCCTCTTGTTTGCTCCGCTCACCATCAACAGCCTGGTAGACGAATGGGAGAAAGATCCGATGGGAATGGCAGGAGGATTTATGTCACAAAGTATCGTGACTCCGGAAATCGACGGTGCCATCCGTCCTTTCGCTCTCTTTGCACAATATGAGGATGAAGAAGGATTGCGCCATTCGTATGCAGTACCCGAACGCTTGAAGACTTTCGTATCCACAATCAATAATTATTTGAATCTGAATACTAAGCCGAACAGTGAGAAGAAGGTAGCTATCTACTATTATAAAGGTCCGGGGCAAAATGCATTGACCGCTGCCGGTATGGAGGTGGTTCCTTCCCTATACAATCTTCTGGTCCGCATGAAACAGGAAGGATACAACATATCCGGTCTGCCTGCAAATGCTGAACAACTGGGTAAAATGATACAGGCTCAAGGCGCTGTGTTCAACTCTTACGCAGAGGGAGCCTTTAATGACTTTATGCAAAAAGGACATCCCGAACTTATCACCAAAGATCAATATGAAAGTTGGGTAAAAAAGTCACTCCGCCCTGAAAAATATCAGGAAGTGGTGGATGCTTTCGGCGAATTCCCCGGCAACTATATGGCGACTAACGACGGTAAATTGGGTATTGCCCGTCTGCAATTCGGGAATGTAGTCTTAATGCCACAAAATGCAGCCGGAAGTGGTGACAACTCCTTCCAAGTGATTCATGGCACTAATATGGCACCTCCTCATACCTATATTGCTTCCTATCTATGGATGCAACATGGCTTCAAGGCTGACGCACTGATCCATTTCGGTACACACGGAAGTCTTGAATTTACTCCCAAAAAACAAGTGGCATTGTGCAGCAACGACTGGCCGGATCGCCTGGTAGGGGCAGTTCCGCACTTCTACATCTATTCCATCGGTAATGTTGGAGAAGGGATGATGGCTAAACGTCGTTCCTGTCTCTTATACACATCTGACGCTGCCGACGATACTCCTTGTGTAGA
>OWIO01002139.1_pt1 | contig 13554 bp, 9 predicted proteins | sample 1733011 | NCBI WGS metagenome assembly OWIO01 (sample SAMN05065779, study PRJEB22554) | human gut metagenome | biome: ENVO:2100002; feature: ENVO:00000062; material: ENVO:00002003 | host: Homo sapiens | place: USA | reverse complement strand
GTATCGTCGGCAGCGTCAGATGTGTATAAGAGACAGCTGCATGATCTTCACGGCCGGGGTCGCGATCGGCACGATCAGATCCACGCCCTTGCCGACGAGCTCTGCGCCGATCTGGTTGAGGGTCGTGGCGTCGCCCTGACCGTTGTAGAGCGTGTAATCGAAGGTCACGCCCAGCTCCTTGGCCTTCGCGTCGAGCTCGGCCTCGATGGCCGCCTCGATCTGGTTGAGGGACGCATCATCCACAAACTGCACGATGCCGACCTTGTAGGTCTTACCCTCGGCCTTGTTGCCTTCGGTCTTGCTGCCGCAGGCAGCCAGGCCCATGAGTGCGGTGACGGCGAGCGCGCCGCCGACGATCTTTCGGAACGTTTTATTCATAGCAAATTCTCCTTATATTTTATGAAACGGTTGGTTTGTGATGTCCGGATACGGTCTGACGCGGCAAAAATTCTCCGGCCGCCACGCCATCGCCTGTTCCTCCGTGTCATATGCATCCCTCCAACGGTGATTTGAGCAATAAAAAAAGCCTCGTCCACGAAACGGTTCCTTCCGTTTCATGGGACAAGACTGTAACTCCTGCGGTGCCACCCATGTTGGCGCTCATGCGCCCACTTTGCACGTACGATCATACGCTCCGCCGGATAACGGCCGCGGCCACCGTCGCCCCTCATGCTGCTGCAATCGGTTTGCCCTCGCGAGTCCATTCGCCATTCGTCCGCTGCAGCGCTTCCACCGTCCGCTGCTCTCTGAAAGCTTCGTAAATGGGTACTCCTCTCGGTCATCGGTTTGTCGATGGTGTTACTCTACCACGTCCGGGAGCGGATTGCAAGCCCCATTTTCACGAAACTGCGCGGCCACGGCAAAAAAAGATTTGTGCAAGGCAAACAAACGTCCCTGACCGGCGGTCAGGGACGTTTCGGATGCCGTTAATTTCCGGCGTAGACAAAGGCGTTCGGCAGCGTCCGCCCGGCGGTGAGCGCGGGGTTGGAGCTGCGCATGATGTACTTGCCCTTGTACCAGATCATGGCGCTGGTGCCGCCGTCGAGGTTCATGGCCTGCATACAGTCGTGCTTGGCCATGATGGCCGCGCAGTCCGGCACGCTGATGCCGACCGATGTCGTGAGCCGGCCCTCGACGAGCAGGGCGATGATCTCGCCGTACTTCGACTGCCCGAGACAGGCGCGCGGCTGCAGGTCGGAAAAGCCGCTACGGGCATTGACGACCGTCTCCCCGTCGATGATCATGGCGGGGGAGAACTCGACCGCGTCCGTCGTGTCGGACGAGACGGGGGAGGTGCTGTCGCGGATGTAGATGCGGTTGTCCGCATGCAGCTCGAGCCGCTTGTAGCCATAGCCCATGTGATCACCGTAGGCCCTGCCGTTGCACATGGCGTAGCCTGCGAGCGTGCCGCCGTTGCCGGTGCCGCCCGGATCGATGAAGCCAGAGCCGGTCATGCCGATGACGCCGCCGTGCGCCTGCGCGATCTGGCCGCAGTACTGGCCGATGCTGCCGAGCGTGGTCGCAGCGTGCAGACTCAGGCGCGACGGATCCTTCATCACGACAAGTACGCCGCGATAGGTGCTACCCTTTTCGCGCACGATGAGGATCTCGTTTTGCGCATCGATCGCGAGCACCTGCTCGCCCTGGATGGTGCGGATGCTGGTGCCGTTATCCGTGAGCGCGGAGTGGTCGATGTTGATGCGGCTCCACCCGGCGGCGAGCGCGTCGGGGTGCTCCTTGACATACGCCTGCATGCTCGGCACGTCTACCTCCCAGAAGAGGTTGTAAAACGTGATCTCTTCCTTGCTCATGCCCTTGGTGTCGGTGAGCGTCGGGTTGCGGGACTCGATCTCTCCCTCGTCCCACTCACTGTTGACGCCGATCTGCGCCTCTCGCGCGGCCTCCATTTCGGCGACAACCTTGTCGATGACGCTGCGCGGTATGAAAGCCGTTGCCAGCCACTGGTGGCTGAGCGTGTTCATAGCCGTCTGGATATAGGCCGTGCGCCACTTGGCGATGAACGGAATGTCAGAATAGACCGCCGTCAGGTACAGGCCGGCGAGAATGGCCAGCACGAGAAAGAGAATGAGCAGCCTGCGGCCGACGCTTTTTTTCTTCTTCGGCTTTTTGGCTTTTTTGGCCTTGCGGCCGTGCTTGCCGGTCGGGGACGGGGCAGTCTGCTGCACACGCCGGCGGTCGTCCGGCGCGCTGCGGCGCGGCTGCGCGGCGGCATTCTCCGTCCACATGTCGGCGCTCTGCGGCTTCCGCTGCCGGGCAGGCCGCTGCTGAGCGGGCTGCTGCCGGGTGGGTTGCTGCTGCACCGGCTGTTGCCGGGCGGGTTGCTGCTGCGCCGGCCGCTGCTGAGCGGGTTGCTGCTGCGCCGGCCGCTGTTGAGCCGGCCGCTGCTGAGCGGGTCGCTGCTGAGCGGGTCGCTGCTGCATGTTATCGGTAGCTGGCCGCTGGGCACCCGTTGGACGCGGCGGCGAGGAAAACAGCTTCAAGGGGCAATTCCTCCTTTATGTGCGGGAGATTACGAAGGGCTTGACGTCCGGGCGCGGAAAAAGTTCCGCATCTGCCGGAAAAACGGGAAGGCTCGTACTGCGAGCCTTCCCGAACGTGTGCGGGATCGCTCAGCAGAGCTGTGCGCCGGCGGGCACACTGTCATCGAGCATGAGCAGATGCGGCTTGCCGTCCTTCTCTGCCGAGAGAAGCATGCCGTTGGAGGGCATACCCATCATCTTGCGCGGCGGCAGGTTCAGGATGGCGACGACCGTCTTGCCCACGAGCTCCTCGGGGCGGTAGTACTTGGCGATGCCGGAGAGGATCTGCCGCTCGGTGCCGCTGCCGTCGTCGAGCGTGAAGCACAGGAGCTTGTCGGACTTTTTCACCGGCTCGCACTTGAGCACCTTGCACACGCGCATATCGCACTTGGCAAACTCGTCGATCGTCACATCCGGCAGCACGGGCGCGGACTTCGGCGCGGCGGCCGCTTTTTTTGCCGCCTTGAGCGCCTCGAGCTCGGCGATCTCCTTGGCCATGTCGATGCGCGGGAAGAGCGTCTCGCCCTTGTGCACGGTGACATCTGCCGGCAGCACGCCCCAGACGGCGGCGTTGTCCCATGTGGTCTGCTCCGGAGCGGCGCCGATCTGCGCGAAGGCCTTCTCGCAGCTGTCGGGAATGAACGGCAGCAGGAGCGTCACGGTGATGCGCAGCGCCTCAAGCAGGTTATACAGCACCGTGCCCAGGCGTGCGCGCTTGCTCTCATCCTTGGCGAGCACCCAGGGGGCGGTCTCGTCGATATACTTGTTGGCGCGGGAGATGACCTTGAACACCTCAATGAGCGCCTGCTGCGTGCCGAAGTTATCCATATAGCCGGCATACGTCTCGCGCAGAGAGGATGCCATGGCGATGAGCTCGTCATCGAGCGCATCATGCTCGCGCTCTGCCGGCAGCGTGCCGCCGAAGTACTTGATGACCATGGCGACGGTGCGGCTCAGGAGGTTGCCGAGGTCGTTGGCAAGGTCGGTGTTGATGCGGGAGATGAGCAGCTCATTGGAGAAGTTGCCGTCGCTGCCGAGCGGGAACTCGCGCAGCAGGTAGTAGCGCAGCGCGTCCACACCGTAGCGCTCGGCGAGCACGACGGGGTCGACGACGTTGCCCTTCGACTTCGACATCTTGCCGCCGCCGAGCAGCAGCCAGCCGTGACCGAAGACCTTCTTCGGCAGGGGCATACCCATGCTCATGAGCATGGCCGGCCAGATGATGGAGTGGAAGCGCACGATCTCCTTGCCGACCATGTGCACGTCTGCGGGCCAGAACTGGTCGTAATCGTTGTACTTGTCGTTCAGGAAGCCGAGCGCCGTGCAGTAGTTGAACAGCGCGTCGACCCAGACGTAGACGACGTGACCGGGGTCAAAATCGACCGGGATGCCCCAGGTGAAGCTCGTGCGCGACACGCACAGATCCTCCAGACCGGGGTCAATGAAGTTTTTGATCATCTCGTTGACGCGGCTGGCCGGCTCCAGGAACGTGCCGCTGAGCAGCAGCTCGCGCACCGGCTCGGCATACTTTGACAGGCGGAAGAAGTACGCTTCCTCCTCGGCGTAGTGCACCTCGCGGCCGCAGTCCGGGCACTTGCCGTCGACGAGCTGGCTCTCGGTCCAGAAGCTCTCGCACGGCGTGCAGTACATGCCGGAGTACTTGCCCTTGTAGATGTCGCCCTTATCGTACATCTTCTTGAAGATGCGCTGCACGGCCTCGACATGGTAGTCGTCCGTCGTGCGGATGAAGCGGTCGTTGGAGATGTTCATCAGCTTCCACAGCGCGCGCACGCCGCCGGGACCCTCGACGATGTTGTCCACGAACTGCTTGGGCGTGACGCCGGCGGCCTCCGCCTTTTCTTCGATCTTCTGGCCGTGCTCGTCCGTGCCGGTCAGGAACATGACGTCATAGCCGCACAGACGCTTATAGCGCGCGATCGCATCGGTCGCGACCGTGCAGTAGGTGTGGCCGATGTGCAGTTTGTCCGAAGGGTAATAGATCGGCGTTGTGATATAAAACTTTCCTTTGCTCATACTGCATTCTCCTCTGTATTAGTCTTCACCGGCGTCACCGGGGTCGTAGACCGACGGGTAGGGCGTCGGCTGCGGCTTCGGCGTGGTGTCGTGGGAGTGATAGGTGCTGTTGGCCTCGACGGTGCGGCTGATCTCGTTGCCGTCCTTGTCATAGACGGTGCGGTAGGTCGTGGCGCGCAGGCCGTTGGCGGTGTAGCTCATCTTGACGTAGCTGCCGTCCACATCCGTGCCCCAGATCTCGACCGTGATGCTGTTCTTTTCCACATAGGCCTTGATCTCGATGGGGTATTCGCGGCTGTTGGTGAACTTGAATTCCGGGCCGCCCCAGCTGACCGTGGCGTCCATGCCGGGCTCGATATAGGCCACGGGGAAGTAGTGGCAGGTGCGGGTGTTGATCTTGAGGTTGGAGACCATGGCGCAGTAGTACAGCGTGGACGACACCTGGCAGATGCCGCCGCCGACCTCCTGCACGACCTGGCCGCCGGAGTAAGCCCCGGCTTCCTTGAAGCCGTTGGCCTTTGTGCGCTGGCCGAGCACGTCGTTATAAGAAAACGTCTGACCGGGCTGGAGAATCACGCCGTTGATCTTCTCGGCGGCGAGCTTGACGTTCGTGATGCGGTTGCTGCTGCTGCCGGAGAGGGAAGTGGTCTTGGTGGCGAGCTTGTCGGCCAGCAGATGCTTTTGCAGGCGCTCCTGCGTCATCTCCGGCTGTGTGAGCGTGGCCGGGATGGTGACGGTGTCGCCGGTAGAGGCCGCGTCCCACAGGGGCTGCGCCTCGGCCACGTCAAACGCGATGCCGACCTTGCTCTCCGTGGCGGACTGGGTCTCCGGGTCATAGCCCGCGTTGACCGGGTCGCCGCAGATGGCGTCGTGCAGTTCCTGCAGCGTCATCTTATCGTCGCCGCTCATATCGACCGGGTAGGCCGACGTGCCGAACTTGCCACTGCGGATGTCGCTGAGCACCCGATCGGCGACGGCGGCGGGGTCGAGCGTGATCATGCTCGCACCCTTGACGACGCGGATGGTACTGTGCTCCTCGTCGATCTCGACACTGCCGCCCGAGAGCTTGACATTGATCTCGGCGGCCTCGCGCTCGATGCGTGTGCGCAGGGCGTCGGTGTCCATGTCGGCGAGGTTATCGGCCGCCACATCGTGCCCCTTGAGCGCGCAGCGCAGCCACGTGAAGAAGTTTGTGAACGCATTTCCGCTGCGGCCGTAGGCGTAAGCTGCCTCGGCTGCGGCGTCGGGCGTCGCCTCAAAGCCGATCTCCGTCGCGGTGACGGTGATGGACCGGTCGCCCGGGAAGGTCATCGTGAGCACCGGCGCGCTCGTATCGTCCCAACCGGCGGCGCGGATGGCCTCTGCCGCCTCGATCTGCGTCATGCCGCCGACGTCGGTGCCGCAGACGGAGACGTTCGGGAAGATGGCATCCTTTTTCGCCACGAGTACCATGCCGACGGCGCCGGCCGCGATGATGACGGCCAGCACGATGAGTGCAGCGCGCAGGGCGATCTTGCCGCCGCGGCCGCGGGGTTTTCTGGCTTTCGGCTGCGGCGTGCCCTGTGCGGGGTCTGCCTGCCGGGATACGGGCTGGCGCTGCGCCGTCTGCTTCGGCGCGGCGGCGCGGCGGGCGGCCGCCTCACTCTGTGCCGAGCGGTTGGAGGCGCTGCGGTGCGCCGAGCGCTCCTGCGCGGTGAAGTCCGCCGCCTCGCGCTTTGCGGCTGCGCTGCGTTTGGAAGTGTTGCCGTTAAGTTTCATGATTTTGGCTCCTGTCTGTCCGCGTCAAAATCGGATTATTTAAATAAGTATCGCGGAAAGCCTCCGCCTCACCGGGCGGGAGCTTGGTGCGCGGCTGCTTTTCGATCTGCGGCTTCATCCACGGATTGTGCTCGGCCTTGCGGTCGGTCTGTGCCTCGAGCAGCTTGCCGATGAGCACGTTCGATAAGAGGAAACCCGAGGGCGTGAAGTGCCAGCGCTCGCCGTCCGCGACGGCCCAGCCGCGGCGGACGAACTCTTCGAGCTGCTGCGCGATGCCGGAAAAATCACTGCGGTAGAGCCGCTCATACTCCGCGCGCGACACACCGTGTACGGTGCGCATGCCGAGCATGAGATATTCGGCCGCGCGCTCAAAGTCGCCGATCGTCTCGTATTCGTCGATCATGTCCTCACCGTGGAGGACGCCCGCAAGATAGCGGTCAAGGTCGCGCACATAGCTGTAGCGCGTGCGGCCGATGCACGAGTGCGCGCCCGGGCCGAAGCCCATATAGTCATCGAGCTGCCAATACTTCAGGTTGTGCCGGGACTCATAGCCCGGGATGCTGAAGTTGGAGATCTCGTACTGTTCGTAGCCATAGTGCCGCAGCTCCTCGACCATGCACAGGTACATATCCGCCTGCTCGTCGTCCGACGGGATGAGGGGCGAGTCCTTCAGGGCGTACATGGGCGTGCCCTCCTCGAGCTTGAGCCCGTAGCCGGAGATGTGCTCCGGACGCAGGGCAAGCGCCTTGGCGAGCGTGTCTGCCCAGTCGCTGCGGGTCTGGCTGGGAAGACCGTAAATGAGGTCGAGGCTGATGTTGTCAAACCCGGCGGTGCGGGCATTTTCAACGGCCATCTCCACCTGCCGGTAGCTGTGGCGGCGGCCGATCATTTTCAGGATATCGTTGTTGGCCGACTGCATACCGATGCTCAGACGGTTGAAGCCCGCCTTACGCAGGGCACGCAGGTCGTGCAGGCGGACGCTGTCCGGGTTGACCTCGACGGTCACCTCCGCACGCTTGAGCAGGCGGCCGGTGGCCTTGACGGCGTCGAGCAGCTCGATGAGCCGCGCCGCACCGTAAAAGCTCGGCGTACCGCCGCCGAAATAGACCGTGTCGATGTACGCCGGCGCGATGCGCCCGGCGCTCTCTTCAATGTGTTCGAGCAGCGCCTGCTGATACTCCGCCATGCGCTCGGCAGCACCGGCGCAGGAATAGAAGTCACAGTAGCCGCACTTGCTCGCGCAAAACGGGATGTGGATATAGATACCGAGACGCGGTTGCATAGACAGCTCCTTACTTGGGGTACCCTGACCGCCGGGGTGCGGCGGTCAGGGATAAGATCAAATCGTTTGTCAGATCAGCGTGCACACGAGCTCCGAATACGCAGCCGGATCCTCGAGCGGCTCGCCCGCGATGAGCAGCGCCTGCGCGTGCAGGATCTTGGCGATGCGTGCGGCCTTGTCCTTGTCGCCGGCGGTGAAGGCCTCCTTCATGGTCTGGTAGGCGTGGTGGTTGGCGTTGAGCTCCAGCACGCGCACGGCGCGGATGTCGGTCGGCGCGCCGGGCATGCTCCGGAAGTAGCGCTCCATCTCGAGCGTGACGCCGCCCTCGGTGCTCAGGCACACGGCGCTGGACACGAGCTTATTGGACAGGCGCACGGATGCGACCTGCTCGCCGAGCGTCTCCTTGACGAAGTCGAGCAGCTCCTTGTCCTCGGCCTGCTTTGCCTCGGTCTCTTTTTTCTCTTCCTCGCTCTCGAGGCCGAGATCGTCGGTCGCAATGTTGCAAAACGGCTTGTCGTCGTAGCTCTTCATGGTGTCGACGAAATACTCGTCGATCTGCGAGGTCATGCACAGGACGTCAAAGCCCTTGTCGCGCAGCTGCTCCGCCTGCGGCAGGCTCAGCAGACGCTTGACGTTGTCGCCGCACGCGAAGTAGATCTTCGCCTGCTCGGCGGGCATGGCGTCGACGTATTCCTTGAGGGAGACGAGCTTGGTCTCGCTCGTGTGGTAGAGCAGCAGGTCCTTGATCTCGTCGACCTTGTCGCCCGTCTCGGTGACGGCGCCGGCGCGCAGCACCATGCCGAAGGCGGCGTGGAACTGCTCGTACTTCTCGCGGTCGTTGGTCATGAGCTTCGTGAGCTCAGACTTGATCTTCTTGCCGAGGTTTGCGGCGATGAGCTTGAGCTGGCGGTCATGCTGCAGCATCTCACGCGAGATGTTCAGCGACAGGTCGGGGGAGTCGACCACGCCGCGCGCGAACGCGTAGCACGGCGGCAGAAGGTCGGTGCATCTGTCCATGATCATGACGCCGGAGCTGTAGAGCTCGAGACCGGGATCGGCGTCGCGCGTGTACATATTTGCCGGGACCTTGGACGGAATGAACAGCAGCGCGCGGTACGAGATCAGGCCCTCGGCGTTGACGCGGATGACGGCCAGCGGGTCGTCATTGTCGTGGAACTTTTCCTTGTAAAACGCGATGCACTCCTCATCGGTCGCCTCCTTGCGGCTGCGCTGCCAGATGGGGATCATGCTGTTGACGGTCTGCTCCTCGGTCTTGGTGACCATCTCCATCTTCGGCTCGCCGTTTTCGTCCTTCTCGCCGGAGTCGACCCAGTCGCTCTGCTCGACGTCCATGACGATCGGCCAGCGGACATAGTCGGAGTACTTGCGGATGAGCATCATGAGCTTCCAGTTTTCGAGGTAGGTGGAGTATTTCTCGCCCGTCTCATCGGCCTTGATGTGCATGATGACGTCGGTGCCGACGGTGTCCTTCTGCGCCTCGGTGATGGTGTAGCCGTCCGCGCCGGTGCTGACCCACTGATAGGCGGTGTCGCTGCCGTAGGCGCGGGTGATGACCGTGACCTTATCGGCGACCATGAACGCGGAGTAGAAGCCGACGCCGAACTGACCGATGATGTCGATGGCGGCATCCTCCTGCGCGCTCTCGCCGAGATCGTCCTTGAACTTCAGCGAGCCGCTGCGCGCGATGACGCCGAGGTTGCTGTCGAGCTCCTCCTTGGTCATGCCGATGCCGTTGTCGGACACGGTGATCGTGCGCGCTTCCTTGTCGGGGATGACGCGGATCTTGAAGTCGCCGCGCGCCATGCCCACGTTTTCATCCGTGAGCGACTGGTAGCAGAGCTTGTCGATCGCGTCCGAGGCGTTCGAGATGATCTCGCGCAGGAAGATCTCCTTGTGCGTGTAGATCGAATTGATCATCATGTCGAGCAGCTTTTTGGATTCTGCTTTGAACTGTTTCTTTGCCATATCTATGCCTCCAAAATTTTAATTACACCTTTGGGTCCGTACCCGGCCTGCACGCAATAGCGGCCCACAGTACAGATTTTAATATTATAGCACATCGACCGTTTTTTTCAACACCCGCCGCCGGAATAATTGGGTTGTGCGGCGCGTTTTTTGTGGTATAATGAGACGTTAAGAAAAAAATAAGATTCTGTGAGGTGGCACCCATGAACGATCTGAAAGACCTGCTCCATGCGCGCCTGTTCCTGCTGGATATGGACGGCACGCTCTACCTTGGGGACGATGTGTTTCCCGGCGCAGTCGACTTCATCCACACGCTGGCCGATACCGGGCGGCAGTACATTTATCTGACCAACAACTCCTCGCGCGCCGGCACGGACTACATCACGCGCCTGCAGCGCCTGGGTTTCCCGTGCGAGGCGGAGAACGTGTTCACGTCCGGCATGGCGACGGCGCTGTATCTCAACCAGCACTACGCGGGCAAGCCCGTGTATCTCGTCGGCACGCAGGCGTTTCGCCGCGAGCTGCTCAGCTACGGCATCCCGCTCGTCGAAGAGGGCGCGGAGATCGTCGTCGTCGGCTTTGACACCGAGCTCGTGTATGAGAAGCTCGACCGCGCCGTGCACTATCTGCGCCGCGGCGCGACTTTCATCGCCGCCAACCCCGACTGGGTCTGCCCCATGCCGGCCGGCGAGGTGCTGCCCGACTGCGGGAGCATCTGCGCGCTGCTGACTGCCGCCTCCGGCGTCAAGCCGACCTACATCGGCAAGCCGAACCGCAACATGGTTGACGTCATCTCGGCGCAGACCGGCGTGCCGAACGAGCAGATCTGCTGCGTGGGCGACCGGCTGTATACCGACATTGCCGTGGCCGTGAATGCGGGCGCGCAGAGCGTGCTCGTCATGTCCGGTGAGACGGACGAGGCGATGCTCAGGGCGTCCGACGTGCAGCCGAAATACGTCCTGCGTGACGTGGCCGAGCTTGCGCAGATCCTGCGCGACGGCACTGTGTGAGAAAAAATCCAGAATTTTTTAAAAAGCGCTTGACAAACACGGACACAACTGTTAGGATATGTTCAGTAAGCATCGTTTTGTGTGAATGATGTTTACGCCCCCCTCGTTTGTGTTCTCTCTTCCATTTCAGCGTCCGGGTCTGCATCCGCCGCGGACGCGCAAGCACAGCAATCAACAGCCAACAGCCGAGCCGGCATTTGCCGGCTCGGCTGTTGGCTGTTTTTCACGCTCTTTTGCGAGCTCCTTTTGAGGTCTTTTCCTTGATGTAGAAGATTTTTACAAGCGATCATGCAGGCTCACATTTGAGACAGTGCCTTTCTCGTTGGCGTTTTCACTAATTTCTAATTGGATGCATCAATATACTGCCGAATAAGGGCTTTAATCTCGCCCTTGGTGTAGGTTTCTTGTGCTGCGTCAGAATCGATGATATTGAACAAATCAAAGGCCATCGCTTTTCTGGTGATCTCGCGAGTGATATCCTCATCCATCTGTCTTGCTGCGGGCTGCCTTGGTCGTCCAATCAATTTGTGTCAGTCCTCTAATGTCCTTTGCAGATTATCAAGAATTCGGTTTATCTTTTTGAGCTTTATTTTTTCATCAGGCTCATTGGCGGCATCCCGCAAAGCGTCGATGACAAAACGCAAAAATGCTTTGAAAAGTCTGTCGGACGGTTCTGTGTTATCCATTTTATGTCTTATATCCTTTCGTTTATATTTCAGATGTCCGCGCGGAACCACGCGCCGGGACGGTAGTGCTCGAAGATGACGATGTCGTAGTCGCGCTCGTGCGTCCAGGCGCGGCTCGTCCAGCCGGCGCGCACGGCGCCCATGGCCTCGCACAGGCGCACGCTCAGCGGCTTCGGGCCGATCTTGTAGGCGATGAACTGCGGGCGCGCGATCACGTTCGTGAGCACGTTGCCGACGATGGCGGCGGCGGGCTTGCTCAGCGCCGTGCCGTACTCCTTCGGCGGCTGGCTGAGCTGGCCGCGCAGGATGTCGGGTGCGTTGCGCCGGAACCATGCGACGATCGTGGGGTCGAAGCTCTCGATGCAGTAGGGGCCGGTGTAGGTGCGCAGCGCCTCGAGCGTCAGCGCGCACAGGCGGCGGTTATCGTGCCCGCGCTTGACCTCGAGCAGCAGCGGCACGCGTCCGCCGAGCGCCTCGAGCGCCTCGGCAAACGTCGGGATGACGCACTCGGTCTTTCCGAGACGCAGCGCGCGCAGCTCGGCGAGGGTGAAATCATCAATGACGCCCTGCACGCCGCACATGCGCTCGAGCGTGTCGTCATGGAACACGACGAGCCGGTCGTCGGCCGTCAGATGCACGTCCATCTCGACGGCGTAGCCCGCCTCGGCCGCGGCGCGAAATGCCGGCAGCGAGTTTTCCGGCACGGAGCCGTCCTCGGTGTGCAGGCCGCGATGCGCGTAGTTGCGGCATAAAAACGGCGCCTTCTGCGCGCGCGTTGCGCGGCCCGGCGCGACCAGAAATGCAAACGCACCCGCGCAGGCTGCGGCCGGTGCGGCGATCTTACAAGCGGTTTTCCAATTCATAATGTGTCCTCCTTTTGGCGGCGGGAGCCGCTGGTCTGCCTGCTCATATTAAACAACAATTTCTGCATTTCGTCAAATGCCTGTTGAATTGCACGGCGAGGTATTGTAGAATGGTACGGATTTGAAACAAACTTGGAGGTAACCCTGTGAAGCTCAACTACAAACGCACCATCTGCGTTGGCTTTGCCTTTTTCCTGATCTGCGCGTTCTGGCAGGCCTACGACAACACCGTCCCGCTGATCCTGACCAACAAATTCGGTATGTCGCAGGCATGGTCCGGTGTCATCATGGCGCTCGACAACATCCTGGCGCTGTTTCTGCTGCCGCTGTTCGGCGCGATCTCGGATAAGCACACCGGCAAGCGCGGCCGCCGCACACCGTTTATCCTCATCGGCACGCTCGTCGCCGCCATCGCCTTCATCAGTCTGTCGCTCGTTGACGACGCGCAGCTGAAGAATCTCGATGGCGCTGCCGCGATCGATGATCCCGCCGCTCTGCGCATCGTCTATCAGAAGGAGGCGGACCGCACGCTCAAGACGCCCGACGGCGAGACCTTCGTGCTCGAGGATACCTTTACGGAGGATGAGTTTGCCGCCATCACGAGCCAGGTCACCAATGCCGAGGGCAAGACCGTCACGAACCACGACTACACGAATTATGTCGTGCCCGCGCGTCAGGCCTACGCCCACCAGACGACGCTGCAGCACCCGGGTGCGCTCATCGGCTTCATCGCGCTGCTGCTGGTCGTGCTCGTCGCCATGGCCACGTTCCGCTCTCCGGCCGTTGCACTCATGCCTGATGTTACCATCAAGCCGCTGCGCAGTAAGGCGAATGCCGTCATCAACCTCATGGGCACCGGCGGCGGCATCCTCGTGCTGGCCATCGGCATGGGCTTCGCTACGAGCTCCGTGCGCAACTCGCTCATGAGCTACACTGCCTACTTCTCCGTGATCGCGGGGCTCATGGTGTTTGCGCTGCTGATCTTCCGCCTGACGGTCAACGAGCCGAAGTTTGTCGCCGAGATGCAGGCCGACAGCAAGCGCTTCGGCATCGACAACGGGGACGACGGCGACACACCCGCCGCCTCCGGCAAGCTCGGCAAGGCCGAGCGCCGCTCGCTCATTTTCCTGCTGCTGTCGATCGTGCTGTGGTTCTTCGGCTACAACGCCGTGACGTCGAAATACTCCGTCTACGCGAGCAACATCCTGCACAAGGACTATAACCTCACGCTCATGCTCGCGCAGGCCGCCGCGATCGTGGCCTACCTGCCCGTCGGCATCGTCGCGTCCAAGATCGGCCGCAAAAAGACCATTCTCGGCGGCGTCGTGATGCTGGCCATCGCGTTCGGCCTGTCTCTTATACACATCTCCGAGCCCACGAGACTCGACGTCATCT
>OWIO01002134.1_pt1 | contig 13583 bp, 13 predicted proteins | sample 1733011 | NCBI WGS metagenome assembly OWIO01 (sample SAMN05065779, study PRJEB22554) | human gut metagenome | biome: ENVO:2100002; feature: ENVO:00000062; material: ENVO:00002003 | host: Homo sapiens | place: USA | reverse complement strand
GGCCTATACAGGAAAAATTTGTGATTTGTGACGTTTTTAGTATGCGTCAGCCCTGAAAAATTGTGCTTTTTCCATTGCACTCTCCCGCTGACTGTGCCAAAATCCCAACCCTAAATTTTTCATTGCTTCGGTCGTGGGACTGTCCGAAGTGATTTCATGTAAACCAACCACAAAGGATTAGGTGTTTATCAATGCCCACCATTCGCGTTAAAGAAAACGAACCGTTTGAAGTCGCAATGCGCCGCTTTAAGCGCACCATCGAAAAGTCGGGTTTGCTCACCGAGCTTCGCGCCCGCGAGTTCTATGAGAAGCCCACTGCCGAGCGTAAGCGCAAGAAGGCCGCCGCAATTAAGCGTCACTACAAGCGTCTTCGCAGCATGATGTTACCGAAGAAGCTTTATTAATCTCGGTTCGCATTCAACGCAATGAGCGGCCTGCGCGGGTTTTCTGCGTCGGCCGTTTTCTTTCTTTTGAGGTAAAAAATGACTCTGAAAGAGAAAATCGTAAGCGACATGAAAGTCGCTATGAAAGCGCACGACTCGGCGCGTTTGTCGTGCATTCGCCTGTTGCTCGCGGCTGTCAAGCAGCGCGAAGTCGATGAGCGCATTGCGCCGACCGATGATGTGGTTACGGCCGTGATCGGAAAACTTATTAAGCAGCGCCGCGACTCGGTTGCCCAATATAAAGCCGCCGGTCGCGAAGACTTAGCGGCCAAAGAAAGCGCGGAAATCGATGTGCTTTCGGCCTACATGCCCCAGATGATGACAGAAGAAGAAGTGCGTGCCGTTGTCACGAGTGTTGTCTCCGAGATGGGGGTTTCGGGCATGAGCGCCATGGGTAAAGTCATGGGCGCCGTCAAAGGAAAACTTGCCGGTAAGGCCGACATGAGTGTTGTGAGCTCTGTCGTCAAAAGCGTTTTAGCCGGTTAATCTGTCAGCAGGTCCCTTGTGATTCCCCAGAGTTTTATTCAGGAACTATTGAGCCGACTTGACATTGTCGAAGTCATCGGCAAACACGTCCCCTTGAAAAAGACGGGGAAAAATTACATTGCCTGCTGCCCGTTTCACAAGGAAAAAACGCCGTCTTTTACCGTCACCCCGAGTAAACAGATCTACAAGTGTTTCGGGTGCGGCGTGTTCGGAAACGCCATCGGCTTTACGATGGCCTACGAGGGACTGACGTACCCGGAAGCCGTACGAACCCTGGCCGGTCGCCTCGGGATGGTTGTTCCCGAGGATGCGGTCGGGCGAGAAAAAAGCGCCCGCGCAAAGACGCTTTTTGACCACATGCAGGCGGCAGCTGACTTTTACCGCAAATCGCTTGAAACCGCCCCACGCGCCAAAGAGTATCTTAAAAATCGCGGCATTACGCCTGAGACGGCGGCGCGCTTTTGCCTGGGGTTTTCTCCCGATGCCTGGAATGCGTTAAAGGACGTTTTGGGTCCGACGCTTTATGACAGCCCGGAATTGGAAGATACGGCCGGGTGCGGTCTTGTAATTCGTAAAGACGCAACGCACCGGTATGACCGTTTTCGCGGACGCGTGATGTTTCCGATTCGCAATCGCCGCGGACAGGTGATTAGTTTCGGAGCAAGAACGTTAAACGGTGACGAGCACCCCAAGTACCTAAACGGTCCGGAAACTCCGATTTATCACAAAGGAACGGAAATCTACGGCCTATATGAAGCGGCCGATGCCATTCGCGCCAAGCACCGCGCGATTATCGTCGAAGGCTACATGGATGTGATTTCGCTTTCGCAAGCCGGATTTACCGAAGCCGTAGCCGCTCTCGGAACATCGGTTACAAGCGAACACGTCAGGCGCCTACTTAAAGTTACCGACACCGTCTACTTTTGCTTTGACGGCGATAGCGCCGGTCAGCACGCCTTAACGCGGGGCATGACGGCCTCTCTTTCTGTGATTGCCGATAACCAAGAGGTGCGCTTTATCGTGCTACCGGTAGAGCACGATCCCGATAGCCTTATTAAAGAAAAGGGAGCGGCTGCTTTCGAAGAGGCTTTAGGTAAGAGCCTTTCCTTAAGTGAGTTTTTTGTTAAAACGGTGTCCGAAGGCAAAGACCTTATGACGCCCGAAGGGCGAGGCCAATTTCTCTCTCAAGCTAAACCCCTTGTCGCTTCCATGCGCTCGGCACCCTTCTTGCGTGTGCAACTTGTGAGTTTCTTGGCGATGAAAGCGCGCATGAGCCCCGATGCGGTTGAAGAGGCGTTCGGGATTGCCAAGCCTCGGCCCGTTGTTCCGACACCCGAGGTCGCCAAGCCCCGTTGGCGTCGCGGAATTTCCCAGGTCAAGGCACCGATTACGCCTTTACCGGAAGCCGGCAATTTTGCCTCGCGGATTCTCGCGAATTTCTTAAGTTTCCCGTCGCTTTGCTCGGAGTTTTCGACCTCTGTCGAGGACTCCTTTATCGGAAAGGACGATACGCTCTCGCGTCAGATTCTCGAGGTCTGGCGCACGGCTTTGGCCGGGGAAACGCCCATCGAAGAGCCGCAGGTTCTTTTAGCCATGCTTGAGGCCAGTGATAATTACCGCGCCTACAAAGAGATTTTTGCAAAAGAAATCGTTCTCATGACGCCGCTCACGAAAGCGCGCCTGGAAACGCGCGCGGCTTTTGTGCGCCTGGAAAAAGAGCGGGTTTGTGAACTTGTGCAGTCGCTTGCATCCGCAGAACCCTTTGATGCCGAGGCGTATCGCAAATGGGCTGAACGCGAAAGGGAATTGACGGCGGAATTAAAAAAAATTGAGGCCGATTCGACCGCCGATATTGCCTGACGGTTTTCCTCGGCCTTCGTTTTCAATTGTTCAGGCCATCCACGGTGCTTTATCTTGGCAAAGCTTGCCGTCCGTTTGCGTGTATCCCTTAAGACTGTTTTGAGCGGATTGAATGCAGATAAACGTCATAGACGAATCCTTGGCCGCAACAAGGGCGCGGTGCACGGCAGGTCCGATTGCAAACCAGTCGCCGGCCGTGATTTCCCGTACGGAGCCGTCGATGTAAAGCGCTCCTTTGCCGGAAATAATTCCGTAAAGTTCTTCATTGTTTGTGTGGCAGTGAACGAACGGAGCGCCGGTTCCGGGGCTAAGGGTATTGAACGATGCTTCACATCCGGTAAGCCCGAGCTTGTCATGGAGCTCCGTGCGTGCGGCGTTTCTGTCGATATGCGTGATTTTAAAGTCTGTCATTTGTCTGACCTTTATGCATGATGTTGAAAACAGAGCAAGATCCGTATCTTGAAACAAGCCAAATTTTAGTTCGTATACGAACGAAATGAGTGAGTAAAACGGTAAAAGTTTGTAAATCGCGTTACTTTAGGTCGGATTTAAGATTTCGAGTCGCACGTTCGAGAGCGATTTGAAGTCCTCTGAGGTCCTCTTTTGAAAAGCCTCGAGTAAAACTTTCATTGAGCGAGAATGAAATCTTCTCAAAAATCGGCTTTAGTTCGCGCCCCCTTTTTGTCAGACAAACACATAGAGCTCGACCGTCGGCTTTGTTTTCGTGTTTGCAAACAAGTCCGAGTTTGGTAAGGCGCGTAACCATAACCGATACGGTTGACTTGCTTCGATGCGTTTTTTCGGACAGTTGCGCAATTCCCACGGACTCATGCTCAAAAAGCACGTGAAAAACATCGCCGTGGCAGGGCTCGATTTGAGGGTATCCGGCATCTGCAAGGGCTTGTTTTAGATATTCGTGCGAGGCGCGTGCAAGAGCACAAGTGCGTTCAATGAGATCGGTCATGGTAATGCGCTTTATTCAATTGCGAACGATTATAGGGTGTTGCGCTCCGCAAAAGATGACAACGCCAATTGTAGACCGCCATTCTTGAAAGATTTCGTTTCGGGCAATAAAATCGCCCCGACAAGCGAAATTTCACGCCTACGCCGGAGTAGGCAACGCTCAGGAGACAGGTCAGTCGGAAGCGGAAATTTCGCCAGGCAATGCGTGCGACCTTCTTGCGGGACAAGCAACAGACGTTCGTTCCCGGCCTTTCAGGCACTTTTCTGTCGACGCCTTCGACCGTTTGAGCGCGGAATGCAATCGCCCCGCGCGCTTTAGCGTTTCCGGATGTTTTAAGGGCTTCGCCGTGTATTTGCGAAGTCTTATGGGGTTGCTTTAAGACGCAAGATGAAGGCTTTTGAACTTAAGGCAAGTCAGGATTATTCCTTCCCGATTAGAGACAACGTTTTATGACAGAAAAAAAGAAACCGTCGTTAGACGACATGCGCCATTGGCTCAAAAAGAACAAGCGAATCGATATTGACCATGAAGGCGGCTTTTCCGTTTCCGAAAATGCACAGGCGGCGGAAAAAGGCGAAGCGGTCGACCCCGATGAGGAAATTGTCGTTGACGATCAGGAAGATTTGGAAAAATTAGCCGATGAGATCGAAGGCGTCGAAGGTGAGGCAGGTGCTGCGCCCAAATCAGGCGGCTACAGTGCTCTTGTCAAACTCGGACGCCAACGCGGCTGGGTAACGATTGCGGAAATTAACGACTACCTCCCTGAAAACGCCGTACGCACCGAAGAAGCTCTTACGGAAATTACCGAACAACTCAATCGCATGAGCGTTCAGGTTTTTGAGACGGCGCCCACGCAAGACGACATCATCATTCCCGAGCCTATTCCCGATGACGAAGACATCAGTGAAGAAGATGCGGCGGCTCTTTTAACGCCCGAGGAAAGTGCCGGGCTTTCTAAGGACCCACTTCGCGCCTACCTTCGTGGGGTCGGGGCTCATAAGCTCTTGACACGTGCCGGGGAAATTGCCGTTGCTAAATCCATCGAGCAGTTTACCGCCAAGCTCCTTTCGGCAATCATTCAGCACCCGATGGCCGTCGAAGAACTCGTGCGCATGGCAGACGGCCTTAAAAGCGGCGAGATTCCGATCGATCAAGTAATCGACGGCTTTACGGACCTTGAGGCGTTAGCTCAGGTCGATGATGCCGAAGTCATTGAGAAAAACGAAGTTGCAACCGATATCGGTGCTGCGGCCATGACAACCGAGCAGCTCGAAGAGATGAAAGAGCGCGCGTTGAAACTCATCGATCAGTGCGCCGGTGAGCTTAAGATCATCCGTGAGACATTCGGCAAACCCGAGAAACTCAAAGAATACAATGAGGCGCGCACCGAAATCGGCAAAACGCTTCTTCCCGTACGCTTTGCCGTCAAGGCTGTGACGCAATTTGCCGACCACATCGCCGCGCACGTCGAGGCCTTAAATGCCTTAACGCATAAGATGCGCGATGTGATGGTCGAGCGTTGCGGGATGCCCGTTGATGACTTTATCGAAGGAATGAAAGCCCGGGCAACGGACACTAAATGGATTGAGGAACTTTCCCGAACCGGCACACGCTGGGGTGAGATGATCGGGCACAATGCCGCGCTTTTAACACACCTACAGGAAAAAATTATCGAAAGTGAAGAGACGGCTTCGCTGTCTTTAAATGACCAAAGAGATCTTGCGCGACAAGTGAAACTCGCTCAAACGAATCTGGCCAATGCCAAGGCCAAGATGATTGAGGCGAACTTGCGTCTTGTGATTTCCATTGCCAAGGGGTACGTCAATCGCGGTCTTGCGATGACGGACCTGATTCAGGAAGGCAATCTGGGTCTAATGAAAGCCGTCGATAAGTTCGAGTACCGTCGCGGCTACAAGTTCTCGACCTATGCCACCTGGTGGGTGCGACAGTCTGTCACACGGGCCGTGGCCGACTACGGCAATACGATTCGTATTCCTGTCCACATGACTGAGTCTTATAACAAGATTCGCCGTGTGCGCCAAAAGTTCTTGCAGGAAACAGGGAAAAACCCCACTGATGAAGAACTTTCCAAACTTTCGGGTGTGCCGCTTGCGAAGGTCCAGCTTTTAACGCAAGCGATGCGCGGCGTCGAATCCATTGATGCCCCGATCGGGGACGACGAGGATGCAACGCGCTTGGATTTTGTCAAGGGCGACGATGAGGACGATCCTCAGAAGCGGTACCTAAGGACCGCTCTTGAAGAAGAAATTCAAAAGAGCCTCGGAGAACTCATGCCCCGCGAGGCACAGGTCCTGCGTCTGAGATACGGTATCGGCACGAACCACGACCACACGCTCGAAGAAGTCGGGCAGGCCATGGGGCTGACACGTGAACGCGTGCGCCAAATTGAATCGGCGGCCATCCGTAAGTTAAGAAGCCCTGATTTCCAGGAGCGCTTGCGCGACTATTTGGCCGTTGCCAATCAGCTCGATTAACGGCATTTGAAGGGCTTACTTTTACGCCGCTCGGAAGGGGCTTCCGAGCGGTTTTTTGTGCTCTTCGCATCAATCGTAAAAAATCTTAAAATTCACGGTAACTTTTGCCCGAACACAATAAACTGCGCGCAGTTTTTGTTCGCGTTTGAAACATCTTTTCCGGACAGGTTCATGCAACACAGTCTTCCGCTTATTTCAACGCTCGCCATTGCTTTCGGCTTGGCGCTTGTTTTCGGGTTTTTAGCCGAACGTTTTAAGGTGCCGGCGCTTGTCGGTTATCTTTTGGCCGGCATCATGTGCGGTGCTCATACGCCCGGACCCGTGGCCGATATGGAACTTGCGAGTCAACTCTCTGAAATCGGCGTCATGCTGTTGATGTTCGGAGTCGGTTTGCACTTTTCGCTTTCCGACCTACTTCGCGTTAAAAACATTGCCGTCCCGGGCGCCGTCTTGCAGATGACCATTGCAACGGTTTTGGGGGCGCTTTTTGCCATCGAAGTCTGGAACTGGACTTTTGCCCAGGCGCTTGTCTTCGGACTGTGCTTGTCGTGCGCTTCGACAGTGGTGCTTCTTAAAGCCTTGGAACTACACGGACACCTTAAGACCTACGACGGACAAATCTCCGTCGGCTGGCTTGTCGTTGAAGACATCGCGACGGTGTTGATTTTGGTTCTCCTGCCGCCTGTGGCGCAGATTCTCGCAGGAGGCCACGGGGGAGTTGCCTTAAGTGCCTCGGAGACCCTTTGGATTGTGGGCTTTACGCTTCTGCGCGTTGTGGCCTTTGTGGTTCTCATGCTCGTTGTCGGACAAAAGCTGATTCCCTGGGCGCTCATTCAAGTCGCAAAGACCGGTTCGCGTGAGCTTTTTACGCTCTCGATTCTCGCGTGCGCCATCGGCATTGCCTTCGGGGCATCCGTTGTCTTTGACGTCAGTTTCGCCCTCGGAGCCTTCTTTGCCGGGATGGTTTTGCAAGAAAGTAAATACGCGCACCGGGCGGCTAAAGACTCCATGCCCTTGCAAGATGCTTTCTCGGTCCTATTTTTCGTGGGCGTCGGGATGATGCTCGATTGGCACGTTCTTTTGACCGACCCCGTGGCCATTCTTTGCATGCTTGCGATTATTATTTTCGGTAAAGGCATTACGGCCTTTATCCTCGTGCACGCCTTAAAGTACCCGCTACACACATCGCTTACGGTTGCGGCAGCCTTGGCGCAAATCGGTGAATTTTCTTACATCCTCGCGGCTCAAGGCATCGCCCTTAAGATGGTCGATACGCACCTAATGAGTATGATTGTTGCCGCGTCGATTTTCTCGATTGCCTTAAACCCCTTTGTCTTTAAGGCCATTCCCTTTGTGCGCAAATACCTACTTCGGTACTTTGCCTGGGCGCGTGCCGCCGCGATGATCACCGACCGGTATTCGGAGCTCCCGCAAGAAACCGATCGGCGCTTCCTGTCGGGGCAAACGATTTTGGTGGGCACGTGTGCTGTCAATGACATCCTCTCGGCAACGCTTGCGCAAAACCGCGTTCCCTTCGTGAGCATTGTGGAAAACGCCGAGCAGGCGCAAGCGATGCGCGATAAGAAACTTGCCGTCATTACGGGCGATGCTTCCGACCCGATGGTTTTGGTGCAGGCGCACATCATCACGGCTTCGCTCCTTGTGATTTCGGGAGTTGACCCTGTCACGGCGCTTAAAGTCGCCGAGACAGCCAAGCAACTCAATCCTTCGCTTAAAATAGTCATACGCGCCGAGCAAAATGCCCTGGCCGAACACTTGGCCGAAGATCAAAAGGTCGGAGAGTTTGTCTTTGACACCGACTCGGTGAGCGATTCGCTTTATCGCAAGATTTTGGCGCACTATGCGGCCGAAGAGGGCGATGACGACGACGATGAGGACGAGGCGACGGCAGGCGCCCCGGCTCAGGCTAAGTCCTAACTGATTTTTAAGTAAAGGGGGGAGACGTAGATGACAGTCAGTGTGCCGACGCTGTGGCTCATTGCCGCGGTGGTTTTGGGGCTATCCGAGCTTCTTGTCGGAACCTTTTATCTCCTCTTACTCGGTGTGGCGGCTCTAGTCGGAGCCATCGTTGCACTTGCCGGCTTTGCGCTTGAAATTCAGTGCCTGATTGCAGCGGCTGTCGTTCTCGTGGGCGGTGTCATTCTCGCTCGCTATCGCGCGCATCACAAAAAGGATGCGCGAGGACTGGCCAACGACAATTTAGATATCGGACAGACCGTGACGGTCGCGCGTTGGGATGAAGACGGAACGGCCAGTGTGTCCTATCGCGGCGCGCAGTGGAAGGCGCGCACCGAGCATCAGAACGAAAGAACACCGGGGATTTTCACGATTGTCGGCGTCACCGGTTCCGTATTGGTTTTAAAACGACGTGACTCAAACGTTCGGGAGGAAGGAAAATGAGCGGCTTGATGGTTGTTTCACTGATTCTTTTGATTGCAGCCTGCGTCTTTGCTTGGCAGGGCGTGGCTGTCGTTCCGCAGCAAACGGCCTGGGTCGTCGAGCGCCTCGGAAAGTTTCATGCGGTACTTAACCCGGGACTTAATTTCATCATTCCCTTTATCGACCGCGTCGCTTACAAGCATAGCCTTAAAGAAGTCCCCCTTGATACCCCGAGTCAAGTGTGTATTACTAAAGATAATACGCAGCTCACGGTAGACGGCGTGCTTTACTTTCAGGTAACTGACCCACAGCGCGCAAGCTACGGCACGAGTAACTACATCATCGCCATTACGCAGCTTGCGCAGACGACGCTCCGTAGTGTCGTCGGGCGCATGGAACTCGATAAAACCTTCGAAGAGCGTGATGTGATTAACCGCGATGTGGTCTCGGCGATTGACGAAGCGGCTCTTAACTGGGGCGTGAAGGTCCTTCGCTATGAAATCAAGGACTTAACGCCGCCCGCGGTGATTTTGCAGGCCATGCAACGCCAGATTACCGCCGAGCGTGAAAAGCGTGCGGTCGTCGCGGCCTCCGAAGGCCGTAAGATCGAGCAGATTAACCTTGCAACGGGTGCCCGGGAAGCCGCAATTGCCAAATCCGAAGGCGAAAAGCAGGCGCAGATTAATCAGGCCGAAGGTCAGGCAGCCGCGACTTTGGCTGTTGCCACGGCCACGGCCGAAGCTCTTCGCCGTGTCGCCGATGCCGTCAGTTCCCCGGGCGGCATGAGTGCCGTCAATTTTGACATCGCCCAAAAATACGTCGACGCCTTTGCCAAGATTGCCAAGGAAGGCAATACCCTGGTGGTTCCGGCCAATTTAAGCGACCTGGCAACGCTCATCACCTCGGCCATGGGCATGGTTAAAAGCGGCCAAGGCGGCGTGAAAAATCTTCCGAAGCTTTAAAGGAATCGGCCATGGCCACATCCGGAAAAAAACGTGAGACTCCTCCTGAGCGCTTTGATTTAAGCAATCCTCGCGTTGTTTATGCGCTTTTATTTCATACCATGGAACGGGTGATTGATGCCTCTGAGATGGTGCTGCAGGATCGATACACAACGAAGGACGCAACTGATTGCGTTTTTGCTTTCGTGGAAAATTTAGTGGGAATCTTTCTCGGGGAAGATCCCGCCTATATCCCGGTCAAGGGCTGGAACGGACCGGCTCTCGGAAGGAGTTTACGGTGCACTCTTGCGGTTCCCCTTATGGAGCTATCTGACGAAGATCGTGAGCTCTTTAACGACGATCAAGCCGTTGTGATTTTTGCCATCAACGCTTTTGTGTCGGAAGTTCAGGATTTTATCGGTCAGCTTGCCGAGCACGACCTTGAGGTGACCGAAGAGGATGCACGCCGTTACCACGAACTGTGCCTGAAGTGGACTAAACGCTTTATGCCACCGGGTACCATGTTTTCGCACATGTAAAGGAGCGAACTGTGCCGTGCCCGTGTTCCAATTCGCGTTGCGGGTGTGACTTTTCCACACGGGAAAAGGGTAAGCCCGACCTTTCTTCAATCGAAGTGGTCTCGGATATTTTTTTCGAAGCGGCACGAAAAACTGCTGCTCGCCTCGGCGCGCTGCATGAAGGCGCATTAAGCCCCGAGGAAATGGCTGCCGCTCAGGAGCATTTAGCCGATTGGATCGGCGCGACGTTTTCCGGGAAAAACCGCCACTATGCGTCTTCGGAAGATTGGAACCCGGTCGGGCTTGCCTCCTACGCACGGCGTCTTTTAGCCGATGAGATGCAACGGGCCGTCGGGTTTGTCCCGAGTGACGATACGGATACGATTTTTGCCGTTGCTTTAATTTACAGGCGTGACCTGGAAAGCGCCCTGGATACCCATGTTAAGAGCGGGGGTGATGCGGCTACTTTCGCGCTTTCATCTGCGTCCCTTAACCTGATTCTTTGGTGGTCACGCTTGATGACCGGAGCGCCCGTGGAACTGTTGCTCCGTCGATAAAATACGGGGCGCTGATTTTTCTTTCAAAGGGAGTGTTGTATGGAGTTTTTTACGTATCGCAATCCGACGGAACTGATGTTCGGACGCGGGGCACAAATGAAAGCCCCCAAAGCTTTTGTCGACGGATACGGAGCAAAAAAAGCACTTCTGGTGTACGGACGGGGTTCGGCCGTGAAGTCCGGACTGATCGATGCCGTGAAGGCGGCCTCTGAGGATGCGGGTCTGGCCCTTGTGGAAAAAGGGGGTGTGCAGCCCAATCCCACCATCGAATTTGTGCGCGAGGCGCTTGAGTTGGCCCGAAGCGAGGGCATCGACAGCGTCCTTGCCGTCGGGGGCGGAAGTGTCATCGATACCGGTAAGACCGTTGCCGCTGCGTTTTCCTATGAGGGGGACCCGTGGGACTTTTTCTCCGGGAAAGCTCAGGTGTCTCAAGTTCTTCCCCTGGCAGCGATTTTGACGATTCCGGCTGCAGGGTCCGAACAAAGTAAGCGCGCCGTCATCACAAACGGCGACAAAAAGCTCGGGATGGGGAATGACTGCTTGCGTCCGAAATTGGCAGCGATTAACCCCGAGCTTTTCTTTACGCTTCCTACTAATCAAGCCGCCGCCGGCATTTTCGACATGATGAGCCACATTATGGAGCGGTACTTTACGAAGACCCCCGATGTGGAATTTACGAGCACGGAAGCCGAAGGGGCATTGCGCGTGATTATGGAAAACGCGCTTAAGATTAAAGAGAATCCCAAGTCCTATGCGGCTTGGGCGGAAGTGGCCTTAGCCGGTACCTTTGCGCACTGCGGATTTTTCGGGCTCGGGCACGAAGAAGATTGGGCCTGCCACGGCATGGAACACGCCCTATCGGGCTGGGTCGATACGATTACCCACGGAGCGGGTTTGGCGATTTTGACACCCGCCTGGATGCGTTATGTTTGGAGCGAAGACCCCGAGCGATTCGTGCGCTTTGCCGAGCGCGTGATGGGCGTGACTCCCATGGCAACCGACGAGGCCACGATCGAACTCGGAATTGCCAAGCTTTTTGCCTTCATTCAGCAAATGGGGCTTCCGACGGCTATCCATGAAGTCACAAGTGAAAAGCCCGATTTTGATCACCTTGCGGACCTTTCGTTCGGAAAGGGACACTTAGGGGGCTTTAAGAAGCTCACGCATGAAGATGCCGTCAATATCTTTCAAAGCGTCATTTAACGGTTCTTTATGACGGGGGCCATTGATACCGACGACAAAGCCGTGCTCGCAACCTATGCCCGGGCACGGCGCAAATGCGGTATCGGTCTTGCGCGCCTTAAAGAAAATGGCCCTAAGGAGTACGACGCCTTCTTACGCGTTGCGCTTTTCTTTGCATCGGACGGAGCTCAGGCGCACTCTTTCTCCCCTGACGCGCTTTGCGCTTTTTTAACGACTTTTCTACGTGGGGAAGGTTCTTGGGTTAAGGCCGAGGCCCCCGAGCTCCTTGAAGCCCTTGAGCACGAGGGCTATGTCACGCAAAACAAGGGCTCGTATCACGTGACAGCGCGTCTGGGGTTAACGCTCACGCTTTCCGAAGTTCTCGCTTTTTTAGAAAACGAAGCAAACCGAATGCAGCGGCAAAAGCAGCAAATTCGAGCGATGCTGCAAGAAAAAAATCGCCGCATCAACGCTAAACCGATAGAGCCCGCAGATGAGGCCTTTGATGAAGCGATGATGCGTGAGGCGTTAAAGGAAGCGCAAGTGGCGTACGAAGAGGGCGAGGTTCCCGTCGGCGCTGTCCTAACTTGCGGCAAAACCCTTATTGCCCGTGATCACAACCGCGTCATCGCAACGCACGACGCCACGGCGCATGCCGAGATGCGTGTTTTAAAGACCTCTCTTGACACCTTTAACTCCGAGCGCCTGCCGTCCGAGACGACGCTTTATGTGACGCTTGAACCGTGTCCCATGTGTGCCGGTGCGCTTTTGTTGGCACGCGTGTCGCGCGTGGTTTGGGGAGCATCCGATAGGCAAGCGGGTGCCATGGGCTCGCGCTTAATGCTCCAGGACGCTGCCTTGCTTAACTGGAAAGCGCGCACGACGAGCGGCGTTTTAAAAGGAGAGTGTGAGGCACTTTTAGGTGAGTTTTTTTCTCGTGTTCGTGAGAAAAAGGAAGATCACTGATGCAATCGAATCCCGTCTTAACACTCATCGCTCCCTCGCGCGCCTTGGTGGTCAAAGACACCCTTGATGCCATTGACGAGAAGCGCTTAGAAGTTATTAAAAATGCGCTTACAAATCTCGGCTGGTCCGTGCAAGAAGCCGAGAACCTTCGCTCCCTCGATCACCGCTTTGCCGGAAGCGATGCGGAGCGCGCCCGGGCACTGGAAGCGGTCCTGACAGACGGGACGACGGACTTGGCTCTTGCGCTCCGAGGCGGGTACGGGGCTTCGCGCCTCTTGCCGCTTTTGAATTGGGATGCGCTTTCCGATTCGACGGTGCCTTTCGCCGGTTTTTCCGACGGTACGGCACTCCTTCTTGCGCTCCTTGCCAAGCTCGGAAAGGGCGGGTGGCTCGCGCCGTGCGCAAATGCATTTGATATGCAATGCAATGCAAGAGACACGGCCTTTTGTCAGGCGTTTCAAAGTAAAGATTTTCACTTGACCGTTAAGGCAACGTCAGGCGCCTATCAAAACCCCGAAGCGTTTGCCGCAAAGGGCCTGCTTTGGGGCGGAAACCTTTCGGTGCTCGTGAGCCTACTCGGAACGCCGTATTTCCCGAACGTACAAGGCGGAATCTTATTTTTGGAAGATGTGGCAGAACCGGCGTACCGCATTGAACGGGCTTTATTGCAACTTATGTATGCCGGCGTCCTTGCCTCGCAAAGCGCCGTCATTCTCGGTGATTTCACAGGTTCGGAACGAGGCTGTCTCTTATACACATCTCCGAGCCCAC
>OWIO01002101.1_pt1 | contig 13815 bp, 9 predicted proteins | sample 1733011 | NCBI WGS metagenome assembly OWIO01 (sample SAMN05065779, study PRJEB22554) | human gut metagenome | biome: ENVO:2100002; feature: ENVO:00000062; material: ENVO:00002003 | host: Homo sapiens | place: USA | reverse complement strand
CGAGATGACGTCGAGTCTCGTGGGCTCGGAGATGTGTATAAGAGACAGATCGAAGCCATGTCGATATATTTCTTGATCGTAGACACTTTCTGATACTGGCGTCCGGAATCCAGCATAAAGCTGCGCCATTTCACTCGTGGGAAGTCGGTGATCTCGACACAAGGAAATATCAGTCCTCTTTCCTCACCCGTGTTCCATTGCCTCAGACTTTGAATGGCATAGATAAAGCCGGCATCATCCACTGCCCGGACAATTATTCGCTCAGGCGTCACACGGATGCGATAACCTTCTGCCGGCAAAGTAACATCTTTTTTCCAGGAGATGTGGCTGTTTACCTCCTCTTTGCACCATTCCACAGCGCTTTCGGGCACCAGTTTTTCATAAAACAAACGTATGAAAGAGCCGGGAGACTCCTCTGCGTACATTCGTATTTTACCTTGAAGCCGTAACCGGCCATCTGCCCTCTCTATTTTACCGGGGGTAGGCATGATGATTTGTCCGGACAAGTCAATGGAATATGAACACAGGGAAAGTAGTATTAAAATCAGGTATTTCATTTAAATGTAGTATTTTGAGTGCAAAAACTGTCCAAAGATAAGATTTTCTCCGGACAGTTTTTTATCACACGGTTAAAACCATTTGTCAATCAAACATTTCCTACTTTATTCCGTCATCCCAACCCGGATTCTGTTCAAGCTGAGGATTCAGCACCCTTTCATTGCGGGGAATAGGATTCAGGTAATAATAATCAGGCCAAGTATGGTTCTGTGCAGGATGAAATTCAAGATAGCCTTCCGTTCCTCCACCATCGACTGTCACTTTGGTTCCGGCCGGAAAATCCGATGCTTTGACGTACATGCCCAGTTTCTTCTTCAATGCATAATGACACTTCTTCCATCTCCGCAAATCGTCGAACCTGAATCCTTCGGAAAACAATTCAATGCGGCGTTCGCGGCGAATCTCCCACAACAAGGGATTTATAGCATAATCACCCGGATAAGCAGGGTTACCCAAATCACGTTTAGGATCGAAACTGTCGTTAATTTCCGCCACCTTCATAGGAGCCACGTTAGCACGGCTACGCAATTTATTTACCGTCCGATCGGCTACCGACTGATCGAATTCACCTAATTCACACATTGCTTCAGCATAATTCAGCATCACCTCTTCCACCCTGAACAGTGGCATATCGGTCTCTTCATTTCGCTGTGATCCCATTGACAGATACGTACAATAATATTTCCAGTTATTATAGCCGAAAGCTGACTTGTACCAAGGCTGATTCTCCAAATAAAAATCGAAATGCGGGACTGCTCCCAGGATCCCCCCGTCATAGCCTTGACGGAAAGGTAAAGTTTTCTGTCTCTCTTTAGCACTGCCATAGCCTATTCCCAAACGGATATTCAAGCTATCGATGAAACTTCTGTCCTTGGCAACTTCGGTAAATTGCCATTTATTACCCCAGGCATCGGTAGAAGCCGAACGGTCTATTCTGTACGGAGGAGTCACTTGCAACCAGAGTCGGTGATCCCGGCAACTAAACTCGTCATACATATCTTTGTCTCCCTTATATAACGGACTATTCCAACGGGTTTTACCATCCGAACAGAGATAACTGTCCACCAAGTCACGGGTCGGATTATAGTACGAGGCTCCTGTGGTTCCTCCGATACTAGTAGCATGTATTACGTTTTCCGCATTCGAGAACTCCCGATAGAGTATGACTCCGGGGACATCCTTCAATTCAAGCGAACAAAAAAGATCATCGTAGTTGCTGCAAATCTCGGGGAAACTATTCATAACTTCGGCAGACACCCGCTTACATTCTTTCAGATAAGTTTCGGCATCATTCAATCCGTGATATTTCCTCCATGTACCCTCAAAAAGACAGAATCGTGATATAAAGGCTTGAACGACTGCTCTATTAATCGTATTATTACCATCTCCGTTAACATTAATATGCTGTTCGGCATATTGCAGGTCTTCAAGAATATGCTTCGCAATTTCATCTCTGGATGCACGGGGCCCATTAATCAGCTCTGTATCGTTATCACTCAGCACACGGTCTATCCAAGGTACTCCACCATAAGCAGACAGCAATGAGAAGTAGCGATATGAACGAAAGAAATATCCGACACTTTTCCAATGTGCTTTCTCGGCTTCAGTCATCTGAGAGCTGTCTATCCGCCCCAACATCAGATTGACACGACGAATAAAGGCATAATAGTCCCATGCTGTATCATTCCGCTTATCGGGTACAGTGACCAATCCTCGGATCCAGTTACTCTCACTGCTTCCACGAGTCTGATTGTACGAGATATCATCTGTCGAGGTATCACCGTATCCTAATTTCGGCAGTGTCTCATACAATCCCCAGGCGTATGCCTTGAAGTTGTCATACGTCACAAAGGCAGTCTCTTCCGTCGGATTGCCCAACGGATACCTTTCCATAAAATCATTGTTCAGGCAACCGGTAAAAGCGATCGCACAGAATATAAACAGGGCAAATGTATATTTCTTCATACTATTTCGGTTATTTAGAATGTGACATTAAATCCAAGTGAAAACTTCTTCATAAACGGATATTCCCATGCTCCTTTCGAAAGCATATCAGACTCCAGACCTTCCGGCAAGTGATCCCATGTGTGAAGGTTTTCTCCACTGAAAAATACCTTGACCTCATCGAAGCAAATCTGCTTAGCCCAGGTTTTAGGCAAAGTATAGGATAAGGTGATATTTTGCAACTTCAAGTAAGCCGCATTAGCCAGATATTTGGTCTGCTTCCAGCGGTTCGAAGCAGTATTCACGCCGTTGTTTGCATATACCCTTGGGAAATAGGCATCCGTATGCTCCGGTGTCCAGAAGTCAAGGGTTTCCTTAAACAGACTTCCCCACGTTCCGGTAGGCCATGCAATCTGATCGGTACGCCAAAAGTCACGTTTGCCCACACCACGAAGAAAGACAGAAAGATCGAACCCTTTCCAACTCAAACCTGCATTGATGCCATAATGGAAGCGAGGTGTAGAGTTACCGATGATACGTTGGTCGCCCGGATCGTCCGCTGTTCCTTTTCCACTCCATATAGTGCTGGCATCATCATCAAAGTTTTTATAAAGTATATCACCCGGATATACTTTCCCTACTCCTTTAGGAATAGGAATGCCTTCTTTAAGCGTTCCGTCGGCATTGAAATCATCTTCTCTATAAAAACGATCGGTTACATATCCCCATATTTCACCAATCTTCTGCCCTTTGCGATAGGTGCCCAGCAAGTTGGTCTCGTTGTTAAACTTGGTAATTTCACTCTGCGAATCGTAAAGATTGAATCCGATACGGTAATTGAAATCTTTGATACGGTCTCTCCAGTTCAATTCCAGTTCCCAACCATAAGTTTTCAAATTCGCAGCATTCTGCTTGGCAGCAGCCACTCCCACAACCCACGGCAAATCCATTCCCGGTGCCAGCATACCTTTTGTATCACGCCGATACCAATCGAAAGTACCATTCAGGCGATTATCAAAAAATCCGAAGTCAACACCGAAATCGAGCGTATATACTTTTTCCCAGGTGAACGCACTGCTGACCATAGGCGGAGTGGACAAAGTCGTAGGTCTTTGACCGTCTACCAGCCAATTGGTAAGCCCCGGAGCCATCTCCGGTATATACGGATAATTGTCCGGTGAGCCGTCTGCCAGCAAGATGATCTGATTTCCGATCGATCCCCACGAAGCACGAAATTTAAAGTTGGATAGAACATCGCGTGTCGCTGTCATAAAAGGTTCTTCCGAAATGCGCCAACCTGCCGAGAAAGATGGGAAGAATCCAAAACGGTTGTTTTTAGGGAATCGTGAAGTTCCGTCATATCGTCCGTTAGCTTCAAGCATGTAGCGATCCTTGTACGAATAATTCACACGGTAAAAGAGTCCTCTGAGGGCATATTCGTTAAAGGTATCCGTTGCCGTTGTGGTCCCGGTAGCTCCCGATATGGACGGCAGGTTACTCAACAATACATCTTTTCTTTCTGTCCACTGCGATTCCGCATGATTCTCTTCCTGGTTGAATCCACCCATAACACTTATATGATGATTACCTATTGAAAAGTCGTAATTAGCAAATATATTGATTGCATTATAGTTAGTAAATCCCTGCGTCAGCGCATACCGTGTATTTTCCGTGTTATTCAGGACACCGGTAAAGTTCATTCCGATGTATTTATACTGGTTCACATACATGCGGTTGTAGTTTGTCACCCGGTTGTACGTATATTCACCTGTTATCTTCAAGTTTTTCAGAGGCGAAATGATGATACGTCCCAAAGCCCGGAGATCCGTCTTTTTAACAATGCGTGGTTCCCCATAACGGATGTAAGTAGCGGAAGTTTCAGCCGGATAAATAATACCATCCTCTTCATAAGGCGATATATTCTGATAAGAAGGAAGTTGCATGGCACTTCCCCAAATTCCGTTTCTACCGCCTTGCTCCACTTTGTTCTGGGTAGAATTGGCATACCGTATATCCAATTGAGTGGTCAGCCATTTGTTGACCTCCACACTCAGGAAACTTGAGAGATTGGCACGCTCATACCTGTCTTTATCAGTAATAAGGATTCCGTCTTCATTGGTGTATCCCAAACCGATACGATAATTCGTTCTTGAACTTCCTCCCGAAACTGAAAAACTATGATTTTGCATAAAGCCATAATTATCCATCATATCGGCAAACATATCGTTCTCTCTCATCAGAAACAGGTTCCCATCTTCATCGAATACATATCCATTGGGATATTGGGAAGGATTAGCCATATAATCACGTATATACGTCTCCCATTGAGGAATATTCTTACCGTCTACATACGTGTCATTGGGCCATCCCATCTCTTTATATGCCAGGATGGACTCCAACGGACCGGCTTTTTGTGGCAGTTCCAATGCTTTCGAAAACGAGAAATTATTATTATAATTGAATTTAGGAGCCATGTCCTTTTTACCTTGCTTGGTGGTAATCAAGATTACTCCAAACGCAGCACGTGCTCCGTAGATAGCTGCAGAAGCGGCATCTTTCAAGACCGAAACCGACTCGATATCCTGCGGATCGATCATATTGATATCCATCGGTACATTATTGACCAACACCAGCGGACCACCACCGTTGATAGAAGTGGTTCCTCGAATATTGTATGATAGATTGTCACCTGGAGTACCGGTCGTTCCCTCTATTTTTAATCCCGGAACCACCCCTTGCAAAGCTGCCGTAACATTTGTTATCGGACGATCTCCTAATGTTTCCTGTATATTAACTGCTGTAACTGCTCCCGTCAGATTGATCTTCTTTTGTGTTCCGAAGCCAACAACCACTACTTCATCCATCAATTGTGAATCTTCTTTCAACTGAATGACGAAATGAGTTTTTCCATTGGTACTGACCTCCTGAGGCAAATAACCGATATAGGTAACCTGCAACTTACTGTTGTCAGAGACCTCCAATGAAAATTCTCCCTCAAGATTGGTAATCGTGGCCTGCTTACCGCCTACGGCAAGCACATTCGCTCCTATAAGAGGTTCGCCGGTAACGCCCGTCACTTTACCCGTTATCTTTTTCATCTGAGTAGCTTGCCCGGCAGCAGCTTTCTCTTTCTTCTGCTCAACAGGAGTAATGACTATATGCTCAGCCTCATAACGGCAAGTAAAACCGGTATTCTTCAAAAGAGCATCCATTACAAAAGACAGTTCCTTGTCTACAAAGTTGCCTTTAATCTTCCTATTTACATCCAGTCTGGTCTGATTGTATGTAATACTCAATTGAGTCTGCTCCTCAATTTGTTCGAATACTTTTTGCAAAGACTGATTGTTGCCATACACACTTATCCGCTGATTTTGCCCGTACGCAGTGTTATAAATGCATAAAGCGAGAAGTAAAAGAACTATTTTATGAATTTTTACGGATAGAATATTCCTTAATTTGATTTTTAATTTCATAATTTTGTGAGTTAATCAATTAATACTGTTTAAAGTCTCTAAAGGTTAAAAAGTTTTTGATTGATTTCGGGGATCGGAAATGGGTGTGGTAATTTGTTTCCGGTTCCCTTTTTTGCATATGATTGTTCTCCTTTCCTTTACTTTAATGGACAAATAGATATGGATTCGTCCTTCTCCACTTTATAGGTGATACCTCCTACTGTTTTTGTTACAATATCCAAAACATGGAAAATATCATCACGACGCTTAAACTTTATTGTATAAAGGTCCGAATTGATCCGATTCGACTCCATCAGATCAGACGATAGCTGAATAGATACTGCATAGCTTCTTTCCAGTGTTCTCAGGATTTCCCTGAGTGACTGGGAAATAAAGTTCATCTCTCCCTTTGTCCAACCCGAATAAACAGAAGCATCTATATCTGTTTTGTTGAATCTACCACTCCGATTTTCGTAATCAAGTTGCTGATTGGGTTCTAAGGTAATAAAACTGTTCGGCTGGTTTTTCTTTCTTACAGCAACAGAACCGGACTCCAATGTAGTAATTGTCCTTCTATCAAAAGGATATGCCTGCAAATTAAACTGAGTACCCAGTACACAAATGTCCAGATGGTTAGTTGCCACCACAAAAGGAAGTTTCTTATTAGGGGCTACCGCAAAGTGCCCTTCTCCGGAAAGATATACAGAGCGGGTATCGCCGGCAAATTGCGTAGGATATAGAAATACGGATCCCGAATTCAGGGTGATGATCGAACCATCCGGTAACGTGATCTGTTTTTGCTCTCCCTTGGGAACGATACATTCTACAAAACGGACTTCCTGCGTGTGATGTGCCACATATATATAGGCTGTTATAATAGATATTAACGGGATAAGAAGAATAGCTGCTATATGCGCCCACCGATGTAGATAGGCCGGCCGGGCAGAAGAAAGCCCTGCTCTTTTTTGAAACTTACGTAAAGAATGCCGGGTACCGGCATCTGCTTCAGGACGATATTCGTCCCATATCTGAAGAAGCGCTTCTTCTTTCCGTTGTTTGCCGGAAGGATCAAGAAGCCATGTCCACACTTTATTTTTAAGGTCCGGACTGGCTATGAAGGCCATAAAGTTGTGTATGATTTTGTATGCGTCAGACATAGTATGTTTTATGGATTATATATATAAGATACGTAACCCGCCAAACACACACAGTTCAAAGAACACTTTTTTTATATAGCTTGTTAAGTTTATACGAAAGTAGCCATAATGACCCAAAACAATATCTTACGTATATCAGCCAGAGCCTGGGTCAGATGATTCTCAACTGTACGCTTGCTAATGTTCAGTTCACGGGCTATATTTTCATTACTAAGCCCCTGTTCGCGGCTCATCTGATAGATCTTTCTTCTTTGAGAAGGCATTCTTTCAACAGCGATGGCTATAATCAGTTCTAATTCTTTCGCGTTCAGTTCCGATTCTATTTCATACAGATCGGAGTTATCATCCGATAACTGCCTGGATTGATAATTTTTAAATAACAAAGAGCGCTCGATGTACCGGAAAACCGCATTCCGGGCTATACGGAACAGGTATGCATCCAAGTTGTCTATCTGCTTCAGATTTCCCCTGTTCTGCCACAATGACATAAATATATCCTGCGAAAGATCTTCCGCCTCTTCAGCATCCTGTAACAAGCCATTAATGAATCCTTTGACCCGGGGATAATAATCAAGAAAGAAGCCCTCAAACTTTTGGGGACTTTCCAGACTATCCGCATCGGCCACCGGAAACTTCCTTATGAATTTCATTATACAGATAATTTAAAATAGCTCTATAAACACACATCCCTCGACATTCAGAACAGTATTTTAGAGATAATCAATTTAGGTTAACTTTATATTGGTTTTGTATATCAACAAAAGTTATTATAGTCAGAAATCACCACGGATTACATCAATTGCCACAGAATTTTACATTGACCATCAGTCATTTATTTTTTATCTGTGTGAATCAGTGTAATCCGTGATGATTTTTTTCGCAACACTCCCTACTGATGAATGATCAGTGCAGACTGTGCCGGAACCGTCACCTCAGGTCCGTATAACGAGCCCAACCCTCTTTCATCAATCACACCATCTCTGCATACAACAGTGTATTTACCTTCGGGTATCGCCAGTTTGGCAGGAACAGAACGGGCATTAAGTGCCACGATAATGTTGTCCCAAGTATCTCCGTTAGCGCGGTCTTTCAAGCGGAAAGCCACCAGATTACCACCATCTACCGGGAGGAATTCCAGGTGCTTACGTACCATCTCAGCATCTCCCATACGGAAAGCGGGATGGGCTTTACGAATACTGATCAAACGCTTATAATAGGCGAACACATCTTCGTGAGTTGTCTTTCGGTTCCAATCAATGGCATTAATAGAATCGGGACTCTCAAAACTATTATGCACCCCTTTCTTGTCACGCATCACCTCTTCTCCGGCATAGATGAACGGAATACCTTGCGAAGTCAGCACTGCCGTCTGCGCCAGTTTGTCAAGTCGTACGAGTTGTTCGGGTGTGATACCGGGGATACTCGACTTCAAGCGATCTACCAAGCACATATCATCGTGGCAAGATACGTAACTGATCATCTGAGTAGGCTGGGAAGCCCAGGGAGCTTTACTGTAATTCACCGAATCATTGTTGACTTGAGGGTGACTGACAGCTCCTACAATACCAAACTTAATGCTCTCTTCTTCCCCGGGGATCCCGGCAAGGAACGCTCCCTTATGATTATCATTAAAAGGACCACGCAACGCATCACGCATTTCATCGGAAAAGGCGGCAATACCCGGCATTTTACAGGTATTGACCTTCATTGCCAGCGAATCACCCGGATACTGAGGTGCTTCCGCTGCCCAACCTTCACCATAAATAATGATAGAAGGATCTACAGCACTGACCGCCTTACGGATTTCATTCATCGTCTCGATGTCGTGAATGCCCATCAGGTCGAAGCGGAAACCATCGATATGGTATTCCTTGATCCAGTGAAGCACGGATTCAATCATATATTTACGCATCATAGGCCGGTTGCTTGCCGTCTCGTTACCACAAGCCGAACCATTGGCCAACGAACCATCCGGCTTCTGGCGATAAAAATATCCAGGTACCGTACGTTCGAAGTTACTGCCATCGGTGTTGTATGTATGATTGTATACCACATCGAGCACTACCCGTATACCGGCTTTGTGCAGTGCCTGTACCATCTGCTTAAACTCGCGGATGCGGACAGCCGGATCGTAAGGATCGGTAGCATACGAACCATCGGGTACATTGTAATTCTGCGGATCATATCCCCAGTTGTATTTATTTTCATCCAACTTGGTTTCGTCTACCGAAGCATAATCATAAGACGGAAGCAAATGGACGTGTGTTACTCCCAGCTCGATCAGATGATCGATTCCGGTCAGCAATTTGGCAGAGTTCATCGTACCATGTTCTGTCAATGCCAAAAATTTTCCCTTATGCTGAATCCCTGATGTAGAATCTACTGAAAAATCACGATGGTGCATTTCATAAATGATCGCATCAGCCGGTGATTTCAACGGCGGTCGCTGATCTGTCTCCCAACCTTGTGGATCGGTGGACTTCAAGTTGATAATGGCCGCACGTTTTCCGTTCACCCCTACCGCTTTGGCATTAATACCGGGTGTATCACCCATCCATTTATCGTTTACCTTGACATTGAATGTGTAGAACTTCCCCATCAGATCCTTTCTGACCGTTGCCATCCAAGTGCCTTCTTCACCCGGTTCCATAGGAATGGTTTCGTAAGCATGCCCACCTTCACCCGAGTCGAACAACATCAGACGGACTTCATCGGCAGTAGGCGCCCAAAGGGTAAACTTGGTAGACTCCGGTGAATATTCCATCTCCGTGAGGCTACCCGAACGTACCGGATATAATTCGTAAGACGCATATTCTTTCTTGGCGGGAGTACAACTCACTACAGCTGTAGCCGCTGTCACTCCGATAAAGGCAAGATAGTTCATTTTCATGTTTTTCTCTCTATTATATATATTGTTATCTACTTATTGTCTAAGTTCAGAATCCGTCGCTACTTTACTCTTTCGGGATTTTTGGCTATAAAATCTTTCCAACCGCTATACCCTTTCTCCATTACCGGACGCCCCATCTGCAGGAAATGACAATAAGCAGCTGCCAATCCGTCGGTAGCATCCATAAAAACAGGCATATCCTCTTTGGCAAAATGCAGCATGCGTTGCAACATATCCGCCACTTGTTCTTTAGAGGCCTGCCCGTTGCCGGTGATGGCCATCTTTATTTTCAGCGGGGCATATTCAGTAATAGGAATATCACGGCTCAACGCAGCCGCCATCGCTACTCCCTGAGCACGTCCGAGCTTCAGCATCGACTGCACGTTTTTCCCGAAAAAAGGAGCTTCAATCGCCAGTTCATCGGGCAAGTAACTTTCGATAATACTAAGCACCCGTTCGTGGATATGACGAAGTTTGAGGTAATGATTGCCGAACTTCCGCAAATCGATGATCCCCATAGCGATCATCTCGGGTCTTGTCCCGCAAACACGGAGCACTCCGTATCCCATGATCGTAGTACCGGGATCAATGCCCAGAATAATCTTTTCTTTTACCGGCTGAATCACTCCAATACCTCCATCAATGTGGGAAATCCGACTACTTTATCCTTAAATATCTTCACCAGCTCTTGGTTGAGCCGCGCACCCTGATCCTGATGCCAGCGATGCAGCACGACAGAATCGTCCACCTCCCATTGGAGCGAATAGGAAGTACCTTCGTCACGATGACTCAACACACGACAGATGCGCGGAGCACGGAGAGCGCCGTGTTTCTCTACTTCAGGAATATAACTCTCTTTGATCCAGATCAAAAAATTATCATGAACTTCGTCGTCCACCTGAAAAGTGGTATTGTATATCAGCATATTTTTTATCTTTAAGTTGATTATTTCCGCAAACATAGCAATTATTTCAGAATAATACATTATATTTGCAGCACCAAAACAGATAAACGTTCGCAAACGTTATCATTAAGAGCATGGGGGGTTAGCTCATCTGGCTAGAGCGTAACACTGGCAGTGTTAAGGTGATCGGTTCGAGTCCGATACTCTCCACACCCAATTAATAAAAATAGTAAATATTTCATCATTAAAGTGGGGAAATCCGTGAGGACTTCCCCATTTTGTTTTTTCCAGGATTTACCACAGAGTATACCGGTATACAACACTATATACGAAACAGGACAAAAAACGAAGGAGATAGTGTTAGTTATTGAGTTAACGAAACATGGAACGGAGTCTATTCCAGAAGCCCTCCGTTTTTTCCTCGTTCGCCTTATATTTTTCGATCATCTCGCTGGTTTCTTTCTTATATCTGTCCAGCGATGCCCCCATTTCGTCTAAGCTCGCTATACCTTCTATTATCATCTCCACTTCGTCTTTGGCCGCCGGCTCTGTTCCGGTTTCGACTTCTTCGTTTTCCAGCTTCCCGGCATCCGACATTGTCTCCCCGGACATTGCGAACTTCGCCTCCGTCGCCGCCATCATCTCTTTCCACGCCCCGCTTTGAGCATAGTTTTCGTCTACCAGCGCTTTTATCTGGAGCTGCCGTATTTCCTGCGCTTCCTTCCGCGACACCACCTCCACGTCTCTACCAAAATATGTTCGGGCACACCTTTCAAATTCGCTCTCGATTTTTCTCCAAGCGCCCTTTTCGCCCAGTCTGCTTTTGAAGCTGTTTTCCGTGCTATTGTATTTATACATTTCCCTCTCCAGACGGGCGACCCTCGTAATCAATTCCCGGCGCTGAGCCCGCAGTTCCATTTCACGGATATGCAAATTCCCCACCTCGTCCGACAGTTCCTGCAGGCTTTCATCCTCTCCGGTGTTTCCGGCCTCCCCCACGTTTGGGCACTTTTCCCATTTGAGAAGTCGTTTTTTGAGCCTCTCTACGCGCTTCTCGTTCTCCCGGTTTTTCTCTTTCAGCCGTTCGCAGCGTTCAATGTAATATATCTCCTTGTCGCGCAGGTCACTGCACATCCGATTAGCGTCTTCATGGTTCTGCCTTGCTCTCAGCAGCGTATGCTCCATTTCCTTAAAAGAGTCGCGGCTTCGTTCAAGGTCGGTTTGGAGACGCTTGATAAGTTCGTCCGAGCTTTCGGGCAGCCTCCTGGTCACCTTCCTGTACGCTATGAGGTAGTCTTTTACAGACTCAAATCCCATTTCCCGAGCTATCCGATACAGAGGGGCGGCTGTGAAGGCACTGTTGAACAGTTTTCGATCTTCGGTGTTCAGCTTGTCAATCATCACGCAGAGTAGTCGGTGCAGAACGGGGAGGAAATCATCCAGAAGACGCATCTTGAGTCCGGCATCTTCGTCTGCACGCAGTTCCGCCTCGATGCGCTGCTCAAACTTCGCGCAAAGTTGCTCGTAATTGGTTTTCAGGTGCGCCAACCGTTTTTCTTTCTCTACCAATTCGCACACGCTCCCGTCATCAATCAGCACCACGCTGCCCACAACGGAAGTGGTGATTTGGCTTTCACGTACCCACGCTATCACTCTCTCTACACTGATTCCATATTTATCAGATATACTTTTTACTGACTTCCAATCGGCCATATCGATACAATTTAAGGTTTGCAGAAATCAGATGCAGAGTACGAAGCACTCGCAATTTACATAATAATAGTATTAACGGACGGTTCACCCAATCACCCTTCTGCACCCGCTAAATTAATCATTTATTACATAATAACGAATCATTTGTAAATAAAATAATCGCATAGTCCTATCTTTTAACATTCACACGAGGTCCGTACGGCTCAATGAAGGTATCCCCGACGTTTTCTCCAACGCTGAAAACATTTCATCAGCGCCTCCTAGCTGACTTCGGTGATGCGATAACGACGGACAGGACCGGCATGCAGTTTATGATAGGAACAACTACAGTAACCCGTTATGATGAAAAAGAGATTCACTAGTGAAAGAAAGCACTCCTCTTACACAAGAAGATGTACGTTATCATAAAAGACAGACGAGCGATTACAACACCTACTGCATGAGGAAGAGAAAACATCTCTCCACCTCCCATTATCATAATACAAATAAAGAAAGAGAAAGCCTAAAGATCGGCAAGAGTCAACCAACCGACACATTTTATTTCTTTCTATCCTCTTTGATTGCAATATTATTGTTACTTTTGCAGCAATTTAACGAAAATCGAATAACAATAAATCGCAAGATATGATAGCTAAGATTAATCAACTTCTTGAAGAGGTGGGGGCCTTGAAAGCCGCCAATGCCGAAGAACTCGAAGCTCTGCGCATCAAATACCTCAGCAAGAAAGGAGCCATCAATGACTTGATGGCAGATTTCCGCAATGTGGCTGCCGAACAGAAAAAAGAAGTCGGCATGAAGCTCAACGAGCTGAAAACAAAAGCACAAGAAAAAATCAACGCACTGAAAGAACAGTTCGACAACCAGGACAACGGACAGGACGATCTCGACCTGACCCGTTCGGCTTATCCCGTGGAGCTGGGCACACGCCATCCGCTTTCCATTGTGCGCAACGAAATCATTGACATCTTTGCCCGTCTGGGATTCAACATTGCCGAAGGTCCGGAAATAGAAGATGACTGGCATGTGTTCTCCGCACTCAACTTTGCCGAAGACCATCCGGCACGAGACATGCAAGACACATTCTTCATCGAATCCCATCCCGACGTACTACTGCGCACACACACCTCATCGGTACAGAGCCGTGTGATGGCTGTCTCTTATACACATCTGACGCTGCCGACGATACTCCTTGTGTAG
>OWIO01002086.1_pt1 | contig 13885 bp, 11 predicted proteins | sample 1733011 | NCBI WGS metagenome assembly OWIO01 (sample SAMN05065779, study PRJEB22554) | human gut metagenome | biome: ENVO:2100002; feature: ENVO:00000062; material: ENVO:00002003 | host: Homo sapiens | place: USA | reverse complement strand
TACACAAGGAGTATCGTCGGCAGCGTCAGATGTGTATAAGAGACAGCTTTTATGGTTGCGCTTTCCGCCGCGGTCAGCGTTTATTGGATGATTAAGGGAGGCCTGCCAGTTTCAACCTCGCAGGCAATCGTCGGCGCCATTGTCGGCTGGAACTTTTACAGCGGCAGACCGACCGACCTGAGCATTGTTTCCAAAATCGTCAGCACCTGGGTCATCTGTCCGGTTCTGGCCGGCATACTCGCCACGCTGATTTATTTTCTGGTGCGCTCGCTGATAAAATATTCCAAAATACACCTCATCCGCCAGGATTTATATACCCGCATCGGCCTGATTGTTGCCGGCGCGTTCGGCGCCTATGCTCTCGGCGCCAACAACATCGCCAACGTCATGGGCGTATTTGTCGATTCCGCTCCGTTCCAAAATCTGAAAATCGGCAGTCTGACCTTCAACCCCGAGCAGATTCTTTTCTTCATCGGCGGCATTGCCGTCAGCAGCGGCATTTTCTCTTATTCGCACAAAATAATCAAAACCATCGGCAACGGCCTTATGCGCATGTCGCCGATTGTCGCCTGGATTGTCGTCGTCTCACAGTCGCTGGTTTTATACATGTTTGCTTCCGAAAAACTGGAAAACTTCCTGTTGTCAAACGGGCTGCCGGCGCTGCCGCTGGTACCGGTTTCCAGTTCGCAGGCCGTCATCGGCGCCATCATCGGCATCGGTTTGGCCAAAGGCGGCCGCAGCATAAGCTGGAGCATTCTCGGTCACATAGCCCTCGGCTGGATATTTACGCCGATAATGGCTGCCCTGCTCTGCTTCATCTCACTTTTCTTTCTCGAAAACGTCTTTAATCTGGTCGTTTACCTGCCCGAAACCAACTGACGGCAAATAACTCGCCCCGTTATACGAGGTTTTACAAAAATTTGAAGAATGAGGCGTATAGTAAAATTTAAGAGTGAAAAAAGCGGAGTGTACACATTGGTACATAAGCATTTTTTCAACTCGCAAAATCTGTACGAGACGTCCGTTATACAAATTTTTAAAGGTTCAGGTTATTCCAACCGCTCTTCTTCGGTGCCGCAGGTTTTGCCGGCGCGGACTGCGTATCCCAGTTGCGTATCGGACCGCTCTGCTTGGCAACCATATCCTTCTGCGACTGCGTCTGTGCAACGCCTATTGGCAGCAGCTGTCTCAGCATGGCCGGCGACACGAAAGGAACCGTCTTCGGACGGAAAGAATCTACTATCACGTCAATAATTTCCGCTGCCGGACTGAAATTATAAGACTTTACCTTGCCGCCGTAAAAAACCGAAAAAGAATGGCAGGGCGAAGAAAGCAGCACGTCCGTATAATCCACGCCGCGGACAAAACGCAGCATCAGCCGCGGCTTGATAACGCACTGCGCCACTTCCTGAGAAATATTCTCGGGCGTGGCAAAAAACTGCCTGATAATCATATTTTTCAGGTCGTTTTCAATAATGCCGCAAAAACCGGTAACGGCCATGTTGTCAATTGTATATCCTTTATAGCCGGCCGGCTTGGACGAAACCTGATAACAGAAGACGGCTTCTGAGTCGGTAATGTTGGCTATGCCGCTGTTGCCGATTGCGTCAATCATGCTCTGACTGATAACCGGCGGCTGATTGTCTTCTTCCGCACGGCGCCAGGAATCGCCGCTCTGCTGAAATGACTGCACACCTTCCCTGCCGGTCTGAGCAGCAGCCGGACAAACCAGTCCAAGCGAAACGCCCATCATTAACAGTGCTGCAAACTTCATTATCCATCTCCTCAAATTCATAGACATATTATCAACATAATACTTAATTAAAAAATTTTTACACCAAAAAATATTTACTTTTCCCACCCTGTCAAAAAAAAGCCCCTCAAAAAAGGGGCTTTTCGTATTCGGCCTTACCACGGCTCGGTATATTTGAGGTTCGGATCGTTCAGGCGGTTGAAATAACCGCTGTCGCTGCCGGTTGTACTTGCCGATTTTCCGCTCATCGGCGCCCGGAAGTTAGACAGCTGATCATAAGTCGTATCAACCAGGTTGGAGTCAAAAGTCGTGCCCAAACCGCCCTTGCGGTCAAAATAGCAGTAAACGGTGGCATACGCTTCCAGCTGCTTTCTGAAAACCGGGAACAGGTTCCAGGCAATTGCGTCGTTGCCGCTCAAACCCAGCCCCAGATCGTCCATATACTTCTTATAATAGGTATACGGATACATAAAGCCCATAATCGCGCTCCAGCCTTTGAAACCGTTGTCCGAACCATGCGTATAGACTTTGGCGCGCAGCCAGGTGCTCTTCTGGAAATAAAGCGGCGAAGGCGCCTCGGACGGATTGGCCGAATAGTCTTCATTCGGATTTTTCGGATAGTTTATAATCACGATATCCTGCTTTTTGCCGGCTTGTCTTGTGCCCGGAACACCGGCCTGAGCCATGGCAAAACCGGCCGGCGTAATCGTAATAACCTTGGCGTATCCCGGCGGACACATCGGCGCCGGAACAACCCCCAGCCATGGAGACGTCCAATCGGTATGGTTATTGGCCACATATGAGGAAGAAACGGTCTGACAGCTGTTGCCGCTGGTCTTGCTCGGACACCCCGACGAATTCTCCCAGCTGCCGAAAGTTTCCAGATAGGTATTGTCAACCACATAAATGCCTTTATTGATGAAATCCGGCAGAATGTCGCTCAGACGGGCGCCGCCGCGCGACGTCAGTTTAATGTCGTGCATAACCGACGTATAGGCCGGATTAACCTGATAGGCGTCATAAGTCGTACCGCGGTTAAAGCTGGAAACCACGCCGCCGGTAATCGGATTCGTCCAGCCGCGGTTGGATACGAAACGGTCTGCCCGGACATAACCCTTATCATTGCCGGAAGTCGCCTGCGCCTGAACCTGCGCGTCGGTCAGCTTGGTTCCGTAACTCGATTCCAACTCGACGATACCTTTACGGATATAAACGCTGCCGCGATCGGCCGTTGACTTGTCCGTTTCATTGGCGTCCACCGTCAGAACTTTTTTAACCGTCGTCCCGTTGTCTTTGACGATAACCTTGCCTCTGGTAATTTCAGCCGTGGCATTTCCGCCGCTGTTGTTGCTGGCCTGCGAAACCTGAAGCAGTTTTTCGCCGGAATCGCCGGCTGCGTTATCATTATAGACAATCAGTTCGCCGTCTACTTTAACTTTCGACTTGTTGGCATTCTGCGGTTCCACTTTCAGGACATAGGCGCCGCCCGGCTCCTCAACCTGAAAATTCATGTTGCGAACCCGGCTTACCGCACCGGAAATATCCGTCTGATCCAGCTTGCTTCCGTCCGTATTTTTGACAGTAAAGCTGTTGACAATCGAATTAATTGCAATCGTACCACGGTTTGCCCTGAACATCGTGTCCTGAATGCTTACCTCATTGGCGGTCAGCGACGGGTTCATTGCTCCCGTATACAGATGCACGCTGTTATTGCCGTGCATCTTAACATTATTCGTCGAACTGATTTCCGCACCGCTTGAATTAAGCACAGCCTTGGCCACGTCATTCGCGTTCAGCGTAATTGTCGCATTTTTCATACTCGATTCGGCAGAGGTAATTTTAAGCTTGTCGGCCGCCACATTAAAGTCAGGCTGGGCAAAGCTGGCTTTCGTCGCCTCGACGTGCAGGTTCCACGGCCCCGTATAGGCGGCCGCGCCGGCGTCCAAGGTCAGCGACTTGAACTTCGGCGTGCGGATTTCCCCGGCCGTAAAGATACCGGTCACGTCCGCGTTTCCCTTAACCGTCAGTTTGTTGGCAACGCCGTCCGTCGAATTGACGCTGGCATTCAAATCGCCGATGACCGTATCGCCGGCAATGTTGGTTTTACTGTTGATTTTGGTTCCGCTGCTGTTGACCGTAATCTTGCCGTTCAACAGGTTCAGATCCGAAGCGCTGGCATTGATGACGCTGCCGTTTTCGCCGTATTTCAGATTGCTGTCGGTAACCGTAAACAAAGTTCCGTACTGCAAACCGGAATTATTGACCTTGAACTTGTCTGCCAAAGCCGACAAAGCGCCGCCGATAACGGTGTTGCCGCCGATGGTCGCGCCGCCGCTGCCCTTAATCAGCAAAGCGCCGTCATTGCCGCTGCTCTTGTCGGAAAAATTGGCCTGATTCTGCGCCGAAATAATCAGCTGGTTAATGTTGCTGATATTGTGATGCGTGCCGCTGTCGGCACCGAGCTTGAGATTGGCCTCCATCTGGTTCAGTTTGGCCGTCGACGGATTGCCGCTCATATCAATGCGGTACAGGTAGTTCTCGTTATTGCCGCCGCCTCCGGCTTCCGTAATCGGCTGTACCGAAGACGTGACAATGGAACCGTTGGTCGTTGTAACCCCCAGTTCGCTGCTCATGTTGTCAATCGTCCAAATACCCTGCACGCCGTTAACCGTAACTTTGCCGCCGCTGACCTGCGCATAACCGCCGTTGGTGCCGACCATCGACGCAATACGCGACGCGCGCAGCATCGGGAAGTTGCCTTTTTCCTTAGGCTCTGCCACCACAAACGCCGTTACCGCCTTGCGGCCGCCCGCATTCGTATATTTGAAGACGACTTTGTAGTCTTTGCTGAAAGTTTTGGTATCCTGTACATTGCCCGACGAGTCTAAAAAGCCGTACGGCAGATAGTCGCGAAAATGCTTAATGTCAATCGTCTTTTTGCCGCCGCTGACCAAATCGCTGTAGTTGACCGAGTTGTTGACGCTGTTGTTAACCGCATTGCCGGCGACAATCGTGTTGTAGTTGTCGCTCACATAGTCGTCCACGGCCTTAATCAGGCTGCGCATCTGCCCTGCGGCGTTAATGTCCTGCAGCTCGGTCGTTCTCTCGGCCGCCTTACGGTACAAAATCGGCGTAACCATGGAAATGAGGGCAAGCATTGCCATCGCCTCAACCATCAGGCTGCCCAGCTCGTTCAGCTTTGCAAATTTGCTTTTCAACATTGTCTTTCTCCTCATCTCCGCCTAAATCGGCGTAATATAAACCATGCAGTAGGAACAGACCTGCGCCTCGACGACGTTTCCGTCCTTGTCCTTCAGCGGTTCGACGCACATGCGGTTAAACGACGTATTTCCGCCATCCGTATCGTTGACCACATATTCCGGAATACCGATCCACTCGACTTCGCGGCCGACCAAGTGCATGGTATACTTGTCCTGCACCGTTTTGCCGTTGGCCACGTCATAAGTCCGCGTAAAGGTCTTGTCCTCAAAGTCGGCATAACCGATGTTGACACCGACGCCGACCGTGTTTTTAATCGCGTTCAGCAAATCGTTGTTGGGCTTTCCGGTTTTGATGTTCCGCCAGCGCTGCGGCACACAGCCATAGGTCACGACATAGTTGTAGGCGTTGTCCTGACTGCAGCAGCTCGGACTTCCCGGACATCCGGTTACGGACTTTGAATATCCCGACGAACTCTTGTCCAGACAATATATCCGCGACTGAATCTCCTGCCGGCGCGAAATTTTGCTGGTATCGGAGGGATTACAGCCTTCCAGGCCGTAGGGGAGGTAATTTTTCTGGCACAGCAGCTTAAAATCGACGTTGCCCGGATAATAAGACGTATAGCCGAGATCCCGGGCATAGTTTTCGGCCGCGCGATGTTGCAGGAGCATTTTGCTCACAATCGCCTCCGCCTGCGGTTCGACGTAAATTTCGCGCATGTCGGAACGCGTCGGCAGATTAAACGAATACAAAATCGCTATGAATGTCGCCAGCAGTACCCAGATATACATTTACGCCACGCCCCGTTCCAAATCCTTTAACTCATTATCCATCCTACCACAAAAGCGCGCTTTTTTCCATGTCAAAGCTTTAAATTTCCTCAAAATTAACATATCTGTAACAATCAGGCGGCGCTAATGTTCATAAGACCTTTTCAGCTTGATTTATACACCGGAAATCCTGAAATAATGGTTAAAATCACAAATACGTTTAATAAGTATGTTTTTAGGGTTTCATTCTTGAAAAAATATTATAAAATGTCGGACAGACAAATCTATTGTTAAGGTAGGGTTATGGCAAATTTAGACGACGATTTCGACGCGGATTCCGATGCCGAGGAAGGCAAAAAGAAAATCGACCGCAAAAAGATTCTGATTTTCCTGCTGCCGGCACTGATTGCAATCGGGCTGGTCGTCAGTTTTTATTCGGTTTTCAGCAAAAAAACCGGTCCGCAAAACCTTTCCTACGCCGTTGTCGAAAGACCCGGCGGCACGGACGGCAACGCCGCCCAAAACAAGCTGACCATTCTTTACGACATTCCCGAAATCAACGTCCGGATTAAAGATGAAGCCGGAACGCCGCAGGACGTCAGCCTCAGGCTCAATATTGAACTGACCCGGATGGAAGACATTCAGATTGTCGAGGGGCTCATGCCCAAAATCGTCGACGCCGTCATTGCCCACACGATTGAGCTGACGCCGGACGAAATCAGCGGTTCCAACGGGCTTTACTGGCTCAGGGAAGAGCTGTTGTACCGCATCAACCTGATTGTCAGCCCGGTTGTGGTTGCCAACCTGAACTTCAAGGCTTTCGGAATTGACAAATAACCAATTTTAAGGACACAAAAAGTGGCAGAGGAAAATACGACAAATAATCAGGAACAGGCAGCCGACCGCAAGGAAGACAAGGACTGGGCCGATGCCATAAAGGTTCGCGGCGGGGAAGAAGTTTCTCCGGCGGCGGGCGACGGCGGCGATTCCAAAATCCTCAATCAGGAAGAAATCGATTCCCTTTTCGGCTACACGCCCGACGAAGAGGACGAAGATTACGAAATGAAAACCGGCGTCCGGGCCATTTTGAACGCCTCCATGGTTTCTTACGAACGTCTGCCGATGCTCGACATCGTATTTGACCGCCTTATCCGCATGATGGCCACATCGCTCCGCAACTTCACGCAGGACAACGTTGAAGTTTCGCTCGACAACATTGAATCCATGCGCTTCGGCGAATATATCGATTCTCTGACGCTGCCGACCCTGCTCGCCGTTTTCAAGGCCGAGGAATGGGACAACTACGGCCTGATGTCCGTTGATTCGTCACTGGTCTATTCCATCGTCGACGTATTGCTCGGCGGCCGCCGCGGCACCGCGGCCATGCGCATTGAAGGACGTCCGTATACCACCATCGAACTCAATCTTGTCAAAGACATGATAGAACTGATTTTGTCCGACCTTTCCACTTCTTTCGACCCGGTAACTTCGGTCAACTTTGCTTACGACCGTCTGGAAACCAACCCGCGCTTTGCCACCATTACCCGCCTGTCCAACGCAGTCATCGTCGCTCATCTGCGCATCGACATGGAAGACCGCGGCGGCAAAATTGACCTGATGATTCCCTATGCAACGCTGGAACCGGTGCGCGACCTGCTGCTGCAAATGTTCATGGGCGAACGCTACGGCCGCGATACCATCTGGGAAAACCACCTGATGGAACAGTTGTGGGAAACAGATGTCGAAATCAAAGCCATTCTCAAGGAACGGATGATAAGTCTCGGCGAAATCGCCAAATGGGAAAAAGGTTCATTTCTGCCGCTCGAAATGTCCTGCTGCGACGACGTAACGCTCATCTGCGGCGACGTTCCGCTGCTTAAAGGCTGTATGGGACGCAAATCCGACCATGTCGTCATCAAAGTAAAAGATAAGGCTGACCGCAATGGATAGTTTTGAATTAATCATCAATCTTACCATCATCGGACTGTTGATTCCGACCATTGTCTTTGCATATCGGCTCAACAAGAACCTGAGCATGCTGCGGCAGAACCAAAAAAGTCTGGCTCAGTTGGTGCAGTCGCTCAACGAAGCCACCTTCAAAGCCGAAAATTCCATTCCGAAGCTTAAATCGGTTACCGAACATTCCTCGGAAGGCCTCAAAGAGGTCGTAGACAGTGCCAAAACGCTCAAAGACGACCTGACTTTCATCAACGAAAGAGCGGATAATCTGGCCGACCGGCTGGAAATCATGATTAAGGACGGCCGCAGCATTAAGGAAGAAAAACCCGCCGCCGGCTTGTTCGGCGCAAAAAAAGCTTCATTAAAAGCCCGCGATGATGTAGAAGAAGATTTTGCGGTTTCGGATTCGCGTTCCGAGGCCGAAATGGAACTATTAAAAGCCCTGCGCTCGATAAAGTAAGGAACTTCGATGCTGACCAAATTCAAAAACAATTTTCGTATTCTGCCCGTTTTCATTTTTCTGGCTGTCTTGACCCTGTCCATCCGCGTCAACAATGTTTTTGATTCGCTCAAAAACGCAGACAGCCGCAGCTTCAGCATCAGTCAGAGCAAGGCCTGGGCCGAAGAAGAAGCGTCCAGGGACACCGCTGAACTCGGCAAGGTTCTTGAACAGTCCGAACGCGGGCAAAACCCGGGCGGCAACGGCGAAAAGGCCAACAGCACCTTTACCCAGTCTGAAATCATGATTTTGCAGGAACTAGCCGAACGGCGCGAAGCTCTTGATCTCAGAAGCCGCGAAATCGATAAAAAAGCCGTTCAGCTGAAAGTCGCCGAAGAAGAAATTGAAAAAAAACTGGCCCAGCTTCGCGAATACGAAAGCAAACTGAAAAAACTCATCGGCGAATACAACGAAAAGGAAAAGGAAAAAATTGCGGCTCTGGTCAAAATGTATGCCAGCATGAAGCCGCAGAGCGCCGCCAGAATTTTTAACACGCTGGATATTGAAACAGCGGCGTCTCTCCTGCGGGAAATGAAACCGTCCTCGGCTTCCGCCATCGTTTCGCAGATGGAGGCGGTAAAGGCCAAGGCCGTTACGGACGAAATCATCGGCAACAGCATTTAACGGCAGCGGGAAATGGTTTTGAACAAAGCGATAACAGACATTTCAAAGCTAATCAGCCGGCGTATGGCAGCCTGTACGCTGGTTTTTGCTTGTTTGTTCCCGGCGCCGGCAGCCGCTTTGGCCGAAACCGCCGCCGCAATCGAACCGGTGGCCACCGCACAGATAAAGCCGATTGAAACCCGCAGCTCGGCAAAGGTTTCCGGCACCAGCGAAATGGTTGCGCCGCAAATGACCGAAGACGGCGGCCAAAGCATCAGCTTGAGTTTTCCGTGGAACATTCCCGTCGGTCTGGCTGTTTTCCGCCGCGGCGATTACTTATGGATTATTTTCGACCATTCACAGAACATCAATGTCGACGAACTGGCCGCCAGCGCGGCGCCTCTGGTCGACGAGCTGATTCAGATACCTAATTATCAGGCTCTCATTTTGCGCCTGAAACCCAAAGAAGGAACCTATTATACCGTTCGTAAGGAAGGTTTGCTGTGGGTTGTCGACCTGCTCAAAAAGCCATTTCCCGACGAAGAGCACCGCTACCTGCAGGCATTCACGCAATATGACAGCCGCAAGCAGCCCTACCTTTTCGTCCCCGTATCCAACACCGGAAACATCGTTTCCACGCTCGACCCGGAAATCGGCGATACGCTTATTGCCGCGCCCAGTCTGGACATCGGCGTCGGTATGGAGCACCCCTATACTTACCCGGATCTCGACATCTTGGATTCCTATCAGGGTATCGTCATCGTATCCAAAACCAACGACATTGTCGTCAGCCGCGCCACGACCGGCCTCTCGATTCAGGGCTACAACCGCGGACTGAACATCTCCCATAACCTCGAAATTCTCAAACGGCAAGCCATGCTCAGCCAGGATGACAGCGAACTTTCGCCGCTGACCGGAGCTTCCAACGCCGCACTCATGAACAAATCGTTTGTCGAGGCCGAAGAACAGCTGCGCGGTGACATCGCCGCCGCGCCCGAAGAGCAAAAAAACAAAGCCCGTCTTGAACTGGCCAAATACTATGTTATGCGGGGCCTCGGCACCAATGCGCTGACCATAATTAATCAAATAAAGGAAACCGGCGCGCCGGAAGCCGCTTCCGAACGGCTGTACGGATTGTCCGGCGTGGCCAACTTCCTGTCCAACCGCTATGAACAGGCGGTCGAAGACTTTTCATACGGCCGTCTGCCGACGCTGAACGAAGCCATTTTCTGGCGAACCCTGTCGGAAGCGGCCGTCGAATACAAAGACGAATACAGCGGTATACTGCTTTCGTTCATCTCGCTTATCCGCGACTACCCCGACGAAATCAAGGACCGCATTGCGCTTGTCGGTGCGCGTATTGCACTTAATGCCGGCGACGACCTTTCCACCCAGAATTTTATAGATATTCTCAAAAACAGCCGTCATCCGGAAAGACTGATCCCCGCCATTCATTACCTGACCGGCAAAAAACTGGTTCTGCAGGGATCGCCGATGAGTGCCGTCAACGAATACAAACGCATTCTGCCGATGGATTCGCTCAAATACACCTCGCTGGCCCGCAAGGAAATCGTCGAACTGGGCTTAAAACTGAACCTGTTCCCGCTGGACAAGGCAATCAGCGAATTTGAGCGCCTGCGCTACGCCTGGGGCGAAAGAAGCTTCAAGCTGGAACTTTTGGACGGCCTCGCCGACATGTATATCCGCAAAAAAGACTTTGCCAATGCGCTCCGCACCTTGCAGGAACTGAAAAACTATGCCGGCTACGAAGACAAACCTGCCGTTGAAGACCGTATGGTTCGCCTTTTTGAAGACATCTACATTCGTAACGAAGCAGATAACCTGTCGGCGCTGAAATCGCTGGCGCTTTATCACGATTACGAATGGCTGGCGCCGAAAAGCGCGCGTTACAACACGATTGTTCAAAAGCTCAGCGACCGCCTGGTTGCCGTCGATTTGCTTGACCGTGCCGAAAGCCTGCTGACCGGACAGCTGCGCAATGTTCCGATGACGCCGGCCGATCGCGCCAAAATCGGTACGCGCCTGGCTTTGATATACCTGTTTAACCACAAGGACGGCGAAGCTCTGCTGATGCTTGACGATACCGAAAACGGCGCCATTCCGCAGACGCTGGCATTGCAGCGCAAAATCATCCGCGCCAAGGCCCTGACCAACCTCAACCGCGAAGAGGAAGCGCTGGCGCTGCTCAAAGACGATTACAGCAAAAACGCCATTTTGCTGAAAAGCGAGATTTTCTGGAATGCCGGCCTTTGGGGGCCTGCCTCTGACAACCTCAAATACCTGATTGAAAAACCGGTTCCCGGACAGCCTCTCAGCGAAGAACAGATTAATTACATACTCGACTGGGCCACCGCACTGAAAAAATCGGGCAAGGAAACCGTTATCGTCCGGCTGCGCAACAAGTTTATGCCCTACTTTAAAGATACGAAATATTATAGCGTATTTAACATCTTAACCGGACAGCTGGAAGATGATAAGATAGACATCAATTCAATCGACCGCATGGTCAACGACGTCGCCGCCTTCAGCAACTTTGCCAAAATTTATTCCAATTCGCTGAAACTCGACGACATGGATAGAGATACGGAAGAATAAAACCGGAAAACAAAATGAGTCGCGATTTCAAAATCGAAAGTCCGTTTGCTCCCGCAGGCGACCAGCCGCAGGCGATTAAGGAACTCTGCGAAGGCATAGCCAACGGCGAAAAAAATCAGGTTCTGCTCGGCGTTACCGGCAGCGGCAAAACTTTTACCATGGCAAAAATCATTGAGCAGAGCAAACGTCCGGCCCTGATTATGGCGCCGAACAAAATTCTGGCGGCCCAGCTTTATTCGGAAATGAAAGAGTTCTTTCCCGAAAACCATGTTGAATATTTCGTTTCCTACTACGATTACTATCAGCCCGAAGCTTATGTTCCCAAAACCGATACCTATATTGAAAAGGATTCGGCCATTAACGAACAGATTGACCGCATGCGCAACGCCGCCACGCGCAATATTCTGGAAGACAACGACGTCATCATCGTCGCATCGGTTTCCTGCATTTATGGCTTGGGCGACGTTGAGTCCTATTCGCAAATGACAATTCCGCTGAAAGTCGGCGACGAAATCAACCCGCGGGAAGTCCACCGTCGGCTGGCAGAGCTGCAATATGAACGTAACCAGCAGAACTTTGTCCGCAGCACTTTCCGCGTTCAGGGCGACGTACTGGACATTTTCCCGGCGCACTACGAAGACCGGGCCTGGCGCATTTCCTTCTTCGGCGACGAAATCGAAAGTATCAGCGAATTCGATTCGCTGACCGGCAAAAAAACCGCCGATTTGAAAGAAGTGACCGTCTATCCGGCCAACCACTACGTCACGCCGCGGCCGGCTCTGTCTCAGGCGATTGCGCATATTAAGGAAGAACTCGGCGAGCGCCTGGACGAACTGAAAAGCCAAAACAAACTGCTCGAAGCCCAACGGTTGGAACAGCGTACCCGTTTTGATCTCGAAATGCTTGAAGCGACCGGCCATTGTAAAGGCATCGAAAACTATTCGCGCTACCTGACCGGACGTCCGGCGGGAGCGCCGCCGCCGACGCTGTTTGAATATCTGCCGCCGAACGCCATCATCTTCATCGACGAAAGTCATATTTCGGTGCCGCAAATCGGCGGCATGTACCGCGGCGACTACAACCGCAAATCGACCTTGGCCGATTACGGTTTCCGCTTGCCGTCCTGCGTTGACAATCGACCGCTGAAGTTTGACGAATGGAACGCCATGCGCGGTCAGACAATTTTTGTCTCCGCAACCCCCGGTGACTGGGAGCTGGAACAAAGCGGCGGCAGCTTTGTCGAACAGGTTATCCGCCCGACCGGGCTTGCCGACCCGGTTTGCGTCGTGCGTCCGGTTGAAAACCAGATTGACGACCTCATGGAAGAGTGCCGTAAGGTCATCGCCAAAGGCGAGCGGGTTCTGGTAACAACCCTGACCAAGAAAATGGCCGAAGACCTGACCGAATATCTGAACGACAACGGCATCAAAGTCCGCTATCTGCACTCCGACATCGACACACTGGAACGCATCGAAATCATCCGTGATTTGCGACTGGGCGTTTTCGACGTGCTGGTCGGCATCAACCTGCTGCGCGAAGGCCTTGATATTCCGGAATGTTCGCTGGTTGCCATTCTCGACGCCGACAAAGAGGGTTTTCTGCGTTCCACCCGTTCGCTGATTCAGACAATCGGCCGTGCGGCGCGCAACGCCGAAGGCAAAGTTATCCTCTATGCAGACAAAATAACCGGTTCAATTAAACAGGCCTTGGACGAAACGCAGCGCCGCCGCGAAAAACAAATGAAATACAATGCGGAAAACGGCATTACGCCGAAAACCATCAAAAAGAGCATTTCGGCAACCTTAAAGGAAATGACCGAAACCGATTTTGTTAAAGACGACACCAAAGATATTGAAGAAATCAAAAACGTCGAAAAGAAAATCAAGGAATATACCAAACTGATGAAAGAAGCCGCCGCCAATCTCGAGTTCGAAACGGCCGTCATTTATCGTGACAAAATCAAGGAACTCGAACTGCTCGCCATGAAGAATCTGTAAAAATTATACCCCTGAATTTAACAGTCCCGGATAGTTCTCCGGGACTGTTTTTTTGATATTTATTTTATCTGCTCCACACAAAAATGCGCCGCTGCAAAGCCCACACCACTGTGTGTTCCGCCGCACGCACAGGAGCTGCCGGGTCTGCCGCCGGGACAGCTGACCGCTTTTTGTGTGCATCTGTAACATTTCAGGTTACTGACGGTAACCTGAGAACAGGTTATACCAATACCAATTTTAAGACTGTCTTCATACCCGTAATCGGCACAGGTTTTCTTTTCCTGAACGCAGCTTGCCCCGGATTGAGTGTACCCCGAGTCACAGCTCCAGGCGGAACATTTGGACGAGCAGTCGGAGTAGTAGGACGTGCAGTGAGCGTTGGCCGGCACCGAAACCGCCGTTCGGTTCCGGCAGTTGTCGGCATAACAGGTCTGGCACTTGGAAGAACAGTCGCCCCAATAGGACT
>OWIO01002052.1_pt1 | contig 14053 bp, 7 predicted proteins | sample 1733011 | NCBI WGS metagenome assembly OWIO01 (sample SAMN05065779, study PRJEB22554) | human gut metagenome | biome: ENVO:2100002; feature: ENVO:00000062; material: ENVO:00002003 | host: Homo sapiens | place: USA | reverse complement strand
CGTCGAGTCTCGTGGGCTCGGAGATGTGTATAAGAGACAGCGCCTGAAGAGCGACATCGTCGACATCTTCTGTGCCGTGGCCGAGGGACGCGATACGCAGCTGGAGTGGCACGATTTCGCCGCGCTGGGCATCGTGCTGGCCTCGAAGGGCTATCCGGGCGACTACGAAAAAGGACACGAGATCAAGGGCCTGGACCGCGTCGAAGGGGCTGTTTATCACATGGGGACCCGGGCCGACGGCGGGCGGATTCTCACCAACGGAGGCCGCGTGCTGTTCGTGGTGGGCAAGGGCAGGGACCTGGCCGAAGCGCGGAGGAATGCGTTGGCCGACGTGGCCCGCATCGACTGCGACAATCTGTTCCACCGCACCGACATCGGCCACCGGGCTTTCGACGATTTGGAAAGATAATACGAGCGATATATGGCAAAAATAATCAGCGGAAAAGAACTTTCAGCGAAACTGAAACTTGAAATGGCGGACGAGGTGAAGACCTTCCCCGCGAAATACGGCCGTGTGCCCCATCTGGTTGTCATCCTCGTGGGCGAGGACCCCGGCAGCGTGAGCTATGTGACGGGCAAGGCCAAGGCTTCGGCCGAGGTGGGCATCCGCAATACCACGATCCGAAAGCCCGAGTCCGTTTCCGAGGCCGAACTGCTGGACATCATCACGGCCCTGAACCTCGACGACGAGGTGGACGGCATTCTGGTCCAGCTGCCCCTTCCGAAACATATCGACGAGGACAAGGTGATCGCCGCCATCGACAAACAGAAGGATGTCGACGGCTTCCATCCCCTGAACGTTGCGGCGCTGTGGCAGAAACAGCCCTGCACGCTCCCCTGCACCCCGAAAGGCATTCTCAAGATGCTGCGGGCCGCAGGCGTGGAGATCGCCGGCAAACGCGCCGTGGTGATCGGCCGCAGCAATATCGTGGGACTTCCCGTGTCGAAACTGCTCCTGGACGCGAACGCTACGGTGACGATGGCCCACAGCCGTACGCGCAACCTCGCCGAAGTGACGCGCGGGGCGGAGATTCTGGTGGTGGCCATCGGTCGGCCGAGGTTCGTCACGGCGGAGATGGTGTCGCCGGGCGCCGTGGTGATCGACGTGGGGGTGAACCGCGACCCGGAGACGGGCAAACTGTGCGGCGATGTCGATTTCGCGGCCATCGAACCCAAGGCCTCGGTGATCACGCCCGTGCCGGGCGGCGTCGGGCCTATGACGATCTGCTGCCTGATGGAGAACACGATCGAGTGTTTCCTCCGGCGAGCGGGCCGGTAGCCGGCGGAACGGAGCGAAAACTTCGGTTTTTTTGCGCCTCCGCTGAAAAAAATCAGCCGTTGACTCACGGGTCAACGGCTGATTCCGTTTTACAGGGTTCCTGTTATCAGAGTTTGATTGGTTCGGATATTTTGATATTGTCGAGGAACCAGCGGTTGGCTGTTCCGACTTCCCACTGCGTCTGCGTAATGGTGATCTTCGTATCCTTGTTGACCGTAATGCCCTTCAGGCTGACTTCGGCGCGAACCCATTCGAGCTTGTGACCATCCTCCCATCCCAGTTCGGGTATGTCGATCTGCACTTTGTCGCTGCCGTTCTCGAAGATGACGATCAGATTGACGGGGTCGATCTTGCCGGACCCCTGGCGCATTCCGCACCAGTCGAACGAGAGTGTCACATTGTCCTTTGCTTCGGGAACCCCGTCTATCGGAGGAAGAATGATACCTGCGTGATTGCCGGTCTTGCCGAATTTGAGGTAGTTCTGCTGGAGGTAGATGCGTTTGTTGTCGTTCTTGTCGTAGATAAACTTGTAACCGAGTTTTTCGACAGCGTCGAATGCCGTCACTCCATCGACAGTTACGGAGGTGAGCGCCGGAGCGTTTGCGCTGAGGTCGTCTGTTTCAACGCTCCGGCCTGCGCTGCCTGCTGCGGAATACGGTTCGAGCCATTCGAAGTTCTCCATGAAATAGACGATCTCGTTCAGGCCGTTGTCCTCGACATCGGTGGCCATGATGCGCTGTACAGGCTCGGCCAAACCGGCGTAGTAGCCGGTGACGGTTACGATATGGCCGGTCAGGGCGGAAAGGCCCAGGCTTGCCGGTGTGTCCACGACGCTGACCGAGTACTTGGCGTTCTCCGAAACGGTGAGGGTGCTGCCGTTGAAAACGCCCTTGACGGTGACGTAGCCCCGTTTGGAGGAGGTGTAGTCGTCGATCTTTGCGCTGATGTCCTCCGGTTCGGGGTAGTTCACCGCTCCGCCGGACAGAACCGTCACCTCGTCGCAGTCGATTACCGTAGCGAGTTTCTGCGAGTCGGACGACTTGGTGCCCAAGAGCGAAATCTTGTCGCCGACGGCAACCGTCGTGGCGTCCGAGACGAAGATATTGTCCGTGTTTTTGTCGTCGCTGATGACGAAGCCTTTGGTCGTCACGGCCACGACGATCGCCGACGGTACGGAAATGACCGTTTCGTCCGCCAGGGCGGCGAGTTCACCTGCCGTGTACTCCTTCACATCGCGGTATTTGTCTCCGTTCTGTGTGATGAGCACCTGTGCGCGGCTTGCAAGAGTCCGTCCCTTGAAGACGAGGGTGGCCTTGCGGGGGTTGTCCTCCGCGCCGTCGCGCATGTTGTCGGTCACTGAAACCGTCACGTCCATGACGCCGGTTCCCGAGTTGGGCGTGACCGTCACCCAGTCGGGGACTTCCGTCACCCAGTCGGCGTCGGCATAGATGGTGATGATCTTTTCCGCCGCTCTTTCCGCTTCGAAATTCAAGGTGTTGGCGCTCGCCAGAACAGCTTCGGAAAGGTGGTCCTCATCCTTGTCGCAGCCCCAGAAGGAACACAGGGCCGCCATGAGGATCGGGGCTGTCATATATTTTACAAATCTCATAATCTTGTTTTTTAGGTTATTTCCGACTTAAAAATCGAGTCCGTCGCTCCATCCCGGATTCTGCGTGAGGTTCGGGTTGAGCGAACGCTCGCCGCTGGGAATCGGGTAGAGGTAATCGCGTTCCTCGTTGAACGGAGTGCGCAGATTCTCTACGGTTTTGTGATAGTAGACATAGCCTTTGTTCCCCTCGGAGAGGATGATGTCCGAACCGAGTTCGTATACCGAAACTCCTTCGCCGCCCTGGGGTTTGGTGCTTCCTGCCGCATAGAGAATCAGATCGGCAGTTTCTTTGCCCGCAAGCTTGTATTCGCCGGGGCCTGGGAAATACATGCCGGAAATGGCCTGGTCGATGCAATAGCCGGCTTTCCAGCGATACAGATCCTGAAGACGGAAACCCTCCTGGATCAGCTCGACGGCCCGTTCGCGGCGGATTTCCAGAATGGCGTTTACGATTTGGTTGGGGCCGGTCACGTTGGGATAGCCGTACTCCTCGGACGAAAGATACCAGTCGGGTTGTTTGTCGTGGAGATACTTCATGGTGAGGGCCGGCATCCCCACCCGGCTTCGGATTTCGTTGATGGTGATATTCAGATCATCATCCGAGAGCGATCCCAGTTCGGCCTTGGCTTCGGCATAGTTGAGCAGCACTTCGGCATAGCGGAAAACCGGCATGTCGCAGGTCGAACGGTCGTTGCGGTCGATCTGTCCTCCCGAGGCCGTCGTGTCCTGAACGAATTTGATGGGTTGGTAGCCGGTGATCGTGACGCCGAGATCGGGTCCCTGCACCCGCTTGGCGCCGATGCGCTTGTAACCCGGGGTGCGGATCGACTGCGCCAGGCGCGGGTCGCGGTCCTTCACCTCCTCGGTGAAAGGCATTGTTTGCCACTCTGTCTTAAATTTGTCGGTGAATGCCTTGCCGTCCTTCATCAGGTACATGTTGATGAATTTGCGGGTGTAGCCCGGGCGGCCCTGTGTCGGCAGCAGCGTGTAGGCCGTCGCATTGTGGTAGACCTGGGCCTCGTAGCTGTTCCGGATGGCGAGGATATACTCTTCGGTGCTGGCATTCTCCTGTGCGAAGAGCATCATGTAGTCCTTGTCCGGATTTTTGGTGGAGTAGAGCTTGTAGGGACCTTCGTCGATGATCGTTTTGGCGGCCTTGGCGGCTTCCTCCAGATAATAGGTGTAGTCATGTCCTTCGAGGTTGATGCCGTGGTATTTGCGGTAGGTTCCCTCGAAGAGGCAGAACCGCGCTTTCAGCGCCAGCGCCGCCCATTTGTTGACGCGGTAGGTCGATATATCCTCCGTAAGACCTCCGCTGTTGATGGCTTCGTCGATATCCTTGATCATATTGGTCATGATCAGTTCGCGTGAATCGCGCGGTTTGTAGAGCGCTTCGTCGGCCGAGCCGAGCTGCACCTCGTACCAGGGTACGTCGCCGAAGCGTTTCACCTTGTCGAAATAGAAGGCGGCGCGGAAGAATTTGGCCAGGGCCGTATATTCGGTCACGGCCTTCTTGTCCTCGCATTGATCGACATATTCCAGCAGGGTGTTTATGCGGCGCAGGTTGCCCCACGACCAGCCGCCGCCGGTGTTCGGAACGGTGCGCTTGTCGCCTCCGTAGAGAACATCGGAGAGGGTCATCTGAACGAGCAGGTCGTTCTGCTCATCGTAGGGCGTCTTGTCCAGCAGGTTGTCGTAAAAGGGATTGGAGAAGAGTTCCAGGTCGCTTCTTGTCTTGAAATAGTCGAACTGCGTCACCCGATCCAACGGTTCTTTGTCCAGCAGGGAGTCGCAGGCCGATAATCCTGCAATCAGCGTTGCTGCCAGTATGATTAATCGCTTCATGGTATTCGGATTTTGAAATTATTAGAAGGTGATGTCGATGCCGAACATGAACGTCTTGGCCCACGGATAGTAGGCGTTGTTGTTCACGCCGGAACGGTTGATAGCCGCTTCGGGATCGACGTACTTGGAGTTCTTTTTGAGCGGCGACCAGTAGCAGAGGTTCTCGCCCGAGAAATAGATGCGGATCTGGTCGATGCCGGCCTTCTTGGTGAGGGTCGCGGGGATCGTGTAGCCGACGGTCAGGTTTTTCAGGCGCAGGTAGCGGATATTTTGCAGGTAACGGTCGTTGACCTTGCTCAGATAACCTCCCGATGAAGAATAGGCTCTTGCGCGCGGGAAATAGGAGTTGGGATTGTCCTCCGCCCATACCTTGCCGAGGAAATCCGTCGGGAGGTAGGAGAGGTAGGGATAGGAATAGCAGCCCCAGAAAGGCATCATTTCTCCGTGGGGATACCAGTAGTGGTTGCCGGTTCCCTGGAAGAAGACCGAAGCGTCGAAGCCCATCCAGCGGATCGAGGCGTTGATACCGTAGGAGAGCGTCGGGAGCGAGTTGCCCAGGATCGTCCGGTCGCCCGGCTTGTCGACGGTGTCGTTGCCGACTCCCCAGACGCCGTTGCCGTCTAGGTCGACGAACTTCAGGTCGCCGGCCTGCCAGCCGCCGGTCAGACGGCCCGTGCTGTAACTCAGGTCGACCTCTTTGGCATAGGCCTGCGCCTCTTCGGTGGTCTTGAAGAACCCGTCGGTCTTGAAGCCCCAGATTTCGCCGATCTCCATGCCGACGTAATAATCTCCCTTTGTCAGGTTGGTCAATGACTTGTTCGGGTTGTTGTCGTATTTGGTGATGACGCTCTTGTAGTCGCTGAGGTTGAAACCGACGCTGTATTCGAACGGTTTGCCGGCGAGTTTGAACTGGTCGCGCCAGCTGACGGAGAGCTCATAACCCTTCGTGCGCAGTTCGGCGGAGTTCATGCTGGGCGAATCGGCCCCGTATACGCCGGGCAGCGCCATTCCGTCGGTCAGCATGTCCTTCGTGTCGCGGATGTAGACGTCGCCGGTGAAGTTGAGCCGGTTGTTCAGCATGGTGAGATCCAGACCCAGGTCCCACTGCTGGGCGGTTTCCCAGGTCAGGTCGGAGGCTACGGGGGCGCCCAGCGAGGAGCATTTGCCCTTTATGCTGCCGTCGAAGGTGTAGTTGCTGAAATCCTTGTTCGTGATCAGGCGCATGTAGGTGTAGTAGGACGACACGTTCTGGTTGCCCAGGCTGCCGAACGAAGCGCGCAGCTTGAGGTTGTCCACCAGGTCTTTGGCGTTGCCGAAGAACGGCTCCTCGGAGATGCGCCATCCGGCCGATGCCGAGGGGAACAGGCCCCAGCGGTTGCCCGGTGCGAAACGCGACGATCCGTCATAGCGTCCGCTCACCTCGAAGAGGTAGCGCCCTTTGTAGTCGTAGTTGATACGGGCGAAGAAGCCTGCCAGGGCGTATTCGTTCTGGCCGCCGCCGTAAGCGCCCTCCGTGGGAGAGCCCGTTGCTAGATTCAGGTCGTCGAGGTTTATGGAGGAGAGGTTGATGCCTGCCACCGAGACGTTCTTGCTGGACCACGTTTCGTAGTTGAATCCGGCGGTTGCCGACACGTGGTGCGCCTCGCCGAACGTTTCGTCGTAGTTGGCGTAGACGTTGGCCGAATAGTAGTTGCGCGTCTGAACCACTTCGTCGAGCTGGTTCATGCCGGCGCCCGCGTCGTAGGCGAGCAGCGGCCCGTCGGGGTATTCGCGGTAGTTCATTGCGGAACTGCGGCTCGTATTGCGGTTCTGGTAGAGGCGGTAGGTGAAGTCACCCGTGATGCTCAACGTCTTGAACGGCGTGATGACCAGGCGTGTCGTGTTCGAGAAGTCGTTCGAGCGGTCGACGTTGCGGTGCGTGCCCTCGTTGAGCAGGATGTGGCGTCCGTTGGCGATCTTGTAATCGAGATACGGCGTGCTGTAAAGCCACGATCCGTCGGGGTTCTTCATGGGGAAGTTGGCCAGTGCGTGGCGGGCGCTGTAAGCGATGGTGTTGTCTACGCTGCCGTGTCCCAGAGACTTGTAATTCGACGAGAAGAACGACGTGTTGTTCGAGAGCGTTGCCCACCGGTTGATCCGAAAATCGAGTTTCGCACGCAGGTTGTACTTGTTATACACGTCGGGATGTGCGCGCTGAATACCTTCCTGGCGGTCATAGGCGCCCGAGACGAGGTATTTGATGTCCTTCGTGCCGCCGCTGAGCGAGATGTTGTGCTGCTGCACGGGCCGACGCTGCTGGAAGAGCATGTCCCACCAGTCGTAGTTGCCGTAGTAGACCCACTGTTTGCGGCCGTTGCGGATCTCTTCGACGACCCACGGACGGTCGGGATGCTCGGTCCTGTCGTTCACGCGCGCCAGCAGCTGCTGCATGTCGTGATCGTTGTATTTGACATAGTTCGTTCCGGAGTCGGCCTGCCAGAACTTGTTGACCGTATAGACCGACCAGTAACCGCGGTTCTCGTAGTCGGTCGAGGTCGTGGCCTCCTCCCAGCCGAAACGGCCGCTGTAACGCACCGTCGCCTTGCCGTCCTGGGCCGAGCCGTTCTTGGTGGTGACCAGGATGACGCCGAAGGCTGCGCGGGCGCCGTAGACGGCTGCCGCCGAAGCGTCCTTGATGACCGAGATCGACTCCACGTCGTTGGGGTTGACGCGGTTCAGGTCGCCCACCACGCCGTCGATCAGCACGAGCGGGTCGGCCGAGTTGATCGAGTTGACGCCGCGGATGTTGATCGCCGGCGTGCTGCCGGGTTTACCCGAGGAGGTGGTGATGTTGAGACCCGCTACGGAACCCTGCAACATGCTGCCCAGCGAATGGGTGACGCGGTTTTCGAGCTCCTTGCTCCCTACGGTCGCAACGGCGCCGGTCAGGTTGACTTTTTTCTGCGTACCGTAGCCGATTACGACGGTTGCATCGAGCATGATGGCGTCCTCTTGCAGGTAGATCGTGATGCTGTTCCGGCTTGAGGGAACCGTCACTTTCTGGGGCAGGTAACCCAGGCAGGTGACCTGGAGAACGGCTTCTCCCGACGGAACCTGGATTTTGAAGGTGCCGTTTTCAGAGGTTGTGACGCCTTTGGTCGTACCATCGACCAGAACGGCTACACCCACGAGCGGCTGTTGATTGGCGTCGAGGACTTTTCCCGACACCTCCCTGTTCTGGGCCGAAAGGGCTGTTATTCCCCCTCCCAATACCAGAAGAAGAGATAGAACCAGTGGTCTTAATACTCTCATAAGATCTGTGTTTGTTGGTTAGTAAATGATGATTGTGGTTGGGTATGTAGCGAAAATCACTTGCGTCGGTAGGCATCCGTGGAGAATGCTTTCGGCCGCTGCATGTTTTCGGTCCACTCGTTTCCGAATTCGTCCTTGACGGTGATCACAAGGTCGGTGTCCGCATCGTCCGCCTTCACCTTGAAGAAGTGCGTGAACTTGTCGGTGATGAACGACGGGGTCGACTTGAGTCCCGCGTTGTTGAACCGCTTGACCGAGAGCGCCGCGATATGGAGCGGGTCGTAGGCCCAGACTTCGGTGTAGGGCAGCGTCTTGCGTTTTTCGTCGACGACGCTCAGCGTCCAGTCCGAATTCCAGTTCCAGATGTTGATCAGCACCTCGTTGTCGTTGTTCTGCGGATAGGCGTTGACATATTGCATATAGGCGTTCTTGACCGAAGCGGAGATGTCGGAAGGCATCAGCGGAACGTCGGCCATCGAAAAATGCACGTTGTTCAGGTCGTAGCTGCGGAACTGGTACTCTTCGGGCCATCCGGTCGATTTGTAGAGACATTGGAAATCGGTTCCCGTGACATCCCAGATGCCGTAGCCGCCCGGAGTTCCGTCGGTTCCGATGTGGATTCCGGGCGTGAGGTTGCCGGACCACCACCACGAAGCGCATACCGAGCCGGAGTTATACTCCCGGAAGTTATGCCCGTCCACGATCGGAGCGTCGGGCGTCACGTTGAAAAGTTTGTGGGTATGCCCCGTCACGAAGCGGACGGTATATCCGTCGAGGATGTCGAAAAGCCGCAGGGTGTTGACCTGATCGTGGTCGATCTTGAATCCCGATGTGGTCGGATAGAACACCTGCGCATGCATGGCAACGACGACGGGGGTCGTCTTGGCCACGTGCGACAGGTCTTTCGCCAGCCAGTCCAGCTGCTCGGCGGAGAGGCTCTTGACATAGTTGCGGGATTCGGTTCCGTCGTAGCTGCTGCAATCGATGTCGTCCATGACGACGTAATGGACCTTGCCGATGTTGAACGAATAGTAGGTCGGGCAGATCTGATCCACATATTTGACCGCCGCATCGTAGTCTGACCTGGTCTGGAAGTCGTTGTCATGGTTGCCCATGGTGTGGAAGATCTGCAGATTCTTGATCTGGCTGTTGATGGTGTTCAGGTACTGGGGGAAATAGTAGCTGTTCGAATACCAGTAGAGGTCCCAGGTCATGTCCCCGAGGGTGAGCGCATACATCTTCTCGCCCTTGTGGCGGGTCATGTAGTCCGTAAGGTCGGAGGTGAACTGGGCGAACTGTCCCAGGTCGCCCGTTCGGTTGGCGAGGTGCATGTCGCCCAGCATGAAGATCTTGTAGGAGTCCTGTCCGTCGACCTTTTCGAGCTTGAAGTCGGCCCGTTCGACGACGTCGGCGCTGTTTTTGAGCGCGCGGTGGAACTGCGGGAGCACCCCGACGGACGGAACTTCGTAGCCGCTCGGGACGGAGATGAAGACATATCCCCACTTTTTGGCCGATTTGAGCTGGTAGATGCCCTTCTCGTTCGTGACGGTCACCTCCGCGCCGTCGGAGACCACGACGTTCTCCACGCCGACGCCGGCCGACGACACGATCCCGTAGACCGTGGTGCCTGCATCCGGTTTGAAATCTATGTCTTCGACGATGTTGATGTAGATTCTTCCGAACGATTTTTTGCGCGCGTCTCTTTTGACGAAGACTTTGTAGTAACCCGTTTCACACCCGTCGGCCAGGCGTACGGTGAAACTGTCGGAAGAGGTGTTGACGATGGGGCAGACGTAGGAGATGCCTGCGTCCGACTCAAGAATGAATGTGTCTGTGGTCAGGGGCGATTTCCCCCCCCCACTTACGGCGAAAGTGCACTCGCCGCCTTCGGTGACGTCTACCGACCCCGGAACCGTGAATTGCACGTCGAAATTATCCGCGGGGGTCTTTTCGTCATCGCTGCCGCCGCAGGCGAAGAGTTGCGAGACGGCGATGAGTGCCAGTAACAGATACTTTAATACGTTTTTCATTTTAAGTTCTTCGATTATAATTTTTTTATTTGTCCGCGTTTTGTAAATCCGGTTGTTTGGACACCTCGAAGGCCCGGAAAGACCCGGTCGGGGACTCCGTCCCGAAGTCTCCGTTTACGGCCCTGCCGGCCTTCGCATCTTCCATTATATATATGGTAACCATCTGTTTACCGTGTCGCTTCTGTCTGAAAAACTTTTCAAATATAACTTGTTTGTGTTTCGATTGTGTTTCGAATACATTTCAAAATTAAACTTGTTTTATTAAAAAACAAAATCGGATGATTTTTTTTGCAAATAAAAAATTTTAATTTTTAGTCGTGTTTCGTTTGGTAGATTTGCCATTTCCCTTTCATCTCTTTTTCGTTGCCCTTGATTTGTGGAATGGTTGTGAAGCGAAACTGTCGGGTGTCTGTTTTTCGGCGACGGCAGCTCGGAAAACGGCGTGGCGGAGAAGAGTGGCGGGCGGAACCGGAGGTGTTGTCGAAACCGGTCCCGGCCGCTCGGGGCGGGCTGTCGCCTGCGCCGGGAGCGGCAGTGTGGCGGACGGATTCCGGCGCAGGCCGAAAAGACGCTCGCGGAGGTGAGTTCCGGAGGCTATGAACGCCAGGAGGCGGTGAGCTGTTCGGGAAGCGGAACCGAGGAGTCGCGCCGCCAGACCATCGCCCGGTCGGCGGCCGCGTCGCCCGTGCCGAAGTCGAAGCGGTCTGCGGAAACGAACCTCGCCGGAACGTCGCCAGCGAACCCGAAGCGTCCGTAAAATTCCCGGAGCCACTCCTTGCCGGGCGTCGGGATGAGGAACACCGCATCGTCGCCGCGCTCCGCGATGAGCCGCATCGCTTCGCGCATCAGCTGCGAAGCCAGTCCGCGTCCCCGGAACGCCGGGTCCGTCGCTACGCCATAAATATAGGTCGTGCGGCCCAGCTCCGTCCGGAACGGCAGGAGGTGGAGCATCGCCGCCATGCGGCCTCCGGCCTCGGCCGTCAGCATCCGGCGGCGGGAGTAATAGCGCATGATGAACGAGTCGGCGAACTGTTCGTCGTCGCCGAAGGCCTTCATCCAAAGCTCTTTGCAGGCCACTTCGTCGGGGTGCATGCAGATCGCCGCGAATTTGTGCTGGAGGAACGCCGGGTGGTAGGAGAGTTTGGCCTGCCGCAGTCCGTCCAGCCCGAGGTCCTCCTCGCGGTTGATCAGCGTGAAACGTTCGGGGAGGTGCTGCGCGAAGAGTTTGTTGATGATCGTGAAAGCGCCGTCGAACTCCGTGTCGGCCTTCTCTACATGGGTGTCGAAGGTGTGGTCGTTGACCGCCGAGCCGTAGGTGAAGGCCGCGAGGCGGTCGCCGACGTAGATGCAACCGCCGATCAGCCCCAGTTCTTCGAAATGTTCGAAGGCCCGCTGCATGGCCCGCTGCTCGGCGCACAGCTCCGAGGTGTGACCTTCGTGGGCCTTGCGCCATTCGCGCTCGAGGGCCATGCACTCCCCGAAGCGGTCGGGCGTCAGCTCTTCGTAGCGGTAGTCGGGATATTCGGCCGTGAAGCGGTTGATGTGGTTGCGCTTGGGCTGGTAGCGGCGTCCGGCAAGGTTGCGAAGATCGTCGGCGTTGTAGACGTAATCCTCCAGCGCGCGGTCCGACTCGAACGCGAAATGGCAGGGAACGATCCGGCGGATCGTGTCGCGGCCTTCGTCCGTCAGGCCGATGATCCGCAGCCGCTGTCCGTGGGCGTGGGCGTCTTCGCGCAGGAGGGGGAGGATCGTGCCGAAGTCGCCCTCGCCGACGGGCTGCATGTAACCGATGCGCTCGCCGCCGTCGATCTGGAAGCGGATCACCAGGAATCCGCCGATCTCGGCCCACGCGCTGTGGAACACCGCCTGCCAGCAGTACATGTTGGCGAAGGCGAGGTCGCAGTTGCAGATGCCCGAGGGCATGGTATAACGCTCGATGACCGCCCGGTCTTCGAGGCGCACGGGTTTGAATTCAATCATTTGCCGTATAGCTCTTTTTCTCGATATGGGTGTAATACTGCTGGACCAGCGCCCGGAAATTCTGTGCCAGACTGTCGGCGGCCGGGGTGGCCGGGCATTCCTGCACATCCATGTCCGAATCGTCGAGCACGATTGCGCCTTCGCCGGTCAGCGCGCGGAACCGTCCGTCGTAGCTGACCGACCAGCGGGGCCGCTGCGGTTCGTTCAGCACGTCGCGCCCGAATGCGAAATAAGGCTTCCGGTTGCCCGTGAGCCCCAGCAGGGTGGGCATGATGTCCAGTTGCTGCGTGATCTCGCCGACCTCGCCCCGCAGGGCGCCGTCGGGGGTGTAGATGAAGCCGATGACGTGCATGTTGCCCGGGTAGGAGCGCGTCTCCTCCGCGAATTTCTCCGACGACACGTGGTCGGCCACGAAGACGAAGATCGTGCGGCGGAACCACTCCTCGCCGCCGAAGCGCTGGAAGAAGAGGCGGAACGCCCGGTCGTCGTAGGCGACGCCCTTGTGAATCCGGGTGTAGCCCTCGGGCAGCGTCGCGGCGTACTTTTCGGGTACGACGAACGGGTGGTGCGACGAGAGGGTGAACAGCGCGGCGAAGAAGGGTTCGGGCATCGCCGTCAGCTCCTCGCCCGTGAATTGCAGGAACTCTTCGTCCCAGATGCCCCAGTAGCCGTCGAAATCCCCCGTGCCGTGCTTCGCCTCGTAGTCCTCGCGGCTTACGAGCCGCTCGACGCCTGCCGAACGGGCATAGGCCCCGAAGCCCATCGAGCCGCGTTCCGAGCCGCAGAAGAAGGCCGTCGCATAGCCTTTGTCCGCCAGCATGGCGGGCAGCTGGCGGCTCTCGCCCAACGATTGGGGCATCAGTACGAACGGCGTGCGGAACGAGGGGATGCTTCCCAGCACCGAGGGCATGGCCTGGATCGAACGCGAGCCGTTGGCGTACATCCGTTTGAATGTCAGACCGTTGCGCATCAATGAATCGAGGAACGGCGTGAAGCCCTTTTCCGGGAGGTCGGCGTAGAGTTCCGGATGGAGGAACGCGGAGTGCTCGGCCGACATGCTCTCCATGATGAAAATCATCACGTTGCGGCCCGTGAGATCGACCGCCGCGCTGTCGGCGGGCCGGTGCACGGGCGTGAAGCGCTGCGGCAATTCCTCCGGGGTGAAATATTTCCTGTATTTGACACCTCCCGCGCTGCCGATGGTGCGCAGGATGCAGAACGGGTTGCTTAAAATCAGATTGGCCTTGCCGCTGTCCGCCGTGTAGAGCATGGCGTTGGAAAGGGTGATCGGACGGGTCATGCGGGTCATGCCGCCGCGCATCCCGGCGACGCTCAGCCCCGCCGCGAGGGCGAAGACGGCTGTGCCGCCGGCATAGTAGGCCCAGCCGCGGCTGAAAACGCTCTCCTCGTGCGTCCGGCGGCGGTAACCCCACGCCAGCAACGCCACGAGTCCCGCCCACAGCAGCACGAGATACCAGTTTTCGGCCATGAACTTTCCGGCCAGCTGCAACGAGTTGTCGTTGTCGGCGAAGAAAATTTCGTCGGCCGTGAAACGCTTCTGCGTGTAGCGGAAATAGACCGTGTCGGCGAGGTTCGCGGCTGCGATCAGCACGGCGTTGACGATCACGTAATACCAGAACAGCATGCCCCGGTACCAGCGCCGTTCGCGCAGGGGCAGGGGCAGGAGCGACAGCAGGATGAACACGCCGTCGGCATAGACGACCGACGCGGTGTCGAACTTCAGCGATCCGGCCACGAGCTGCCCCAGTTCACTCCACACCGGCGGACCGAGCAGGGCGGCGTTGTAGACCCAGAACGCCGCGCGGCAGAGCATCAGCGCCGCGTAGAGCAGTGCGATGCGCCACACGAGCAGCGCCAGCGGCGTATGGAGCAGGCGTTTCATCCTCTATTCGCAGGCCTTCAGCGACATGTCGAGCGACTTGATCTGGTGCGTCAGCGCGCCCACCGAGATGAAGTCGACGCCGCACTCGGCATAGTCGCGCATCGTGTCGAGCGTGA
>OWIO01002049.1_pt1 | contig 14059 bp, 11 predicted proteins | sample 1733011 | NCBI WGS metagenome assembly OWIO01 (sample SAMN05065779, study PRJEB22554) | human gut metagenome | biome: ENVO:2100002; feature: ENVO:00000062; material: ENVO:00002003 | host: Homo sapiens | place: USA | reverse complement strand
CGAGATGACGTCGAGTCTCGTGGGCTCGGAGATGTGTATAAGAGACAGACCTACGACGACGTTCTGCTCGTCCCCGCCTATTCCTCGGTCATCCCCAAGGACGTCTCCATCCGCAGCCGTTTTTCACGCAACATTACCCTCAACACACCGGTAGTATCTGCTGCCATGGACACCGTTACGGAAGCCGCCATGGCCATTGCCATGGCCCAGGACGGAGGCATCGGAGTGATTCACAAGAACATGAGCCCCCAGGAACAGGCGCGCCATATCACAACCGTTAAACGGGAAGAAAGCGGAATGATCCTGAACCCCATCATGCTCCATCCGGACGCCACGGTGGCCGACGCAAAAAAATGCATGCACGATTATTCAATCGGCGGCATTCCAATTGTAGATGGAAACAAAAAACTCATCGGCATCGTGACCAACCGCGACCTGCGGTTTGAAAAAGAAGCGGATAAGCCCCTCTCGCTCATCATGAGCACCCAGCTGATCACCTGCCCTATCGGCACCACACTGGACCAGGCAGAGGAGATCCTTCAGAAACACAAGATCGAAAAACTTCCTGTGGTCGACGGCAACGGGATTCTTCACGGGCTGATCACTTTCCGGGACATCACGAAAGTAAAGACCCATCCGAACGCCAATAAAGACCAGTACGGCCGCCTCCGTGTGGCCGCTGCCATCGGAGTAGGCAAAGAGAACATCACCCGCGCCCGCCTGCTGGTTGAGGCCGGAGTGGATGCTCTGGTCATCGATACTGCACACGGACATTCGATCAATGTGGTAGATATCCTGCGTAACGTAAAAAAAGAATTCCCCCACATAGACGTCGTAGTAGGCAATATCGCCACAGGCGAGGCGGCCCGTTACCTGGTCGAACAGGGCGCGGACGCTGTGAAAGTAGGCATAGGGCCCGGCTCCATTTGCACCACCCGTGTGGTGGCCGGCGTGGGCTACCCGCAGTTCTCGGCTGTGATGGAAGTCGCTGCCGCCATCGAAGGAACGGGAGTGCCCATCATCGCCGACGGAGGCGTGAAATACACCGGGGATATCCCTAAAGCCATTGCAGCCGGAGCCTCCAGCGTCATGTTGGGATCTATGCTGGCCGGCACCCAGGAAAGCCCGGGCGAGACTATTATTTACGAAGGCCGGAAATTCAAGACCTACCGCGGCATGGGCTCTATCGAAGCGATGGAAAAAGGCTCCAAGGACCGCTATTTCCAGGATGCGGAGAGCGACAACCGCAAGCTTGTACCGGAAGGCATCGTAGGACGCGTCCCTTACAAAGGTACTTTGTCGGAATCCATGCATCAGTTCATCGGCGGGCTTCGCGCCGGGATGGGCTATTGCGGAGCCAAAGACATCGAAACGATGCAAAAAGAAGCCCGCTTTGTACAGATCACTTCGTCGGGCATCCGGGAGTCCCACCCGCACGATATCACCATCACCAAGGAGGCCCCCAATTACTCCCGTTAAAAAAGCATTAAAAAGCAATAATTTTTACTTAAACGGACCGCTTATTCTTCTGAAAAAGCGGCCGTTTTTTCATTTATTTACTACATTTGCTTCTGGTTTTACCCAGAAAAAAACACGTACGACAATGCCCGGAGCAAAAAAGATCTTTTTAGCCTGCATACTGACCCTGTGCGGAGCTGCGACAATGGCCCAAAAAGCGGAACAACCCTTCCTGTCGGTGGACGGAAAGATGTACTATCCCCGCGATTTTTTCAACCCCTATTTCGAGGCCTATCTCAAATCGGACAATAAAGCAGCTTTTACCCCGGAAAGTTTTATTGAAACTTTCGCCAACGACATCGTCATGCTCAACCAGGCCCGTGCACAAGGCATCGACACTCTTTCGTCCCTGCGCAAAGCCATGGAAAACTATACGAAGATATATACCGCCCCCTATTACTACGATGCCGAAGCTGTCGAACACCTGGGACGGGAAGCCGCGGAGCGCGCCAAAGAAGACCTGCGTGTTTCACATATCCTTGTCCCCGTTTCCAAATTCGCCTTTGAAAAGGATTCCCTGGCCGCTAAAGCCCGCATAGATTCGGTGTACCAAGCCCTGAAAGCAGGCACGCCGTTCGATACCCTGGCCGTAAAGATCAACGAAGACCATTACGACGGCGATCTCGGCTGGATAACGGTACTTCAACTCCCTTATGCCCTGGAAACAGCCGCCTATAAAACCCCTGCGGGTGAATTTTCCAACCCGGTACGCACCGATTTCGGTTACCATATTGTCTATACGGCCGAACGCCGGCCCGCACGCGGATTAGTGGAACTGGCCCATATCATGGTTGTACGGAAAGGATCCGATTCTTTAGACCTTCGGTCTTTGACGGATATTAAAGAAGCATATGCCCGAATTAAAAAAGGGGAAGCTTTCGACAAAGTGGTATTGAATTATACCGAGGATGCATCTTCCCAGGCCAACGGCGGCAATATTGGTTTTTACGGCATCGGGGAACTATTGCCGGAAATAGAAGAAATGGTTTTTGCGATGGAGCCCGGACAGAATACCAGTATCATAGCCACTCCTACCGGCTGGGAGATCATAAAAGTGCTGGGTAAAGTACAGAACGACGATTATCCGGCTCGTAAAGATTTTCTGGACCGCCTCATCATAGCCGATGCCCGGTATGCCCCTTACCAGGAGGCTTATGCCAAAAGTAAATTGGCTGCCTACCCCCTGAAAGTGAACGATCAGCAATATGAAACCACCTTCGAGACCCTTTCGAACATGGGCTTCCTGCTGGGGGAATGGAAAAGTGGAATGATCAAAAACTCAGCCGAAGAACTTTTTACTTTGGGAGACAGTTCTTATACGGCTGGGAATTTCTACGGATCGCTCATCTACAACATGGACAACTACGGAGAAAATGCCGAACTTCGGCAAATCGTCAGACATAAATTCGATGATTTCGTATCCCGTCTGGCGTTAAGCATGTATGTGAAGTCTCTCCCCGAAACCGACTCAAAGGTAAAGTCGTCGATAGAAGATTTCCGGAACAAATCGATCATTTATTCCCTGATAAGCCAATACGCACAAGACCAGCTCGATAAAGTCGATCCCGACACGCTGCGCGCCCTGTACGACAACTCCCCCGATAAATATATGTGGGAGCAGCGGGTACATTACGAAGCGATAAAATGTCAGGACCCCGTAGTAGCCGAGAAGATTCGGCAAATGATGCAAGAGGGTAAATCATACCTTGAAATCTTATCCCAGTTGAACAAAGGGCTTGTTTCTGTAGCAGACGGTTATGAAAACACAGAACTGGCCAAAAACGCGTTCAAACAGGACTTTGACCTGAAACAGGGCGTATCGGACATCATCACGGAAGACGGCAGTTATTTCGTTTTCAATATTCTGGAGATCATTCCCCCTACCCGTAAGACATACGAGGAAGCAGCGATGGAAGTCCAGGACGATTACCTGGCATTATGTTCAGAACGATATCCTCTTTCCTTACGGGAAGGCCACGATGTGCAGGTAATAAAAAAACAGGTGAAAAATCTCGTCAAAGCGGTCAACGCCCAGAAAAAAGCCCGGGGCATAGAGTAATACGGACATGGTAAAAACCAACAGGCTTCTTTTGATCCTATTTTCCGCATGCATAATCACGGCGGCATTACCTTCATGTACCCGCATCAAAAATTACCTGTCGTTCCGGCAAGACGATAAAAATCCCGTTATAGCCCGGGTATATGACTCTTATCTGTACAAAAGCGATTTGCCTAATCTTGTGCCGGCCGGTGCTTCGAAACAGGATAGCACGGCCATCATCGACCGGTATATCGATTCTTGGGTTACCCGCCAGCTTATTCTCAACGCCACCCAAATGAGCATGCCGGCCGGAGACCTGGAAAAAGAACTGGCCGAATTCAAAGAGCTCCTGCTTACGGGCCGCTATGAACAATATATTATTTCCGAACAGCTCGATACATCGGTTTCAGAGGCCGAAATACGGAAATACTATGAGGAAAACACGGAAAATTTCATTCTTCACAAGGATATCGTATGCTGGTCCTACCTGCCGGTAACTTATTGTGATGACGCACTTCTGAAAAAATTGCGGGCTGCTTTCGCACGCGACAAGGCTCCTGCCCCCGCTCGGAAAGCCAAAAGCAGCACTCCGCAACAAGAAACTCCCTGGAACTGGTACCGCAATGTGGAGCAGACCATGGAGGAGGAATCGTACAATGCTCCCTTTATCAAGGACGAATGGACGGAAGTCGAAACTATCCAGAACAAATACGAAACGGACAAAGATTTCGCAGCCAGCGCCGTTCAGAAAAATGGCTATTCATTCGTGGTAAGAAATAATGATGGCATATATTTAGGCCGCATCATGCGCGCTGTCCGCCGGGGCTCCCAAGCTCCGATGGAATACGTAAGCCACCAGATAAAAGGCATCATCCTCAATCGGAGGAAAGCTGAAACGCTTCGTCAGGCGGAGAGTGAACTCAAGAAACAAGCAGAAGAGAACAATAAATTTGAAATATTTAATCGGAATGAAGATAAATAAACTCTTTTTCGTGGTTGCCGCGACCGTATCGATGTCGCTGCCGGTACTGGCCCAACAGGTAGTGGCCGCAGAGCCGAAAGACACATCGGCGGCAAAGAAAGACACGATTGCCCCGCGGTCTGCTCAGGCGTATAAAATAGACGGTGTAGCGGCTATCGTAGGCAACGATGCGATCCTCGAATCGGATATTGAAGGAGCCTACACACAGGCCCAGATGAATGGGATCGATATGGATGAAAGCGACAAATGCCACATTCTCGAACAGCTGCTTACCGAAAAACTCCTCGCCTATCAAGGGCAGGTAGACAGTCTCGAAGTTTCGGAAAACGACATTTCCAATTCTGTAAACCAAAAAATGCAGATGCTCACCCAGCAAGCGGGTTCTATGAGCAAGTTATTGGACCTTTATCAAAAGCCCGATGAAGAAACTTTTGTTGCCGACCTGACCCCTATCGTCCGCTCCCAATTATTTGCGGAAGCCATGCGTAAAAAACTGGTCGGCGATTTAAACCCATCCCCCGAAGACGTGCGTCGGTTCTTTAACCGAATCCCGAAAGATTCTTTGCCGGAATTCGACGAAGAATTTGAACTGGCGACTCTGATCATCCGGCCGAAAGCCAGTGAAAAGGCCGTGAACGAAGTTATAGAAAGGCTTCAGCAAATGAAAAAGGACCTGGAAGCAGGAGGCGATTTCCGGACTATGGCGATCCTGTATTCCGATGACCCCGGAAGCGCATCCAATGGAGGTATTTATAACAACGTAGGCAAAGGCCAGTTCGTAAAACCGTTCGAAGCGGTAGCCTTCAACCTGGCCGAAGGAGAGATTTCCAACCCGGTAGAAACGGAATTCGGATACCATCTTATTCAGGTTATCCGCCGTCATGGAGAACAGATAGACCTTCGGCACATTTTGATGAAACCCAAACATATGCCGGACGACTTACAGAAGACCCAGAACCTTATGGACAGTATCGTGACAAAAGTACGTAGCGGAGAATTGAAATTCGACGATGCTGTCAAGAAATTCTCGGAAGACGACGCTACGAAATACAACAACGGCAATATGATGAATATCGGGACCGGAGAGAACACATTCGCCGTCTCCGAATTGGACCGCAACCTCTATTATGCCGTCAGCAGCCTGCAGACCGGACAGGTTTCGGACCCGGTCTTTATCGAAGACATGCGCTCGGGCGACTATTATGCGATCTACTACGTCCGCAAGCATTCCCTGCCGCACAAGGCCGATTACTCGAAGGACTTCGATAAACTGAAGAACCTGGCAAAAAAAGACCTGCAAGACCGCAAACTGCGAGAATGGGTCAGTAAGAAGTCAAAAGAAGTGTTCGTTCATGTAAACGAAGACTGGAAAGAATGTCCTTTCGTAACGGATTGGAATAAGATCCGCCGCGAAAATTAACCCCTTTTTTCCCGATAGTTCCCCATAAACGACTAAAAAATATTCTGGAAATATTCCTGCCATGAGCGACATTATAAAAGTACTACCCGACAACATCGCCAACCAGATCGCGGCGGGCGAGGTAGTACAGCGTCCATCGTCGGTAGTGAAGGAATTGATGGAAAACTCGGTCGATGCAGGGGCTACACAAATTATCGTGACTGCCCGGCAGGGAGGCCGGCAACTTATAAAAGTAACCGACAACGGCCGGGGCATGAGCCCTGCCGATGCGCGGAATAGTTTTCTGCGCCCCGCCACTTCCAAAATATCTTCGGCCGACGACCTTTTCCGCCTCCATACCAAAGGCTTCCGGGGAGAAGCCCTGGCCTCGATAGCCGCCGTAGCCCAGGTGGAACTCACCACCCGGCAGGCAGAGGACGAACTGGCCACCCGGATCCATATAGAAGGCTCGGAGTATAGAAAGACCGAGAATATTACCGGGGCAGTCGGAACGACCCTCTCCGTAAAGAACCTCTTTTACAACATCCCGGCCCGGCGGAATTTCCTGAAATCCGACTCCCTGGAATTCGCCCGCATATCGGACGAATTCGTCCGGGTAGCACTGGCCCATCCCGAACTGGGATTCGAACTCTACCGGGACGATAACCTGGTCTACAAATTACACCCCTCCAACCTGCGCCGCCGCATCGTCTCGGTGTTCAAGGCCAATACGGACAACAAACTGGTCCCGGTAGAGGAGCATACCGACGTAGTAAAAATAACCGGCTTCGTTTACAAACCAGAATTCGCCCGGGCAAAAGGCTGCGAGCAGTTCTTGTTCGTCAACCGGCGTTTCATAAAAAGTTCCTACTTGTCCAGCGCTGTTTTCTCTGCCTTTCAGGGCCTCATCCCCGAACGGCACTATCCCGGCTATTTCCTGTATTTCGATATCGACCCTTCGCGGATAGACGTCAACATACACCCAACCAAGACCGAGATCAGTTTCGATGACGAACGTACGATTTACTCGTTCCTCCGGGCGGCTATCCGCCACTCGCTGGGGCAATACAGCGTGCTTCCGACATTGGATTTTACGGAAAACCAGGACATCAACCGCGTACTCGACCATCCGTCCGAGAACCCCTCGCGCCCGCAGATCGTATTTGACCCTTCGTACAATCCTTTCGCCGAGGATACGGAAAGGGAAAAACCGGAAAAACAGCGGTACGCCGTATCGGACTCCTCTCCTTTTCCCGCCCGCACGGGTACACCTTGGGAGATACTGAAAGATATCGAAGCAGAAAGTTCGTTCCTGGACAAACAGCAGACCCTTTTCGAACCGTCCCCTGGTGAGCCGGAAGCGGAAGATGGGGCCGGCTGGATCGAAAACAAATATTCCCTGGTCAATGGCCGCTACATCCTGTCCCATATAAAGACCGGCATCCTGCTGGTCGACCCGGTGAGGGCACATTGGCGGATCCTATACGAAAAATTCCTGCGGAGCATTTCCGCCCGCGGGTCACTGTCCCAGCAGATCATTTTCCCGGTGTGCGTAGCGCTCAGCCCCTGGCAAGTGCCCATTTTCGAGGAAATAAAAGAAGAACTCTCTGCCGCCGGATTCCACTTTGCCCCCCTTAACGGAGAGTCCGTAAAAGTACTGGGCGTCCCCCCGGGAATTGGCGAAGGACTGGCTGAAACGCTCATCTACCGGGTGATAGACGATTACAAAGCGGAACATCCTACCTCGGACGAGATGCAACGGAGCATCGCCCGCAGTCTCTCGCGTTCCATCCGCCTGAAAAAGCCCGAAGAATTGTCCCAGGGAGAAATGGACAGTCTGGTCTCCGACCTTTTTGAATGCGAGGAGCCCTCCATGGCCCCCAACGGCAAGGCGACTTTCATCAAAATAGGATTGGACGAACTGGAAAAAAAATTCGACTGACGTACTATGAGTTACAATACATTCCAACCGGGACGCTACCAGATGCTGCCCGAAGTGACAAAATACCTGCTGGTGATAAACGGGCTGATGTACCTGGCGACCTATGTCCTGTCCAACACCCCGCTCCGCCCGTTCTTCGATTCGCTGGCGCTCTACCAGCCGGGCACGCCCGATTTCCATTTCTGGCAGATACTCACCAGCGTATTCATGCACGGAAGTTTCCTGCACCTTTTTTCCAACATGTTTTCCCTGTGGATGTTCGGCGCCGTGATCGAAAACATCTGGGGCGGGCGCCGCTTTTTGGTCTATTATCTGGTCACCGCCGTAGGGGCGGGGGTTTTGTACCTGCTGGTAAACCAGGTGGAAATCAGCATAGCAGCCGGTAAACTGCTGGCTGAAGGCGCGCCGCAATCCCTGCTTACCGCCCTGCGCCATACTTCCGATGTAAACATTGCCAACGACCTGATCGCCCAGGCCGGCGTGCCGGTGAACGGCGAACTGATCTCCAAATACTACTGGACCGCCCATGCCGCCGTAGTAGGGGCATCCGGCGCCGTGTTCGGTATCATCCTGGCGTTCGGGATGATGTTCCCCAATTCGAAGATCTACCTCTATTTTGCAATCCCGATCAAAGCCAAATGGTTTGTCATCGGTTACGGTATTTTCGAATTCGTCAGCGGTATCTCGGGTATTCAGAGCGGGATCGCCCATTTCGCCCACTTAGGCGGCATGCTCTTCGGCTACCTGATGATCCGTTACTGGAAAAAACGCGGAATATTCCGATAAAACGCAGCAGAAAATGTCACGCAAGCAAAACGTATACGATTATCTCTCGGCCCGTTCCATTCCTTTTACCAGCTACGACCACCCGGCGACCCCCACGATCGAGGACGCCGAGAAATACTGGCACCAAGATGGGTCGATGCACTGCAAAAACCTGTTCTTCCGCAACAAAAAAGGCGACCGGCACTACCTGGTGATCTTCGACTGTTCCAAAAACCTGGCCATCCGCGACCTCGAACTGCGCCTGCACCAAGGGAAACTGACTTTCGCTTCGGAAAAACGGATGGAGAAATACCTCGGCCTGCTGCCCGGCTCGGTCTCCCCTTTCGGGCTGATCAACGATCCGGAAAACCATGTGTACCTCTTTGCCGACAAGAACCTGCTCGATCAGCCTTCGCTCAGCTTCCACCCCAACGACAATACCGCTACGGTGGTCATCCGCACCGAAGACTTCCTGCACTACCTCGAAGGGTGCGGCAATCCCTACGAGTTCACCGAACTTTACTGATATTTTGGCAGTGACACGACGTCCGTGTCATTTTGTCCACGGCTCTATAGATAGCCTACAGACAGCCAAGGACCTACAAATAAAATACTTTACCGGGAATCATCCTCTGGCACGGAATGTGCTGTACTATATATAGTACTAATCAAGGAACCTAATAAAGGAGGTGTGTAGCCATGGCAGGATGCGGATGCTCTAAATCTAAAGAAGGAGCCAAAACAGAAACCAAGAAAGCGAAGGAAGGCAAGAAATAAAAGGCCTACCCTCGGATAAAAAAGGGAGCGCCTACGGCGCTCCCTTTTCCTTTTTACAGCCGGCGCAGGGAATTTCCCGCATCCGGTTCACACTACGCAAAGTCACAAACAATTCTTCAGGGCCGAAAGCCATGTTTCCATCCGCTCTTCGGTCTTATCTTCTTCGTTGACCTGATCTACGAGAAGTCCCACAAGTTTTCCATCCACTACGGCCGTAGAACCCGAAAAATTATACCCTTCGGGCGCATAGGCCCCACAGAATGCGCATCCGGTACCCTGCAGATCCTGATAGAGTTCCCCCACCCCATCGCAAAAGGTCGTATCGTAGGAGTACGAATCCCCGCAGCCAAAAAAGGCTACTATCTTCCCGGACAGGTCTTTCGATTTCAGTTTCGAGGCAAAATCCTGCCAGTCGTCCTGCAAGTCCCCGGCCCCCCATGTAGACGTGCCAAGTATCAGCACCTCGTAAGGGTCTACATCTGCCACGCCGGCCGAAGCCACATCGTGTATATGGGATTTATCGACATTCAGTTTTGCGGCGATCTGCCCGGCCAGCTCTTCCGCCGTCCCAGTGGTAGAGCCGTAAAAAATACCTATGTTTTTCATTTTATTCACTGTTTTGCTTGGTATTGTACAAATATAAGCCCCTAAAAAACGCCCTCATATCCCCGGAAATTGCTATTTTAGAGGGCCCGGTCACCAATAGTTAGGATAGGGAAAATACGCGCTACGCATTGTTGAAGATCAATTAACGGCCCCGTAACAGTCTTCCCGAATATCCCGGTTACCTTTGCTAAAAATCAGACAAACTGCAATACATCGTATGAGAACACGTATTTTCACCCTCGTTCTGCTCCTGCTGCCGCTGGTGGCATTTTCAGCTTCCAAACAATCCGTAAAAGGATATGTATATGAAGACACCAACCGCAACAGCGTTTTCGACAAACACGAAAAAGGCATTGCCGGGGTTGCCGTGAGCAACGGCCGGGAAGTCGCCCGCACCGACAAGGACGGCCGCTACGAACTCCCTTTACCCGGAAACTGCGAAATATTCGTTATCAAACCTACCGGATATTCCACTCCGAGCGACGCCTATGGAATATCCCAGTCCTATTACCTGCATCGCCCGGAAGGCTCTTCCACCGGGATGAAGTACCAAGGAATAGCTCCCACCGGGAAACTGCCCAAGGAAGTCAATTTTGCCCTTTACAAGGCGGACGAGTCCGATAATTTCAGCATCCTCGTACTGGGCGACCCGCAGTGCCGCGACCGCACCGATGCCGGATACCTGGGCGAAGAAGTGGTAAAACCCTTGATCGACCGCGCCGGAGAGTTCAAATTCGGCATCATCCTGGGCGACATCGCTTACAACCAACTCGAAGTATTCGAGCCCGTGATGCAGCGCATCGGCCTGATCAAAATCCCTTGGTATCCCCTGCCCGGCAACCACGACCACAACCAGGACAAAAACATCCCGGACGATTCCCTGACCACCGAAACCTACATGGACTTCTTCGGCCCGGCGACCTATTCGTTCAATTACGGGAAAGTGCACGTCATCGTGGCAGACGACGTCATTCTGCCCAACCCTACGGGCAAATCGCAGTATACAGGCGGCCTGACGGAAAAACAACTCGCCTTCATCGAGAACGACCTGAAGCTTGTCCCAAAAGACTACCTGATCGTCTTTGCCGGACACATCCAGCTTTTCGACACCACCCCTGGTATCGAAACATTCCGCGATGCCGACCGGCAGCGCCTTTTCGAGCTTCTCAGCCCGTTCGAGCACACGGTATCCCTTTCGGCGCACACGCACTATATCCGTCCCACTTTCTTCACGGAAGAAGACGGCTGGATGGGCCAAAAACCCCACCTGCACATCAACGCCGGTGCCACCTGTGCCGACTGGTACAAAGGGCTTCCCGATCCGTACGGCCAGCCCAACGCCATGATGCGCGACGGCAGCCCGCAGGGGTATTTCACTTTCGATATCAAAGGGAACGAATTCACTCACACCTACCACGCCAGCCGCCAGGCGGATTTCAAAGACATGAGCCTCTCCGTCGGTGACAGCCTGAAAGCCGGGGAAGGCACGGCGATCTACGCCAATTTCTACAACGGCAACGACCTTTCCGAGCTTTCTTACCGCATAAACGGCGGACAATGGGTGAAAATGAAGAAGACCCTCGAGGCAGACCCCGTATTCGTACGCCTGAACAAACTGTGGAACGATCCTGCTTATAAACTTCCGGGACGTAAAGTGTCAGGCCCGGTAAAGTCGTACCACCTGTGGAAATCGGAAATACCGGCATTTGAAAAGCCCGGCGTTTATCTGGCGGAAGTGGAAGCCACCGATATGTACGGCAAGAAATACATGGAAAAACTTACGTTCGAAGTACTTTAAGAACACTTTTCCTTTCCAAGTCCCCGTACGGCGTGCCCGCTGCGGGGACTTTCCATTCTCACTTCCGGCCCCATCCGAAAAAAAACTGATTACCAGGAATATAATTTCCAAAAGAGCAGGATTAAACGTCCGATTTTTGCATTAAAAATCTGGCTTTAACAAAAATTCTCTTATCCGTGAATAACCCACACATAAACAGGCGGTTAGAAATCATGTATCTTAAAAGACATGGATAATCCGATTTTTTATTAAACGCAAATTATTCTTGGTTCAATCGGACGATTAAAGCTACATTTGCATAGCTCAAATTTGGCAGGAAATTTTTTCCGATCGGGACCCGAGCAAAAAAGTATAACGCCTGCGTAAAGAATAATGAACTACAGTGCATTTTTTCCGGAAAAAGAGGTTCTCCACAATGGGTTCTTCACTTTTTCTATTTATCCCGAGGGTGGAGCCGCTACATTTTCCACTCTGGACAACACTACCATATTATTTGTTTTGGAAGGAACAGCCACTTTCGATTTCCCGTTTCAAAAACAAATACTCCGGGAAGGAAACCTGATGGCTGTCGACAAACGCCTGATGAACGGATGTTCCTGCGAAAAGGGTACTGCCCTGATGGAATATACTCCTTCGGAAAAATTCATCCGCTACCTGGACCTGTGCAAAAATGCCTTCCGCAAGCCCCACTCTTCTATCGTTCCGATCCTCACCCCCGTAAAAGAGTGGATAGATGCGCTTTTAGAAGTACTGGCCCATGGGAAGGAATATCCGGAAGATTTTTGGCAAACCAAGCGCAAAGAATTGGCCTTCCTGTTGATGGACTACCCGAAAGATCTATTGGGGGAAATGTACGCTGCCCTTTACGCCTGCTACAAAAAACGATAAAACACCCACATAAAAAGAACTCCCGGCATTTACCGCCGGGAGTTCCTGCTATCCGGGGATCCCTTACCCGGGTCAAAGCAATGGACACTGGATTTATTCCTCGATAACCCCGACCTTCCGAAGCCACGCCTGAACGTCCTTTTGAGACGAAGATGCCTGACCGCCGCGGATAGCCAGTCCTTCGGCTACTGTTGCCTGAGGAGCAGCCTTGCGGATATCCGAAAAACTACGTCCTTCGCGGCTGCCTTCGTGCGTACAGAACGGGATAACCGTCTTGCCTTTCAAGTCGTAACTTTCGAGGAACGTAGCCACCGGCATCGGGTATGCCCCCCACCAGATAGGGTATCCGATAAATACCGTATCATACTGTCCGATATTTTCGACCTTGCCTTTGATCGCCGGGCGGGCCTGTTTTTCCAGTTCCTCCTTGGCTGCATCGGTACACTGCCGGTAATCTTGGGGATAAGGTTTGACGGGCTCTACGCGGAACACATCGGCCCCGGTAAACGCCCGGATATGCTCGGCTACCGCCTGGGTATTGCCGGAGCGGGAAAAATAGACCACCAGTGTTTTTCCGGACGGTTTGGACGACTGGCCGACGGCCCGAAGCGGGAAGACGGACATCATCGCGATCAATGAGAATACGATCATTTTCATGTTTCTACAGTTTTAGATTATTACACATTTTTACCGGCCTGATAGGCTTGTTCCACCGCGGGATTCCCAAGGATATCCCCGACGTTCCAAGCCCCGTAACCGAATATCAGCTCCGCTTCTTCCACCTTGTCGAGGCATTCGAGATAGCTGCGGAAAGCCACGGCCGTCCCCTCGCCCGACCTTTTGCCGGTATCGGCCAACGTGGCGATCAGATAGGCTTTTCCGCTCAATTCGGTGTACCGGGGCACGGTGCGGTCGATCAGCGTTTTGAGTTGCCCGTCCATCGAATAGAAATAGACCGGAGTGCCGAGCACCAGGACATCGGCCGCCACCATCTTGTCGAGGATTTCGGCCATGTCGTCTTTTTGCACGCAGCGGTGCGTAGTATTGCACACCCCGCAGCCGGAACAGAAATTGATCTTTTTGTCCCGCACGAATATCTTTTCGACCTCGTGCCCTGCCTCCTGCGCCCCGGCCATGAACCGGTCGCACAGATAATCCGAATTTCCGCCGCGGCGCGGGCTGGCGGATAAAATCAATACTTTCTTTTTCATTTTTAAATATCGTATTTCATCCCACTGAGCCATTTCACCGTTTCCGGATCGCGGTGGTCCAGAAAACTGGTTTTTCCCAAATCGAGGGCTGCAATAGCTGTCTCTTATACACATCTGACGCTGCCGACGATA
>OWIO01002037.1_pt1 | contig 14124 bp, 14 predicted proteins | sample 1733011 | NCBI WGS metagenome assembly OWIO01 (sample SAMN05065779, study PRJEB22554) | human gut metagenome | biome: ENVO:2100002; feature: ENVO:00000062; material: ENVO:00002003 | host: Homo sapiens | place: USA | reverse complement strand
ATCGTCGGCAGCATCAGATGTGTATAAGAGACAGATATCAAATCGCTCGCCTTTGAGAGTGACGTTCTCAGCTTTGGCGAATATAGCGAGCTGAGAAAGCTCGTAGACATCGAGCTGATTCCCACCCAGGGCGTGGTGGAGGAGCTGCGCAGCATCAAGACACCGCAGGAGATCGAGTATCTCCGCAACGCCTGCGAAATATCGTGCCGGGCCTTCTGGCGCATACTTGACGATATAAGGGTCGGCGTCACGGAGAAGGAGCTGGCGGCCAAACTTTCCGCCTATATGGTCATGGAGGGTGCGGATACCCAGCCCTATGGCAACATCCTCATTTCCGGTCCCAATACCAGTCTGCTGCACGGCATCCCTTCCGACCGCACAGTGCATTACGGAGACTTCGTTCTGATGGATTACGGCTGCCAGTTCAACGGCTATATGAGCGATATGACCCGCACCGTGGTGATGGGCAAGGCCAGCGATAAGCAGAAAGAGGTTTACGGCCTTGTTAAAGAGATGATAGAGGATTCTATCAGCATTATGAAGGCCGGTACTGTAACTGGCGACGTCTATGAGGCATCCGTCCGCGCCATCAAGGACGGTCCCTATTATAAATATCACTACAATGGCGTTGGTCACGGGATCGGCATGTTTGTTCACGAGGTGCCGTTTATCCGTCCCGGTGCTACCGCGGTTTACAAGCCGAATGTGGTGACGACCATTGAACCCGGTCTTTACATTCCGGGCTGGGGCGGTTGCCGCATTGAGGATCAGATCATAATAAACGAGGATGGTAACGAGAATCTTATCTCAGTTTCCCATGAGCTTATTGAGCTATAAGTTATGGCTGAAAATTTTATTTGTGTGACGCAGCAGATCCTGCTGCTGGCCGCGATCATACTGGTTGGCTTTGCGCTGAGCAAGGCCAACCTGATTTCTGCGGAAGGGGAAAATGCCATTTCTGCACTGGCGATGTATGTGGCCACGCCGGCCGTGGTGATCTCTGCCCTCCAACGGCCCTTTGAGGCTATCCTCTGGATGGGATTAAAGCAGACGGCGCTAATCGTAATACTCACCTTTGCGGTCATGGTCACAGTGACGAAGTTGACCATTCGCCATGCCGATATCGGCTACCGCAGCGTGATGCGCTTTGCCGCCATTTTTGCTAACGTCGGCTTTATGTGCCTGCCATTGGTGAAGGCGCTTTACGGGAAAACAGGGGTCTTTTATTGCAGCGTCGTGGTGGCTTTGTTCAATATTGAGACGTGGACCTACGGCTATGCGCTAATGAGCAGTGTGGGCGGGGGAAAGCTCCCGCTGAAAAAGGCCTTTCTAAATCCGGGAGTTCTTTCAACGTTGGTCGGCGCCTTGCTGTTTTTGACCTCGACCTCTCTGCCGGCTGCGGTTGATGCGGTAGTGGATGCTTTTTCTCCGCTGAACACGCCCCTCGGCATGATCGTTATAGGTTGCCGCATGGCCCATTCGGATCCGCGTATCGTGCTAAAAAGCGCCGCTGTTTGGATTTCCACGATAGAGAGGCCGGTGGTATTTCCGCTGTTGCTGGTGCTGGCGCTGCACCTCACCGGCATTCGTGGCGTCGTCGCCATGGTGGCAATGATTACGACCTGTGCGCCTGCGGCAAGCGTTACTACCATGATGGCGGTTTTTTGCCGCCATGACGAAGCGGCGGCAGCCAACGTTGTTTCGCTGCAAACGGCGCTTTCCGCTTTGACTATGCCCCTGCTCATTACACTGGGACAGAAACCGTTGATGTAGAAAAGCAAAATAACGGGGTCGAATGCTTCGATCTGCCGGTATTATATGAATACAAGCGCCGCCCGGCAGCCTATATTGCCGGCGGCGCATTGACGGGTCTTTTGACCCGATTTTAACGATGCGTGGATTCACAGAAAGGGGAGGACTATGAACGGACAGCGCTCCCAGCTTTGGACGTCTGATTACTGCCGTGTCCTGCTGGCACACCTGCTGCTCCTGTTGACTGGAAATCTTTTAGCCAGCAGCTTTTCGCTCTATCTCTTTTTTCGCGGCGGAACGGATAGGACCATTGGCGTGCTGCATTACCTCAATGCCTTTGGAGCGCTGCTGATGCGGCCCTTTGCCGGCTGGTATCTGGATCACCGCAGCCGCCGGAGCTTGTTGATGTTCTGCCTTGTAGGGCTGGTGTGCCTGCCCTTTGGTTATATTTTTGCCTCTTCAATGGCACTGATCGCGCTGGATCGGCTCCTTACCAGCTTACTTTCCGCCGTTGCTACCACAGGCGTCACGACTAATGCCTATGACACGCTGAACGAAGGGAACTTCAACGAGGGCGTGGGATATCTTGGATTTTGCAACTCCCTGGCAAATGCGATAGGGCCGGGTTTGGGCCTGTGGCTGTGGGAAAAGCACAATGTCTGGGGCCTTTTCGGTGCGGTTGCCGTGGCGAGCCTGCTGGCTCTGCTATTGCTGCGGAAATTTAATTTCCGAGAGATCCCGAAGGAGCATATCACACCTTTCCGGCAGGAAAGCTTCAGAAACCTGTTATATGAAAAAAATGCCCTGCCCGCCTCAATATTGGAAGCGATCATCGCCTTGGGGAGCGGTGCTATCAGCCCGTATTTAATACTGTTCCTCATCCAACGCGGCGTGATGAATCGGCCGGGTCTGTTCTATACCTTTCAGGCTTGCGGCACATTTATCTCGCGGCTTTTCGTTGGAAAGATCAGCGACCGCTGGGGAGAGGCTCCTCTGGTTTACTCCAGCGCCCTGTTTTTTACTTTGGGGGTTTCCGCCGTCAGCTTTGCGGAGAGCCAAATCCTTGTCTGCATGGGCGCGGTGCTTATGGGCTTTGGTTATGGCTTTGTGGTGACCGGTTTCCAGATCATGTCTGTTCGGATAGTCCCGCCTGAGAGGAGGGGGACTGCCGCCTCTACCTATTCCATGGGCTGGGATGTGCCGATGGCTTTCGGTGGCCTGATCGCCGGCATACTGAATACCAAATACGGGTATGATATCACCTTTAGGCTGATTTTGCTGCTGTATCCAATCTTCGTTTTGATATACGTATTCGTTATCTCCAAACATCCCTCTGCCTTTCGCAACTGGAAGCGGGCGCAGGAGATGGGGCGGCTGTGAGCACTATGTTATAAAGCGGCACGCAGCGCTGCATACTGTGCCAGGACTTCGGGAATGTCAATACGCTGAGGGCAATACTGCCGGCAGGTGTTGCAATGGAGACATTCCTCCGGCCCCTTGGTCCACTTCAGATTGGACAGGCGCCACCCCTCTCCGCTGACACGCTGCTCGTTATAGCCTTGGATCAGCAGAGGAATATTCAGCCCCGCAGGGCAGGTGTCGCAGCAGTAGCGGCAGCCGGAGCATGGCACGCCTAATGTGCCCATAAAGGCGTCCTTGGCCTGCCAGAGCGTATCCAGCTCCTGTTCATTCAGCGGCTCCTGCCGCGAGAACGTGTCTACATTGTCCTCTATCTGTTCCATAGTGGTCATGCCGCTGAGTACCGTCTGCACCATGGGCAAGCCCTGCAAGAAGCGGAAGCTCCAAGAGGGAATGGAGCGCTCCGGCTCCGCCGCTTTCAGAATAGCTGCCGCTCGTTTATTCAGCGTGGACAGCCGCCCGCCCTTCTGCGGTTCCATGACCCATACGGGAAGCTGGTGCTCCAGAAGGATATCATACTGTTCTTTCGCTTTCAGCAGCGTCCAGTCCACATAGTTCAGTTGGATCTGAGCCATATCATAGCCGTCGTACCACTGAAGAAATTTACGCAGGTTGTCTGGCTCCGCATGGGCGGAAAAGCCCAGATAGCGGATGCGACTCTTTTCTTTCTGCTTCAGCAGGAATTCCAGATATCGGGCATTTTCGTCCATAATGAGAGGCAGCGTCACCTCGCACACACAATGGAAAAGATAGAAATCAAAGTATTCGACCCTGCAACGCTTTAATTGCTCCTCAAACATTCCCTCCAGGTCCTTGCAGTGGGAGGCGTGAAATTTGCTGGCCAGGAGATAGCTTTCACGGGGATGGCGGGTCAGCGCCTCGCCAAAGATCCGCTCAGAATCTCCTTTGAGATAGGCGTGGGCCGTGTCAAAATAGTTGATGCCCCGTTCCAATGCCGCATCTATCAGGGCAAAGCCCTTTTTGCGGTCGATACGTTCGTTATTGCCCTCCTCCATGGCCCATCGGGTTCCTCCGAATCCTAACGTGGAGACCTCGATATCCTTGAAATGCTTGTGCAATACCTGCTTTGCCATAGCTGCTCCTTTGCCCTCTCCTTCAATAGAAAGAGGGACTTTTTATACTTTACTAAAGATATGATACCGCTTGTCCTTATGGAAAACAAGCATTTTACCAAAGCGGGAGGAATTACCTGCCGGGCTGTTTTTTTGCCGCAAAGTGGTGTAAAAAGACACTTTGGGCGCCCTTTATTTGACTAACATAGATAAAATTGGTAAAATACGCATAACAATGAGGTGGCGAAGCCAATTATTTTCGGAGGTAATTGCCAATGAGGTCCTTTCCAAGGACGATACTATACGCGGTAGCGGGAGTGCTTGTCATAGCGCTGATATCCTCCGCGCTTACCATGATCATAATGAACAGGACGTCTGGAGACAGGGTGGTGATGTCGGCTGAAGAATACTCTGAGTTCAGCCAGATAGCGGCGTTGGACGACGTGATGGACAGCATTGAAAAAGAATACTACGCCGAGGTGCCCTCCCGGGAAAAGATGATAGCGAGGGCGGCAAACGGCATGCTGGACACGCTCGACGATCCATACGCCAGATATTACACCGCCGAGGAGTACGAGGAGTACCTTGCCGCCATAAACGGAGAGTACTACGGCATAGGCCTGCTGGTAGGTCAGCCGAACGAGACGGGTTCCGAGGTGCTTGAGGTCTATCAAGGCAGTACGTCGGAGAGCGCCGGCATAAAGGTGGGCGACATCATAACCGCCGTGAACGGAACCAGCGTGGCGAATATGGATCAGGACGATCTAAGGGCATTGATAGACGCAAAGAAAGCTGATGGTGTGCAGCTTTCCATACTGCGGGGCAGCGAGACGCTTGATATAACGGTCACCGGCGGCAACATAACAGTAAAGCACGTGGATTCAGCCCTCTTTAACGACAGGACCGGATACATTTATGTGAGTATGTTCACCGGCAACTGCGCAGACGAGTTTGAGAATGCAATAAAGGATCTTAAGAGCCGCAACATGAAGTCGCTTGTGATAGACCTGCGCAACAATCCCGGCGGTTCGCTGGATATAGTCGTAAGGGTAGGCGAGATACTGCTGGGCAAGGGCATGCGCATCGTGAGCGTTGGCCCTACGGATTCCACTGAGGAAACGGTATATAACGGTAAGGGCAGCGCCATAGGCGTGCCTGTAGCGGTTATAGTGAATGAGAACTCCGCATCGGCCAGCGAGATACTTGCGGCGGCCATACAGGAAAACGAGATAGGCGTAGTTGTGGGGACCAACACATACGGCAAGGGTGTTGTGCAGACCACGTCATACATAGAATCCACCGGCGGCTGGCTCAAGATCACTACCGACGCTTATTACACCCCCAACGGCAACAACATAAACGGCGTGGGAATTTCACCCGATATTTTAATGGAGCTGCCGGAGCAGTATCACAGAATGGCCATACCGGAACTCGTAAAGAACCACCAGAAGGAGGACACTCAGCTCTGGGAGGCACTTGACTACGTACGGGAAAGGGCCAACGAGGTATCGTAAATAAACAATACTCTTTTAGAGAGGAGCTTTATATGCAGCTTAGCGAGCTTATAAAAAAAGATCCTGTAATCGAGCGCGTTGCAAAAGCGGAGGAGGTCATCTGGTTTAATCCGGGCCTTCGGTGCCGGGACGCCGCATTTGAAGGCATCAGCCTTACCATGGCGGACATTTACGACGCCGAGGCGCGGCTCAGGCGCTTTGCACCCTTCATAATGCTCTGTTTCCCTGAAACTGCAGGCAACGGCGGCATTATAGAATCCCCTCTCACCGAGGTCGAGCATATGAGGCGGCGGCTCAACGGACACGGCGGCGGCATAGGCGGCAGGCTGCTCCTCAAGCGGGACAGCGACCTTGCCATTGCAGGCTCCGTAAAGGCACGGGGCGGCATATACGAGATACTAAAGCACACAGAGGAGATCGCCCTCGAAAAGGGCCTTCTCAGTGGATATGACGACGACTATGCGAAGCTGGCCGGCGACGAGTGCCGCAGGGTGTTTTCGCAGTACACCGTGCAGGTGGGCTCCACCGGAAACCTTGGCCTTTCCATAGGAATAATGAGTGCGGCGGTAGGGTATAAGGTAATAGTACACATGTCCGCCGATGCCAAGCAGTGGAAGAAGGAGCTGCTGCGAAGCAAAGGCGTGAAGGTAGTGGAGTATAAGTCGGACTATTCAGAGGCGGTGAAGCGGGGCAGGGAGCTGTCCGACGCCGATCCCATGAGCTACTTTGTGGACGACGAGAATTCCGTCGCGTTGTTCCTGGGCTATGCAGTAGCGGCTAAGCGGCTGAAGGCACAGCTTGAGGATATGGGCATAGAGATAGACGAAAACAGGCCGCTGATAGCTTACATACCCTGCGGTGTAGGCGGCGCACCGGGCGGCATAGCTTTCGGGCTCAGGCTGCTCTTTGGGGACGATGCTCATGTATTCTTCGTAGAGCCTACTCAGGCGCCTTGCATGCTGCTTGGCATGGCAAGCGGACTGAACAATAAGATATGCGTGCAGGACGTAGGCCTTACAGGGCTAACTCACGCCGACGGACTTGCAGTAGGCAGACCCTCAGGTTTCGTGGGCGGCGTAATGAAGACGCTGCTTGCGGGCGAAATGACGGTGGAGGATTATAAGCTGTACGATTATATGCGGGCGCTGCTGGATACCGAGGGCATATTCATAGAGCCTTCCTCCTGCGCCGCGTTTGAAGGCCCTGTGAAGCTCTGTTCAAGGGAAGGGGAGGAATACATAAGGCGGCACGGCCTTGAGGATAAGATGCAAAACGCCATACATATCCCATGGGCCACAGGCGGCAGGCTGGTGCCGGAAGAAATAAGAAAAGAGTACATGAGTACCTATCTAAAATAAAAGCAAAAATAAAGAGGCGCATAGAGCGCCTTTCAGTCTGTCGAAAAACCCCGGGGTTGATAAGGGGCCGCAGCCCCTTATGGCTTTACTCGGATTTGGCGACATGCGCGGCAAATCCGCAAAAGCCCTTGCGCAGCAAGGCTTTCCCTGCATTCGGTGCTGGCCGCGCCATAGGTGTAAGCACCGAATGAAAAAACTCAAAAAAGTGGCGTCCAGCCACTTTTTTGACACTCTGAGAGGCGCATAGAGCGCCTTTTTATTTTGCGTAAGTGTCAGTCTGCACTGTCATCGTGGTGGCGTATGCCGTCACGACGGAACAGCAGCGATATGCCCCATACTCCTGCAAGGCCTACAAGCGTATAGATAATGCGGGCGAAGGTGCCGCTCATGCCGCCAAAGAGGCTGGCCACAAGGTCAAACTGGAAGAGGCCCACCAGGCCCCAGTTCAGCGCGCCTATGATGACGAGTATAAGTGCCAGTGTATCCATATGATGTCTCCTTAAAACTCCTTTGCTTTGATGGGCTTATTCTGCCCGGCAGGATACACATAATACGAGGGAAATAATGGCTTTTATTTTTTCTTTGGATAAAATATTTCTATTTCAAACTTATCGAAATCCACCGGCTCCATAAAGTCGTCTGCACGGAACACCACGCGGGAGAAGTCCTCCAGCTCCTTTAAATGCTTTTTGAGCATAACAGGGCGGGAGAGATCAAGCTCGTGGCAGAGCGGGCCTATGAGCTCGTCCCAGCCCTCTGCCATGCCGCGCGTAAGCCCAGCGTATTCGATCGTGTGCTGTCGTATTATTTCATTGTTCTTACGAACGGTTCCCCAAAGCTTCATGCTGTCTGCTCCTAATTTCAGGGTAAAGATCAGGGCGGCGTTTCCGCCGCCCCATGTAAAGTATCTTTAAATCAGTTCTTGGTGATGTACTGCTGGGATACGAACAGTATCTTGCCGTTGTACTCTATCATGCTCCAGCCGCTGCCCATATCCTTGACGAAGGCGACCGCGGTGCCGTTTGCAAGCTGCATCATGGCGGTGCCGCTGGTGCTGGGCGAGAGCCTTGCGTTGAGGCCGTCGGTGTTTACGGTGGCGCTGGTAGTGGTATAGGAGGCGATGTCGCTCACCTTGGTGAGATACTTGCCGGAAACATAAGCCGTGGTGTTGTTGTAGGCGATCTTATACCAGCCGTTGCTGTCCGCGCTTATAACGTAAACCTTATCGCCGCCGCCCAGCTGGCCGAGTACGTCGGATGTATCGACCGCGTTGGCGCGGACGTTTATGCCATCGGTGTTGGCATAGTAGATGGATTTTGCATCCCCGACCTTGGCGGGGGTGGTCGCCGCGGTAGTTCCGCCGCCTGTGGGCGCGGTGGTGCCGCCGCCGGCAGTGTTGTAGTCGATGGTGAAGGTCTTGCGGTTGATGGCGTAGCCGTTCTTGCGGGCCTCCACGTTGAGGGTGGTGGTACCGGCCTCGGTTATGGTGTAGGTATAGGTGAAGGAGCCTGTCTCATCCACGGGAACGGCCTCATCGTTTACGTATATGCCGGCGGTGGTATCCTGCACGACGCCCGCTACCTCAACGATAGGACTGCTGACCGAGAAGTTCTCGGTGTTGGGGCTGGTAACAGTCATGTCTATGACCGGTATACTTATAAGTATGGGGTTGGCAAAGGTAACGGGTTCGCTTTCGCCCTTCTTATTTATGACGGTAATATTGGGGGTAACCGCCAGGTAGCCGTCTGCGGTGAGTTCATCGGGATCCACAGGCTCGCTGGGGATCCAGAGCTGCTCGGGAATGCCAAAGGTGACGGACTTGCCGGATATGGGTTCCTCTTTTACAATGGAGCCTCCCTCGAAGCGCACTATGCTCTTCTTCTTGGCGTACACGGTGATGTTGTAAGCCTTATCGCCGGAGGCGGTGGTAGTCTCCTCAATCTTTGCTTCGCCGGTGACGGAGGACTTGCCGGAGCCTATTCCGCCGCTTACGAGCTTGATTACGCCGAATACGATAGCGCCAAGCAGCAGTATGCCGCCAAGTATCATGGCCAGAAGCTTGATGTTGAGGCTGCTTCTCCTGCGGCGGGAGGGCTGGCTCTTCCTGGGGGCGGAGGCGCGCGGAGCGGTACGGGAGACGGGGCGCTGTGCCGGAGCAGCCTTCTTATTGCCGCCGGCGCGCTTGCTGCGCCTGTCGTCGGTCTCCGTGTAGTCATAAGAGAACATTCTGTCATCTATGGGATCGGCATATTTTATGCCGCTCTTGGATGGCTGCTGGGGGGTGGAATATGAACCGGACCAGGCGGAAGAAGCGGCGGATACTGCCGCGGCAGATACGGCGTCGCCTATCCTTGCGCCGCATGAGTTGCAGAAACGCTGGCCTTCAATAAGCCGTGCGCCGCACTTGGGGCAGACGGGGCCGGACTGTACTGCGGACTGACGGGGCTGCTGAACGGGCTGAGCGGGCTGAGCGGGCTGAACCGTCTCCTCGGCCTTGCCGTTCAAAAAGTCCGCGGGTATATCGTTTTCTGAAATAGTATTGGCGTTGAATTCGGGTTTTGCCCAAACGGGGGAGCGAACGAAGCTGCGGGGGGAGGCGGGAGCCTCTGCGCCGTTATCGGCATTGTCGCTGCCGTGCAGGGGAGCGGAACACTTTTTGCAGTACTCGAGGTAGTCCTCATTGTTGGTGCCGCATACCTTACATATCATATAAAAATCCTCCTACAAGGTTGTGGTCAAGGGACAAGGGGGCATATTGCAGCCGCCGCCGTTGACTTTGCATATCTATTCGAAGATAATTATACCAAATTGCAATGGGGAATGAAACACTTTTCAAATGATAATTATAAACAAACTTTAAATTATATATGGCACATAGCCGAAATATACTGCCCGTGGTATAATCAACTAAAGTTTTATAAAACCGTTTATGGAGGTAGCCCGTGAATCGTATAATCGCGGCGCTTATGGCGCTCATACTTATAATGACCGCAATATCTGCGGCAGGCTGCGAAGCAAAGGAGGATCCCTACAAGGGCTACTGTACGGACGGGGAGCTTGCGGGCGGCGCCGCCCTTCAGAACGCCAACGCAAAGTCCGTCACCGTGTCCTGTGAGGGCGACGTTGTGCGCATAAGGCTGGAGTTCTATGTGGGCAGCCGTATGAGCGGCGGCAGCGAGGAGGCGGAGGCCTCCACGGTGCCGGCGTATAAGGTGTACAGGCTGGGTTACCCTTCAAGGCTGGCGGTGGAGTTCAACGACCTTGAGTATGCCGACTTTGCCCGGACAGAAACCGAATGCGCAGGCTGTGTCCAGGGAGCTTTTGTGCACAGGATCATGGAGGAAAAGAAGGCGTGCATATACTTTCAGCTTTCCGCCGATCCCGCGTTCAAGGCCTTCGCCAGCGGCAATGTGCTGGAGATAGAGATCAAGCCCGTAGCGGAGGCGGAAAAAAAGAAAAAGAAGAATGAAAAACCCAAGTATCAGGTCACGGCGAACGCCTATGACGACTACTGCGAGGGCAAGCTGACTGCTGACGGCCTTACCCCTACGCTGGGCGCGGATAAGTGCGACGTACTGCTTATATCAGGCGTTATGGATTCAGACATAGCAGCCGAGATGTTTATTAAAGACATAGTCGATAAAAACATCTCCGCCGTCCAGGAGGAGTGGACCATAATAGAGGCGGATAAGCATAAGCTGCCCCAGTATGACGATACGCTTGTATACAAAGCCGCTTACTCCCAAAATGTTCTGCGCAGCACGGATGGCAATGTGGAGAGCGCAGAGGTACTCATACCCGATGGGTGGTATCTGACACAAATACCGAAACGCGCGGGAGGCGGCGCACTTTATACAAAACGTATAAAGGAAAAGGACGCTTCGGGCGACTATACCGGCGAAAGACTGTACATAAGAAATGATGACGGCACATCTGAGGAATTCATGGACTATGGCTTCGAAACCATAGAGAGCGCGGAGTTTTCTCCCGATGGCAGAAAGCTTGCGCTGCTTGAGCGGGCGGCGGAAGCTACCAACCTTTACATAATAGACGTGGAGGCCGAGGAAGTGCTGACCGACCTTACAGATGCGGGCTTTGGCGACTCGGTAAGCGCCTATACGTGGGACGATATAGGGACTACCCTTTACGCCGTGAGCGGCACGGATTCCATGACCATACATCAGTACGACTTTGACGTACCCGATGAGAGCAAGCGCCATTCCATAGTGGAAAAGAACGGCGCGGATGAGGGCAGCATAGCCTTTGCAGACGGGCGCATATACTTCGTACAGGGTGACATGGAGAACGGCGATATGATATACAGGGTAAAGTGCGACGGCGGTGTGCGCAGGCAGTTCACCTACGGAAGCCTGTTTGCTCTTTCCGGCAATAAGGAATATATGGCTATAAACGCGGAGAGCGGGGCTGCGGCATCCAGCACAGGCAGCGAAAAGCTCAGGATATACGAAATGGATTCAGGCAACAGCATACCTGTATCCAACGAGTTCGGCGCTCAGGAATTCGTATGGTCCAGGGACGGTTCGAGGCTGTATTACTTCGAGAACAGGCTGTCGGGTGACGAGGAGAACGCCGAGGAGGGCAGCTCCAATAACGATGAGTATCCGTATACGCTTTGGATGTATGATCTGGTTGAGGGCAAGAACCGCAGAGTGGCGGATATGCCAACCACAGCCATATTCCCCGGCGATTCACCGGAGATACTGTATTTTAATTTCAACGACAGCGATACCATGGGCGAGAAGATAAGGGCCACGTATATCCTCGACGCCGGCCGTATCGCGTCGTAAATCAGAATATGGACATACGGGCGCGTTAGGTGTAGAATAATAAAGCCAAAAGGCAAAAAACAATTGAATAGTCAAAAGGCGCAGAGTAGGACGCCGCGCGTTGTTCCGAGGCAGAGCAGGATAGTTGCTTCGGACTCAGTGCTCCGGGGACGGGGAGTTGTCCCGGGGACGAAAAGCCAGATGGCTTACGGTGCGGCATCCGCATCCCGCTGCTGCATAAAGGAGAATTGCCTCCTCTATGTGGTGAAAACTATCAAAGGAGGTAAGTTCTATGAAAAAGACAAGGAACAGCGCAAACGTAGACCCAAGGACAAGACGGCTCGCTTATTGCGCGCTGTTTACGGCGCTGGGCGTGGTGCTGGGAGGGCTGCTCAGCATACCGGCGATGCCGCTGGGCAGTTATACGCTGAAGATAGGCTTAGGCGTGCTGCCGGTAATAGTGACGGCGGTGCTGTATGGGCCGCTGTACGGCGGAACGGTAGGGGCGTTGACGGATCTTCTGCAGGCGCTGATATTCCCCAAAGGGGCCTATATGCCGTGGTTCACAGTAATAGGGGCGCTTTTCGGGGTGATCCCCGGTATGTTCTTCGTAAAGAGCCAGAAGCCTACGCTGAAGCGCATATTCGCAGCTGTGTTTTCAGGACAGACGGTTTGCAGTGTGGTGCTCAATACGCTGCTGCTCATGTGGCTCTACGGGTCTCCGTGGCAGATCGTATATGCGAGGTTAATAAATCAGGCGGTGATGATACCGCTGTATACCGCCCTCGTGTATTACGTGGTAAAGCTTATGGATAAGTGTGGGATTATATAAACCCGGATAAATGTGCATACTTTTCCGTATATGGAAAATACATATACGGAGGATAAGACAATATGCTTCTGGGCTTGAGGGAAAAGAAAAGGGAACAGGGCAAAACAGAGGATATACGCCGTGCCATGGAACAGTGGCAGGAGGCCGAAAGGTACTTCAAGAGCGTATCCGATACCGACCTTGTGGATTACGCGGTTTTCGAGATGGAGGCTGCGAGAAGGAAATACATGCTGCTCCTCAAGCGCTATGCAGAGGAGCGTAAATACAGGGAGTAGAAATATAATGCTGGAAACGCTCATCATGTTTGGAATAGGTATACTTATGGTGTGGGTCATATGCAAGATCTTCGCATGGCCCCTCAAGATACTTTTCAAGCTGGTGATAAACGCCGTTATGGGCGCTATTGTGCTGCTGGTAATAAACATAATCGGCAGCGCGGTAGGCTTTACGCTGCCTATAACCGCCCTTACGGCGCTGCTGGTCGGGCTGCTCGGCGTGCCGGGCGTAGTGCTCATAGCGCTTTGGGTGCTTTTAATGTAGAATTGCAGAATTGCTTCCCTTGCCGTGCGGGGGAAGCTTTTTGCGCATGGGAGTGCGAAGGATGGAAGATCATATCAAAGCATTGCGAAATATGGTAGACTCCTCTGGCCGCATAGTGTTCTTTGGCGGCGCGGGGGTGAGCACGGAATCCGGAATACCGGATTTTCGCAGCGAAAACGGCATATACGACGCTATACGCCGTTTCGGCGAACGTCCTGAGACGCTGCTGAGCCATAGCTTCTTCATGGAGCACACCGAGCGCTTCTTCCAGTATTACAGAAGCGCGCTGCTTGTGACAGACGTACAGCCTAATGCCGCTCATCTGGCCCTTGCCCAGCTGGAGCGCGAGGGCAAGCTTACAGCGGTGGTTACCCAGAATATCGACGGCCTGCACACCAGGGCCGGCAGCAAAAACGTATATGAGCTCCACGGCAGCATATACAGAAACCACTGCATGAATTGCGGCAAATTCTATTCCGCCGAGGATATAATGGATATGGATACCGTGCCGAGATGCAGCTGCGGCGGCGTGATAAAGCCGGACGTAGTGCTTTATGAGGAAGGCCTGGATGGCGATGTGCTTCAGGGTGCCGTAACTCACATAATGCGGGCGGATATGCTCATAGTTGGCGGCACGTCGCTGGCTGTTTACCCGGCTGCAGGGCTTATTGACTATTACCGCGGGAACAGGCTGGTGCTCATAAATAAGAGTGAAACGCCTTATGACAAAAGGGCGGATCTGGTCATACATGAGTCCATAGGCCGTGTGCTGTCGGAAACGGTAAAATTTAAATAACGCAAATTGCAATAACAAGTTGGACACCCCGTGGTAAAAACCTTGGTCACGGA
>OWIO01002036.1_pt1 | contig 14129 bp, 8 predicted proteins | sample 1733011 | NCBI WGS metagenome assembly OWIO01 (sample SAMN05065779, study PRJEB22554) | human gut metagenome | biome: ENVO:2100002; feature: ENVO:00000062; material: ENVO:00002003 | host: Homo sapiens | place: USA | reverse complement strand
CTTCGTACAGATGTACGGCGACGTGGTGCTGGGTATGAAGCCCCAGACGAAGGAGGATCACGATCCGTTCGAGGTGCTCATCGAGGAGCAGAAGGCCAAACGCGGCGTGAAGCAGGATACCGAACTGACGACCGACGATCTGAAAGAACTGGTCGCTGCGTTCAAGGCCGCCGTCAAGAAGCAGACGGGCGAAGATTTCCCCGCCGATCCGTGGGATCAGCTGTGGGGTGCCGTGTGCGCCGTTTTCGGTTCGTGGATGAACGAGCGTGCCATTCTCTACCGCAAGCTCAACAACATCCCTGCCGAGTGGGGTACGGCCGTGTCGGTACAGGCGATGGTCTTCGGCAACATGGGCGAAAATTCGGCGACGGGCGTAGCCTTCTCGCGCGATGCCGCCACGGGCGAGAACATCTTCAACGGCGAGTACCTCATCAATGCGCAGGGCGAAGACGTGGTGGCGGGTATCCGCACGCCGCAGCAGATCACCGTCGAGGGGTCGAAGCGTTGGGCCAAGGCGCAGAATATTTCGGAGGAGGAGCGTCGTGCGAAATATCCTTCGTTGGAGGAGGTGATGCCGGCCGTCTACAAGGAGCTCGACGAGATTCAGCATCATTTGGAGAAGTACTTCACCGACATGCAGGACATCGAGTTCACCATTCAGGACGGCAAGCTGTGGATGTTGCAGTGCCGCAACGGCAAGCGCACGGGCGCTGCGATGGTCAAAATCGCTATGGACATGCTGCGCGAGGGGCTGATCGACGAGAAAACCGCCGTGCTGCGTTGCGAGCCTGCCAAGCTGGACGAGTTGCTGCACCCCGTCTTCGACAAGACGGCGATCAAGCACGCCGAGGTGATCGTCAAGGGTTTGCCCGCATCGCCGGGCGCCGCGACGGGACCGGTGGTCTTCTTCGCCGACGATGCCGAAAAGGTGTTGGCCAAGACGGGTCAAAAGGCGGTGCTGGTGCGTATCGAGACTTCGCCCGAAGATTTGAAGGGGATGCTCGACGCTGCGGGCATCCTCACCGCACGCGGCGGTATGACGTCGCACGCGGCGGTCGTTGCGCGCGGTATGGGCAAGTGCTGCGTGTCGGGTGCCGGCGAGTTGAAGATCGACTACAAGGCACGCACGATCGAGGTCAACGGCTATACGATCAAGGAGGGCGACTGGATTTCGCTCAACGGTTCGACCGGCGAGGTCTACCTCGGCCAGGTCGCCACGCGCGACGCCGACCTGAGCGGCGACTTCGGCAAGCTGATGGAGCTGGCCGGTAAATATTCGGTGCTGAAAGTGCGCGCCAACGCCGATTCGCCGAAGGATGCCGAGCAGGCGTTCGCGTTCGGTGCGGAGGGCATCGGCCTGTGCCGCACGGAGCACATGTTCTTCGAGGGCGACCGCATCAAGGCCGTGCGCGAGATGATCCTGGCCGACGACGAGGCGGGCCGCCGCGTGGCGCTGGCGAAGCTGCTGCCCATCCAGCGCGGCGACTTCGAGGGCCTCTTCAAGGTGATGAAAGGATACCCCGTGACGGTGCGCCTGCTCGATCCCCCTCTGCACGAGTTCGTGCCCCATTTCGAGAAGGAGCAGCGCGAGCTGGCCAAGGAGATGGGCGTACCCTTCGAGAAGATCGCGGCCAAGGTCGAGGAGCTGAGCGAGGTCAATCCCATGCTGGGGCACCGCGGCTGCCGTCTGGGAAATACCTATCCTGAAATTACGGAGATGCAGACGCGCGCCATCATCGAGGCTGCGATGAATGTCCGTGCGGCAGGTATCCCCGTGCATGTGGAGATCATGGTGCCGCTGGTGGGCAACCACAAGGAGTTGCGCTACCAGAAGAATATCATCGACCGCACGGCCGACGAGGTCTTCGCCGAGCGTAACGACAAGATCGACTATATGGTCGGTACGATGATCGAGGTGCCGCGTGCGGCCGTGACGGCCAACCAGATCGCCGAGGTGGCGGAGTTCTTCTCGTTCGGCACGAACGACCTGACGCAGATGACGCTGGGCTTCTCGCGCGACGACATCGCCAAGTTCCTGCCGGTCTATCTCGAAAAGGGCATCTTGAAGAACGACCCCTTCCAGATACTCGACCGCAACGGCGTGGGGCAGTTGGTTCGGGAGGCCGTGCTCAAAGGTCGCAGCACGCGTCTGCAACTCAAATGCGGTATCTGCGGCGAGCACGGCGGTGAACCTTCGTCGGTAGAGTTCTGCCATTATGCCGGCCTGAATTACGTCAGCTGCTCGCCGTTCCGTGTGCCGATCGCCCGTCTGGCGGCCGCCCACGCTGCGCTGACCGGAAAGTAGTTGATTTGTCCGGAATACACAAACGGCCCGCTTCGAAGCGGGCCGTTTGTGTTGAAAAAGGCGGATTCCATTGAAAAAAATAACAACTTGGCAAAATTTTTTCTATTTTTGGAAACTGGAATTTTAAATCTATAAGAAAAAGATGAAAAAGTTGTTATTGTTGCTTGCGGCTGTCGTCTGCATCTCGACGACGGCTTCGGCTCAGGACAAGGGCGATTGGGCGATCATGCCGCGTATTAACATTTACACGGCGTGGGATGCGGATACGGTTTTCGGCATCGGAGCCGCTGCGCGTTACAATGTTCTCGACCAGCTGCGTCTGGAACCGGCGCTGACGTTGCTCTGCCACGACGGCTGTTCGATCGATCTGAATTGCGACGTACACTACTTGTTCCCCGTAGCCGACCGTTGGAATCTCTATCCGCTGGCGGGTATCAGCGTCAATGATTTCGGCGACTGGTCGGCCGGCATCAACCTCGGTGCAGGGTTCGACTATGCGGTAGCCGACCGGTGGGATATCACCGCAGGCTTGAAGTACATGATCGAGACGCACAAGAATTGGAGCAATCCGCTGATTATTTCGGTAGGCGCTTCCTATCGTTTCTAAAAAAGGTGCGTTCCGAAAAGAGGAGGGCTGCGACAAATAAGTCGCAGCCCTCCTCTTTTCATACGGTTTCACCGGTTATTTCCCGACCGACTGCGCCAGGATGAAGCGGTAGCGCGCCGGATCGAGCCGCAGCAGGGAGAGCAGTTCGTCGGCTGCCGCACTGCCGCGCGTGATCGACCGCAGCGCATGGCCTGCGGTGTAGAGGTTGACGTTCTCGGCATAACCTGCGGCATCCATTGCGCAGAGCATCAGTACGTTCTCTTTGGGGATGCCCTTGCCTTCGTAGGTTTGCAGGTCGGCGATGTAGACCAGATTGAGCGGTGCGGTCGCCACGAAGGGCTGGCGTCCTGCGGCGGCGCGGTGGTCGCCCTCGGCTACGCGGGTCAACGTCTGTTCGCGGCCGTCGTAGCGGTAGATGCCCTCTTCGAAAATGGCATAGACCGTGATGGGGTAGAGCGCCAGTGCCGACGGCGCGGTCAGCTTTCCGTCCGTGCGGTTCTCGCCCGCTGCGGCCCACAGTACGCCCGAAAGCTCTTCGAGCGAGAGTTTCTCGGAGCCGAACTCCCGCCACGAGCGGCGAGCGGCAAGCGCCTCGTTGATCGTCGCTCCGGCCTTGGCCGCAGGTGCGGCGAGTGCGATGCATTCGGTCATCTCGACGGGGGTGGCCGCCGGCTTGGGCGGCTGTGTCGCGCACGCTCCCAACAGGGCGGCTGCGACGAAAAGCAGGTTTTTCATGGCTGAATGGTTTTAACGGAAAAATGTTGAATTTCGTTCGTCCATTTCTCGCCTCGACAATTCGAGTAAACTCGATTGCACTCGGCTTGACGAAATGGTTTGTTTTTTTGCAGTCGTTTTCTCGCCTCGGCATAGCCCGAATTTTGTTCGCCTCTGCGCTCGGCTCGGGGAAAACATCTGTTTTCGATCGCCGTTCCCCTGTTTCCGGCCCGATACGCGGCGGTCCGGTTCGGCCCGACGAAGACGGCGTTCGAACAAAGATACGATTAAGCCGTGTGCCATGCAAATTTATTTGCATGGCCGAGGCGAAGTATCTAAGACGAAGTCAAAGATACGAATAAACGGGCGCCATGCAAATTTATTTGTATGGCCGAGGCGAAGTATCTTCGGCTGACGCCGAAGATAACGATTTTCCGTTTTTGAGCAGGCGTTTCCGGTGAAAAGTTGTAATTTTGTCGACTGATAACGCAGCACAGGAGTCATGACAGGACAGATCGTAGGCGATACCGAATGGAACGGGCTGCCGATGCCGCGCCGGCTGTGGGCGATTCTGGCCGTCACGTTCGGCGTGGCGCTGTCGGTACTGGACGGTACGATCGCCAATGTCGCGCTGCCGACGATCGCCCACGAGCTGGGAGTCTCGTCGGCCGATTCGATTTGGGTGGTCAATGCCTATCAGTTGGCGATCGTCGTTTCGCTGCTGAGTTTTTCGACGCTGGGCGATGTCGTCGGCTACCGCCGCATCTACATCGGCGGACTCGTCTTCTTCACCCTCTCGTCGGTAGGCTGCGCTTTTGCCGGCTCGCTGGAAATGCTGATCGCCATGCGGGTGATTCAGGGATTCGGCGGTGCGGCTGTGGTGAGTATCAATACGTCGATCATCCGTATCATCTACCCGCGCGACCAGTTGGGGCGCGGCATGGGCATCAATGCCACGGTGGTGGCCATCGCCTCGGTGGCGGGGCCGACGCTCGCGGCCGCGATTCTTTCGATGGCGTCGTGGCACTGGCTCTTCGCCATCAATATTCCGATCGGCATCGCGGCCGTCTGGCTCAGCATGCGTTTCCTGCCGTACAATCCCGTCCGGCTCTCCGACCGTCGCTTCGACTGGCGCGACGGCGTAATGAACGCCCTGACCTTCGGGCTGTTGATCGCTTCGGTCGAGGGTTTTTCGCACGGGCTCGATCCGCGCATCGTGGCCTGCGGCGCGTCGGCGTTCTGCGTGGTGGGTTATCTCTTCGTGCGCAGCCAGCTCCGGAAACCCTATCCGTTGCTGCCGTTCGATCTGCTGCGCATTCCGATCTTTTCGCTCTCGGTTTTCACGTCGATCTGCTCCTTCGTCGCACAGATGCTGGCTCTGGTGGCACTGCCGTTCTTCTTACAGAAGGAGCTGGGTTACAGCGACGTCCAGACCGGACTTCTGCTCACGGCGTGGCCAGCCGTGATCGTCGTCGTTGCCCCCGTGGCGGGGCTGCTGGTCGAGCGTGTCCATGCGGGTGTGTTGGGCGGCGTGGGACTGACGGTCATGGCTGCCGGACTGTTATTGCTGGCCCTGCTGCCCGACCATCCGACCGACGGGGCGATCATCTGGCGGCTGGTGGTGTGCGGCGCGGGCTTCGGGTTGTTCCAATCGCCCAACAACAGCATCCTCATCGCTTCGGCGCCCGCCTACCGCAGCGGTTCGGCCAGCGGGATGCTTGCCACGGCGCGGCTCATCGGTCAGACGACCGGCGCGGCGCTCATGGCGCTCTTTTTCCCCCTCTTTCCGTCGAACAGCACGCATCTGGCGCTCTATGTCTCGGCGGCGTTGGCACTGGCCGGCGCGTTGGCCAGCAGCACCCGCATTTCGCTGGCGTTGCCCGAGTCGCTGCGTCGTGCGAAAGAGGCTTAAAGTCCTGCCTCCTCGTCGATCAGCAGCACGAGAATTCGTCCGGCGGGATAACACCGTTCGAGCCATACGCGCGAGTTGCAGATGCGCTGCGGCGAGTTGCAGTCGGCGCAGAGTCCCGTCACGGCGCACGGGGTGCGGAATCCCGTGTGGCGTGCGACGTTCTTCGGCCCTGCGATCTGCTGGACGCGCCGCTCGGCGTCGGCCTGTGTATCGACGATTTTGTTGCGACCGGCCAGCAGCACTACGCGGCGCGGCCCGAAGATCACGGGCGCGGTGCGGTTGCCCACCATGTCGACCCAATAGAGCGATCCGCCGAGCGTGATGGCGTTGACGCTCGTCATGAAAAAGTCGGCGAGCAATCCTTTGCGCCGTACTTCGAGCTGTTCGGGTCGCGGCAGGGCGGGATCGAATCCGTCGATGAATTCATAGCGGCTGCCGTTGCGCAGCTCTTCGACGATCCCTGTGGCGCGCAGCGTCATTGAATCGCCGTAAGAGATCGACCGCGGTGCGCAGCGGGCGATCTCGTCGCGCAGCCTCCGGCCCGCTTCGACCAGGTCGGCGACGCACACGGCTTCGAAACCGTGGCGGCGGAGTTGTCGGGCGCAGGCGGCGAGGCGCGTCGGGAAGTCGGGTGTTTCGTTTTGCATGATTGAATTTATAGTTTCGTTTCGTTACATCGGTACTTCGATCAACAGGAGGTGCGAATTCTCAATGCCCCGCAGCGCGACACGTTCCGTCCGGCGGATGCCCATGCCGTCGCGCATGCGGAGCGTCTCTCCGGCCGCTTCGACGACACCTTCCAGCACGAAGAGGTAGACGCCGTGATTGGCGCCGTGCAGTTCGTAATCCGTTTCGGCGCCGGACGTCAGGTCGAGCGTCGAGAGCCATGCCTTCTGGTGAATCCACCCCACGTGCTCGCCGCCTTCTCCTTTCGGTGCGACGATCGGGCGCAGCCGGTCGGGTTCGGCCTTTGCGAGGCGGATCTGCTCGTAGCGGGGCGTCAAACCGTCACGGTCGGGGAAAATCCAGATTTGCAGGAATTTCACCTCCCGGTCGGGCAGGTTGTTGAATTCGCTGTGGACGATTCCCGTACCGGCCGACATCACCTGTATTTCGCCCGGCCGCAGCACTTCGCCGTGGCCCATGCTGTCTTCGTGGCGCAACTCGCCCGACAGGGGGATCGAGACGATCTCCATGTTGTCGTGCGGGTGCGATCCGAAACCTTCCCCGCCCGCCACCGTGTCGTCGTTCAGCACGCGCAGCGCACCGAAATGAATCCGTTGCGGGTTGTAGTAATCCGCAAAGCTGAATGTGTGGAACGTCTGTAACCAGCCGTGGTCGAAGTAACCGCGCGTGGCGGCCCGATGAATGACTTTTTCCATAATGCCTTTCGTTTTGTCCGCGTCCGGTGCAAAAGCCGTTCCGATTCGGTCGGGAGCGGGTGTCCGGTTCCGGTTGAGAAAGGTACTGTTTTTTCTTGAAAATACGGCGGCTGCGGGTACGAATCTTTTTCGGCACGCTTCGCCGGTCAGGTGGAGGCCGGTTTCGGAAACACGGACGGACTGCCTGAAAAAGGCAGTCCGTCCGTTTGTGCGGGAGGGGTGCGGTCAGTATTTTTCCGCCTCCGTGAAGTCGTTGTCCGCAGTGAAGGTATCCTGCGTGTAGACATGGCCGAAGCTGTCGGTCGCACGCACCTCGATGGCGGTGGCGGCCGCATCTTTCAGTTTGTACTGATACTGGTGATAGCAGGGGCTCGTACCGCTTTCGGTGGGGTGGTGTTCGACGCCGATGTGGTATCCCCGGATCCAGCGGTCGCCGTAGTTTTGCTCGATCGGGCTCATGTCGCTCCACGTTTTGCCGCCGTCCTCGGAGAGCTCCACTTTCCACGTCGTGCCGTCCATGCCGGCGGCGAAGACGTTGGCCACGACGACGTCCGCCCCCAGATCGTATTTGTAGGTGGCGTAAGGCCCCGCGAAGACGGCGTCGCCGTGATAGAGGCGTATCTGATGATCGTCGGGACGCTGCGAGGCCTTGAAATAGGTGTCGACGATCTTCGTTCCGTCGATCTCGTAGACCATGAAGCCGTTGGGCGTGCCGTCGCCGCCGCAGTTCGAGCGCCAGAAATAGCCGCACGTACCGCCGTGGATACGTTCGAAGAGGTTATGCGAGCGCATGTGATAGGGCTGGAAATAGTGCGTGTGGGCGCACATCAGCGTAGGGTTCTGGTATTTGGAAATCAGGTCGAGCACCTTCTGGCGGTTGCGGTAGTTCGTGTCGCGCAGCGGGATGTGGTAGTAGAGCACGATCATCTTGCTCGTGGGGACGAAGGACAGATCCTTTTCGAGCCACGCCACCTGCTCGTCGGTGAAGCCGCCGGTGTAGTCCTGACCCGAGAAGAGGCAGTTGTCCATCGCGACGAAATGCACTTCGCCGCGGTTGAACGAGTACCACCGCGGGCCGAGCACGTCGCGATAGGTGTCGCCCGTGTAGTCGACCGAGCTCTTGTCGTGGTTGCCGATGGTGGTGAAGAAGGGGACGCCCGTCTCGCCCAGCGCACGCTTCATCGAGGTGAAGGTCTGTGCGTCGCCCTTGCCCAGGATGTCTCCCAGCGCGATGCCGACGGTCGGGATCGTGTAGTCGGCCTTGATCTTCTTGACATCGGGCACGGTCTCCGTGCGGAAACGCTTGATGTGCTCGTCGTTGTCGGGCTGGGGATCGCCCAGTCCGAAGAGCAGGAAGCGGGTGTCGCTCTGGGAGAGTTTCGTCAGCGTGAAGTCGGCGCGGTAGGGCTTCGTGCTGCTGCCCGTCAGCGAGTTCGCCGCCTGGTAGGTTCCCTGGTAGGAGCCGTAATTCGCCTGCGTGGGAATTTCATAACCCGACGGGGCGGAGATGAAGACGTACTTGGCGTTGGCGCTGCGCACGATCTGGTAGACGCCTTTCGCATCGGTGGCGACGACGCTGTAACCGTCGCTGACGACGACGCCTTCGAGGGGATTGCCTTCGCTGTCGCTCACCAGCCCGTAGAGGGTGATGCCCTCGTCGGGCTTGATCTCGGGTTTCTCCTCTTCCGTGCCGTCCTGGCCGTTATTGCCTCCGCCGGGCAGTTGGGGGACGACCGGATCGTCTCCGCCGCAGGCGATCGTCGTTGCGGCCAATGCTGCGAACATCGTGCGGCGCAGCAGATTGAAGATCGGATTCATTTTCATAGCAGTTGCATTTTAATTTCAGACCAGATGTCTGCCGGACATCTGGTCTGAGGATTGTCTACCAATTCGGATTCTGTTGGATGTTAGCTCGTTGCAGCTCTTCGGTCGGGATCGGGAAGAGATAGTGCTTTTCGAGGAACACGCGGTCTTCCTTCCAGAAGCGTTCCATGCGGTATTTCTTGCCTCCTACCGAGATCTTGCCGTCGGGGTCTTCCACGGGCCTCATGCCGCAGATGCGGTGCTGCGTCTTGGGATAGGCGCCGTACTTGGCGAAGTACTGCTGGGCCTTCTCGTCGTTGCTGCCGGGCAATGCGTTCCATTGCGACTCTTTGGCCAACTCGGTCGGACTGGTCGGTTCGAGGTAGAAGCGCGTGGAGAAGAAACGGCTCTTTTCGTGGTAGAGTTCGACGCGGCGTTCGCGCAGGATGTAGTCGAGCAGCAACTCCTTGTTGGTCTTCGCGGCGGGCGGAATGGGAGCCATGAACGAGCGTGCGCGCAGGTCGTTCATCATGTTGTAGACTTCGTCCGTCGCGCCCTTCGAACGGGTGACGGCCTCGGCGTAGACGAGGTAGATCGTCGCCAGACGGATCAGCGGAGCGTCCATGTTCCAGTCGCCCGACATGCCCTTGGTGTAGTAGCCGTCGAAGAATTTGTGGGTGAAGTAGCCCGTCGTCGTCGAGTTTGCGGCGTTGATCTCATCCGAACCCGTCGCGGTGTTGATCCACTTGCCCTTGAACATCGCGCCGTGGTAGGTGATGTCGCGGTAGAAGCGCGGGTCGCGGTTCTCGTAGGGGTTGGCGTCGTCGTAGGCCTTGGCCATATCCTCCTCGGAGATCAGGCCGCCGTAGAGCGCCTTGTGGTTCTCTTTGAGGGCGTAGATCGGATAGCCGTAGCCGTCGGGGCCGATTACCTCGTATTCGTCGACATGCTCCTGTACGGGAACTTCGCGTGCCTGTCCCTGCGACGAGGGGGGATACATGTCGTTGTGATAACCGACGGTCTTGGCTTGAAGGAAGAACCAGATCCATTCGCATTTCTTGGCGTCGAGCGAACGGGCGGTTCCGCTGAACAACTCCCACAGACGGGTGTAGACCTTGCCGTTGCTTTCGTCTACGTTGCCGAAGTTCGTCGTGTTGCTCTTATCTGCTCCCTGGTAGAGCGAATAGCGTTTTTCGCCGGTGTTGGTCGTGAAATCGATGACGGCCTTCGCTGCCGCCGCAGCGGCGTCCCAGCGGGCGGGATCGTAACGCTGGTACTCGGAGGCGTAGTTGCGGTTATCGCCTTTGAGCGTCGAGCCGTTGTAGAGCGGCGTGGCGGCGATCCAACGCGCCATGGCTTTCAATGCCAGGCAGGTGCCCTTCTCCACACGGCCGAACTGCTCGGCCAGATAGCGCTCCGGAACGCGCGAAAAGGCGTTGTCGCAGTCGTTGCATATCTTTTCGACGATCGAGTGGACGTTCTCGCGCTCGAATTTCGGCAGGTTGTTGGGGTCGACCGTGTAGTCCACGTAGGGGCATTCGCCGTAGCTCTTCAACACGCAGTAGTGCAGGTAGGCGCGCAGGAAATAGACCTCGCCGATACGCTGCGACAGCGTTCCGGGGTGTACCTGCGAGTCGGGCGTGTTGTATTTCTCGATACCTTCGAGAATGACGTTTGCACAGCGGATGTCCTGATAGAGCGCAGGCCAGAAAGTGTGGCAGGCTCCGGCGTCGGTCGTGGCGTTGCATTTCGAGTAGAGTTCCGCACCGGGTTCCCAGTCGCCTTCGTTGAACTTGTTCGACCAGCCGTTCTCGGCCGACGAACCTTCGCACTCGTCGGCGAGCGCCGAGTCGCTGAAATAGCGGATATGCACCAGCGGCTGGTCGGCGGCGCGCACGTAGAAATAGAGACGGTTGATAAGTTGTTCCGTTTCGTTGAAACGGGTGAAAACATCCTCTTCCGTCTTGTCGCCCTGCGGCGTCTTGTCGAGGTAGTCCTCGCAGCCGAACAGCGACAGGGCCGAACAGCAGAGGAGCAGGTATTTCAATATGTTTTTCATAGTCGATTCGAATGTTTTGGAATGGTTAGAATGTCATGTTGATGCCGAGGTTCACGACGCGCTGCACGGGGAACCAGCTTCCGTCGCCGTTCTTGATTTCGGGGTCCATGTCGACGTCGCCCAGGCGGTCGAACGTCAGGAGGTTCTGTCCCTGTGCATAGATGCGGACGCTTTGGATGCCGGCCTTCGACGTCCAGGCCTTGGGCAGCGTATAGCCGATCTCGACGTTTTTCAGACGGATGTACGAAGCGTCGTAGAGGAACAGGCTCGAATACTGCTGTTTGTTGTTGTTGTGGATGCCGTAGTGCAGGGCGGGATAGGTCGCCGTGGCGGCCGTTTCGGGCGTCCAGCGGTTGAGGTGCATCTTACGCACCTTGCCCGTGCGCGACTGGTCGTAGAGCGGGAAGTCCCATACGGCCGGGCCGCTCAACTGCACCGAACAGAGCGCCGAGCCCTGCCACAGCATACTGAAATCGAATCCCTTGTACGACAACCCGACCGGAATACCGTACTGGATTTCGGGAGTACGGGGGTTGCCGACGGCCGCACGGTCGTAGTTGTTGACCACGCCGTCGCCGTTCATGTCTTTGTAGACTACATCGCCCGGTTGTACGGGGCCCCAGATAGCGAACCCGCTGCCGCCGTTCATGGCGTTCAGGCGATCGGCTTCGTCCTGGTCGGCGACGAAGTGATCGAAGATGTAGCAGAAATTCTCACCCACGCGGCGGCCGGTCTGGTAGCGCCACGGGCAGTCGCGACCGTTGTTGTCGATGTAGCTGATCTCGTTGCAGAATTTCACCTTGTTTCGGGCGAAGGTGAAGTTCGGGCGGATCCAGTAGCGGAAATGCTGTCCGATGCGGCCGTCCCAGCCGAGCTGGAACTCGATACCGCGGTTGTCCACGATACCCGAGTTGACGATCGGGGCGGTTTGTCCCACGATATAGGGGAAGCCGAGTTTATCGTCGGTATTGAGCGAGGTGAGGATGTCGTAGCGGTGCTCTTTGAAGACGTCGACCGAGAGGGTCAGCCGCTGGTGGAAGAACTCGGCGTCGATACCGAAGTTGAACTTGCGTGCCTTCTCCCATGTCAGCGACGGGTTGGCGAAGATGCCTTCGATGAGGGTGGTTCCGAATGCTTTCTTGTTTTCGCCGAAGTAGATGTTCATGTTGCTGCCCGACGTGTAGTATTGCAGGTAGGCGAAGCGGGTGCTCCCCATCTGGTCGTTACCTACCAGACCGTACGAAGCGCGCAGTTTGAGGTGGTCGATCCAACGCACGTTCTTCATGAATTCCTCCTGCGAGACGACCCAGCCGATCGAACCTGCGGGGAATACGCCGAAACGGTGTCCGCGTGCGAAGTTCTCCGAACCGTTGTAGCCGATGTTGAATTCGAAGAGGTATTTGTTCTTGTAGTCGTAGGTCGCACGTCCCGAAAAACCCATGTAACGATAGGGAACCTCCTTGCCGACGATCTTGTTCTGCATGTAGTAGAGTACCATCGCCGTCACGTTGTGGTCGCCGAACTTGCGGGCGTAGTCGAGTCGGGCCTGGAAACGCGACGTCCCTTCGGGGTTGGCGTGGCTGAGGCTGTTGCCCTGCGCGTCGTCGGTGGTGCGCTGGTTGGCCGTCACGTAGGAACCGTTCTGAATCCAATAGGCCGAGTTGTTCTTCCACTCGTCGATACTGTACTCCTCGGGCAGCATCCACGTCGAGTAGCCCGGGTAGGTCAGATTACCTGTGCTGTGGGTCGGTACGCTGTTGTTGATCGTGTGCTGGTTGAAGGTGTCGTAGGAGAACTGCGCGGCGATGCTCAGACCTTCGGTGATGAAGTCCAGATCGTGGCTCAGTTTGAACGATCCTTGCAGGTAGCGGCGCGTGCGCTTGCTGAAACCCGAACGGCTCAACTGACCGAGCATGTTGTAGCGGTAGTCGTTGTCGGCGTAGAGCAGGTAGCCTCCGTTCTCCTCGAAATCGCCCTGATTGACTTCGTTGCCGTTGTTGGGCAGTACGATCGGCAGGTAGGGCGGCTGCGTGTTGGCCAGCGAGATGATGTTGGCCGCCGTGGCGCCGGGATAGGTATACTCCGTCACGCGGGCACCCAGATCGACCGAGATTTTCAGCCGTTTGGTGGCGTCGACGTCGACGTTGGCGCGGAAGTTATAGCGCAGGAAGTTGTTGGCGTTGTCGGAGTTGGAGTGCTTGTAGTTGCCGCCCTGCTTGTAGTAGCTTCCCAGGATGAAGTAGCGGGCGCGGTCCGTGCCGCCGCGTACCGAGAGGCTGTAATCCTGCAATACCGAGGGCTGGAACGCATAGTCGAAATAATCCCAGTTGTAACCCAGCCCGTCGGAGTTGTCGCCTTTGGCGCGGCGGTAGTTGTCGATCGCCGTCTGCGTGAAGAGCGAAGGCGAGTCGGCCGCGAGCGAGGGATTGTCGTTGAGCATCGCCTCGTTGTAGAGCGTCGCGTAGTCGGCCGATCCGAGGTAGTCGGGGTAGCGGATCGGTTCGCTGATGCCCACCGAGGCCTTGAAGTCGACGGTCGGTTTCTCGCCCTTGCGGCCTCGCTTGGTCGTCACGACGATCACGCCGTTGGCGCCGCGGATACCGTAGGGTGCCGTCGCCGATGCGTCTTTGAGGATCGTGAAGGTCTCGATCTCGTCGGGAGCCAGATAGCTCATGTCGCGCTCGATACCGTCGACGATCATGATGACGCCCGACTGTCCGTAGGTCGAGATACCGCGGATGTTGAGCTGTGCGGCGTCGTTGCCCGGCTCGCCTCCGGAGAACTGATTCACCAGCAGACCCGGCATACGTCCGGCCAGCGCGTTGTTGATGTTGGCCGTGGGGGACTGTTTGAGGTCTTTGGTCGTGATCGTGGCGATCGAACCGGTGATCGTCTCCTTTTTCTGGACGTTGTAACCCACGACGACGACCTCTTCGAGCGCCTTGCTGTCTTCGAGCAGCGTGATGTCGATCTTCGTGCGGTTGTTCACGTTGATCTCCTGCGGTGCGTAACCGATGTAGGAGACCATCAGCGTCGCGCCGCCGTAGGGGACGTCGATGCTGTAACTGCCGTCGGCGTTCGACACGGTGCCGAAGTTCGTACCCTTGACGATAAGGGTCACGCCGATCATCGGATCGCCCTTGTCGTCCTTGACGAATCCCTTGACCGTCAGTTTCGACGACTGAGCTTGTGCGGCCGGTGCCGCATCCGCCTTGCCCGGAGAGGCCACGGCGGCCTCTCCCAGGCAAAACAGACACAATATCAGTGTTAAAAAACCGTATTTCTTCATGACTGTATTGTCTGTCTCTTATACACATCTGACGCTGCCGACGATACTCCTTGTGTAG
>OWIO01002021.1_pt1 | contig 14196 bp, 18 predicted proteins | sample 1733011 | NCBI WGS metagenome assembly OWIO01 (sample SAMN05065779, study PRJEB22554) | human gut metagenome | biome: ENVO:2100002; feature: ENVO:00000062; material: ENVO:00002003 | host: Homo sapiens | place: USA | reverse complement strand
CTACACAAGGAGTATCGTCGGCAGCGTCAGATGTGTATAAGAGACAGCATCTACAGCTCTCTGCCATCTCGATGTCATAAGCAACACCGTCAAAAACAGCATATTGGCACAAAGAATATCCCCACGTTGTTCCTTCTTGCGATGCAGGAACATCAGAAATAAAAGTGTCGCTTTTGTTTGTCGGTGTGACCTCGTATCGCCATGACAAGCCATCCAATTTTAGTCGATTTACTCTCTGCACCATCACTCCTCTCTCCAAGTCCACCTCGTCGCACGCCCACTGCTGGCCCTGCGGGTCAGTGTAGTTGCCGCCAGAGGCGACAGGGATGCCGGGTAAGCCGGTGGGGGTGGGCAGGGTGAGAGTTTGCGTTTTACCGTTTCCATCGCTCAAGGTCACTGCAATCGTCCCGCCGTTACCGGCGCTCACGATAGGTACAGGCGCATCCGGCGTGGGTGTGCCGTCCTGCGTGCTCTTGCCGTACACGGTCAGACCGCACAGCGGCGCTGCGAAAGCATCGTCAACGGCGACCGGATTGCCAGTCTCAGTGCCGACAAGTACGTTCTGCCGCGCCTTGACTGCGCTGATAGCGTCACCTGTGGCTTTTGCGTCAGCGGCTTCGTCCTCGTGAGTGAGGGTGGTGTCCAGTGCCACGGCAGGGCCGGTGTCACCTTTAGGACCTTGCGGACCTTGCGGGCCGATGGGGCCTTGTTCACCCTGCGGGCCTTGCGGACCTGCCGGACCGACCGCACCCTGCGGACCTACAGGACCGGCGGGCCCCGGCTTGCCGTCGAAGCGGCCTGCATCCGCGTCGGCGCGCACGGATTCCGCCACCGCTTCCGCGTGCTTCGCTGTCTCGACGAGCTGGTCGTAAGCATTGGGTGTGGGCGGGAGCGCGTCGCCGCCGGGGTACGCGCCGACGCGGATCATGCCGACCACGGCCCAGATCGTCGGCAGCACGAGGCCGTCCGGCCCCGTGCCGTACAGGCCGATGTGCAGCGTAAGTCCCGGCATCCGCAGCACCTCCCACGGGACGACCGCTGCGTTATCATCGCCCAGACGCACCGAGACCGACCGCGCGCCCGCGCGGAAAACCGCTGTGCGGTCCAGCCCGTCCCAGTCCTCGGAAAGCGCGAACACGCAGGTAAAAACGCGCTGCGCGCCGCTGGTAATGGTCTCGCTCTCCGTAATGGCGAGCTCGACTTTGGTGGCCGATAAACGGATCATTTTACACCTCCCTTACACATCACGCTCAATGTCTCCACGCCGTAGCTGCCTGCCGTGCCGAGGCGGATCGGCTGTTCGGCACACTGCGCAGTGTATCCGTCCAATGTGATCTCGTGCATAATCAATTTATATCACCTCTTTTCGGATTGTCCTTTACTGGTCCGGAAAACCGTCGCCGTCCGTGTCGGGCAACTCCGGCAGGCCGGCAACGCTTGTGAGGAGCGAGAGCACGCCGGCGAGCACCGACGCGCTGGCTACCACGATCCAGTCCACCTCGCCGAGCACCGCAGAGGTGCCGATCGTCGCGACAGCGGTCTGCGCGATTGTTTTCACAGCGCGGACGCCCGCGGCCTTGAGCCAATTTTTCCACTTTGTTTTCATGGGTGATCCTTCCTTTCGATGTCCTCCAGGTCTGCAAGGCGGTGGTTTACGACCTTGATTTGCTCTTGTATTACGGGGATTTTTTCGGCAAAATTATTATGTTTTCGCACCTCCCGCGTGAGCTCTTCGATCTTCGCGTCCGTGATCGCCTGCGCGACCCGGAGCTTTTCTTCTGCGCGGCGGTTACCGGCGACGTTGGTGATGATCACGCCGACAAGCGCGAGCCCGCCGGTGATGATCGCGACAAGAATTTCCTCCATTTTTCCTCCGTCACTCTACGTTGCAGCATTCATTGCCGAGAAATCCGGGATATCGCTCTCGTAGATCACCGTGATCCTTTTGTAGGGATTTTCATAAACAGTTGCTTCGATGATCCCGTAAAGATCTTCCGTTTTGTACGCAACCAAAAAAACCCATCCGGTCGGGAGCCCGTGAGCTGCTTGGCCGCTGTTGATCAGCGCAAAATTTCCGGCGTGAGATGGTATCTCATCATACCAGTTTTTTATAGCGTTCCATCCCGCCGTGACCATGTCCGAAAACTCGCCCAAAAAGTTAGGCGTATTTGCGCCTATAACCTTAAGGGTCCCTGTGATCTCCCCGCCGGTTTTCGGCAGCGCGTTCGCAAGCGTGTTCGCTGCCTGCGAAGCCGATTCTGCCGCGCTCTGCGCGGACTCTTGCGCATTCGTCGCCGCGGTCTGCGCTGCCGTTTTCGAGTTTTCGGCCGCAGCCGCGTCGCTGTTGGCGTTGCTGGCTGCAGTCTCTGCTGCGGTCTTGGCGCCTTCCGCGTCGCTTGCGCTGGTGGCCGCGTTCGTTTCGGACTGTCCCGCATTGGTGGCCGCTGTCTGCGCCTGCCCGGCCGCGGTGGAGGCTGTACTCGCCGAGCTGGCGGCCGCCGTCGCGGAGCCTGCCGCTGCGCTGGCCGAAGATGTAGCCTGTTCTGCCGCTGCCTGCGCGGCGGTGACGTTGCCCTCGATCCCCTCCGCCGCCGCAAGCACGTCGGCGATCTGCTTGGTCAGTACGCTGTAGTAATCCGACGAGACAATCTCCGCGTCTGAGACGACGTTGGCAGATACGTGCATCACGACCGCAAACGTCGCGATGCTGATGCCCGCACTATCGTACAGCTTGATCTGTACCGGCACATTTCCGCACACCGTAAAGGCCTGCGGCGCAAGGGCCACGGTCACGACGTTGCCGTCGATCGTCGCAGCCGGTGTGCTTCCGTCAGGCAGTGTGTCGTAAAAGCCCGCGGTGCCGTCCGGCTTTTTGTAGCGGACGGTCACAAGCGTGCCGTCGGGCACAGCCCACTGCGCGCCGCCCGCGTAGATGCTAAAAGCGATCTTGCGGCTGTTGCTGTCGTCCTGTACCGCGTGGATGATCTGCGGCGCGCCCGGGTCAAGTAGGTCGACTTTTAGCGATGCTATGGTTTCTATTGGCATTTTTGTCCCTCCTGTCAGTTGACCGTACACAGCACGTAACGCGAGATGCGGGGATCCCATACCCACTCAATGTTTTGAGCGGCACCGCCGGAAACTGAGAGCTTGTCAAAATGCCCGGTTCGCTCGCTGCCCTCCATAGAGATAATAGCATTTCCGTTTTTCCCGATCATGCTCCAATTTTCTGCGGCGTTGGTGTAGTTTCCATTTGCGTTGATACTTCCGTTGGAGGTGATACTGCCGTTGGCAGTGATGTATCCGCATTTCACGATACCGGTATAGGTCCCGTCCTTCTTTTCCCCAACCCCCAAACGTTCCGCCGTTAAAAAGCTGTAGTGTGCATCGTCTCCCAACCCGGTTTCCTCGTTGACCGTCCCGGAAAAGACCTGCACTAAACCGCTAACGCCATCGGATGTCGCATAGATACGCACGCGCAGATTTTCATCTGCAAGCAGTTTAAAAATCGCTGCCCACATATCCATCGTATACCTTCCGCTTTTGCTGACTACGTGGTCAGCAATCAAGTTGATCACCTTCACCAGCGCTGCATTCAGCGTTCCCGCCGTGATAAAATCGGCGACAAGACTGCCGTCGATCGTCCATGCGTTTTTGTACGGCCCATTTACGCCCGTCGTCGAGAATCCGATGCCGTTTGTGTTGATGCGCAGCACGTTTTTTGCTGTGGAGGCATCCGGCGTATCGAGAAATAAAAGCTCTTTCCACGCGCCGTTGTCGTCCTTAACCGCGACCACATAGCCGTCGGCATTGGTCAGCCATTTTGTCGCATTGTTGATCGCGGCTTGCTGCTGCTGTCGGAATGAACTGTTCGGGTTCTCCACCTGCTGGGTGATATGCGTCACCTGATTTTGAATCTTCGCCGGAGAGCTCGAAAAAATCACCTTGTTACTCTCCGGGTAATACGGATAATCCCAGCGCTCCACGACCTGATAGTTGATCGCAAAATTCTTTGCGTCGTCGATCAGCGTCGCCACACGGAAGATACTGAAATCCTGAATCTGGTACATTTCCGGATTGGTGGCCGCGAGGTCTACGACGTCGCAGTCGTAAGACCGGGAGGGGACTGCCATGGCGGCGAGATTCTTTCTTGCATCCGAAAGCAGATTTTCCGCGATCGTGTAACGCTCATCCCGCCATACCGCGCAGATCACTTTTTGCGAATATGTGTTGTTTTCCACGTAGGGCAGCCCGCCGTTGATGGATGCAAAGGAAAGCCCGTCTTTCCCGTACGCATACAGGCGCGTTACAAAATCGTTGCTTTTCCCCTTGTAGTTGATCTCTTTGAGATTGAGGTCGCGCGTTGCAAAAGCGCCGAGTGGCTCCGCCTCATCGGGGATCACGACAGTGATCGTCTGCGCGACGTTGTCGAAACGGAAATACACGCCGTACGCGTCGCGGCACTCGTTCACAATTTCCAGCGGGGTGAAATCGCCCTCGATCGTCCGGCTGATCGAAATGCCGCTGTTATCGATCAGCCGCCAGCCCTGCGGGATAACGCCGGAAATTGTCGCATCCAGCGTCGCGCTGCCGTTGCTGTAGCCGATCAGCATGGTGGACTTCCATACATCCAGATCGAGCTGTGCGATGACCTTTGCGTCCTCGCTGCCCGCGTCGATCTGCTTGACCAGATACCACTGCCGGTCCCGGTCGCGGATGCTCGCCTCCTCCACAAGCTTCGGATACAGCTCGTCCCAAATCGAGATATTGAAAACGATCTCATCGTATCCGCTCGTCAGCTCCCGCACATAGTAGTCGTCGTTCGCAATCGGATACTGTTTGCCGTCTGTGTATAGTGTAAGCATAACGCCTCCTAGATGTAGCTCGGATAAAAAGACACGGTGACCGGATCGGGCGCAAGAAAGCTGTTCTGTCCCGGCGTCACCTGTGGGAAACGGATGAAATCCACGTTTCCGGGCGCGGGTGCACCGTTGCGCAAGATACGCCCGTTGATACCGTCGACTTCCAGCTTTTCCCCCGCCTTGACATCGTGAAAAGTCGCACCGGCGAGCAAATAAATCGCAGCCGCCGCACCGACCGTCGCCGCCACGCTGCAATCCGTGTACGGCAACGTGCCGGGATTGTAAAAGTTACCACCGGCGACGGTCATCAGCGGGTCATGCTGAATGCCTTGCAGCTCGTAGGGAACCTCGATCAAAACCTGGTTGTCCTCCTGCCCGTAGATCGTACCCTCGCCGATGCTCTGCACGGTCGAGGTGTAGAAAAAGCCGTCGGGCATGGAGATTTCCACCTTGCCCCACAGCATGGCCTCAACCGCCGAACGGTTCAGCGCCGCCTCCCGATGGGTTTTTCCTTCGTAGACCAGCGTGAAGCTGATCGGCTTTTGTCCATAAACACCCGCCAGAAGCCGGTAGCTCGACCGATTGCGGCCCTGAAAAATCGTGTTTGTGATCGCCATTCCGCCGATCTTGTAGTCGCGCAGCATATTGACGCCGCGCTCCGAGAGATCGGTGCCATTGATGGCGATGCCGATAAAGTCACCCATTATCGCGCCTCCCAACTCAACTGCTCGCCCATATACCAGGCAGATGCCCGGGCGATTTCGCGCCCGTCCAGATACAACGGGACGAAAATCGTCGTGGCTCCCGTCAGGTTGCCGCTGACGGATGCCGCCAGATCGCGCCCGATGTCGTTAAAGCCCGGCGCGCTGTAGTTTACGTCCAGTGCAAACTCGCGGGCAATGCTGCCGCTCAGACTGTCGATCTCGTCGAGTACGTCCTGCTCGCTGCCCTTGATGCCGATTGCAATACCCGGCGGAATCTGCTTGCCGACTTCATCCCGCATTCGCTTTGATGGAGACGCAATGCCCAGCGCACCTTTGACGCCGTCGAGGATACCGGCGGCGAAGTTCCATACCTGATCCCAAAGCCATCCCGCCATAGACTGGATGCCGTTCCAGATACCGGAGACGATCGAAGAACCGATGTTCCACATTTCGCCCGGAAGCTCCCACAGCTTTTTTGCGATATTGCTGAAAAACTGCTGCCCGGCCTCCGTGGCTTTTCTCGCAAAGTTTGAGACAAACTGCGAAACCTTGCTGAGCGTGTTTTGCAGCCATTTCCAGACATTCCCGGGCAGTTCGCGGATGAACCGCGAGACCTCATTGATAAAATCTTGCCCGGCTTTTTGGGCTCCGTTCCACATGCTGGATGCCCAGTCCTGCACAAATTGCAACGTTTTATTAAGCCATTCATTGACGCGGTCAGGCATTTCCGAAAACCATTCGCCGATATTATTGATCAAATTCGGGATCATCTCTCCAAAATACTTTTGAATAAATCCCCATATTTCCTCAATGCCCTGTTTCATTGCACCCATGATGCCCTTGCCTGCTTCCAAAAAGCTTGGCAACGAATCCATGAAGCCGTCTATAATCGCAGTAACGATCTGCGGGATAGCCTCAATGAGTGCAAAAATAATTTCCGGCATATGCGTGACAAGCATCACAACAAGCTGAATCGCACCTGCAACGAGCTGGCCGATACAGCCTACAAGCCCCTCGATAAGTGCTGAAATAATATCTGGGAGTGCGTCTATCAGCGCCTGTATGATGGTCGGCAACTCCTGCACAATCGCATCCACGATGAAAATGACCGCCTCGATGAGCTCCGGAATCCCATTTACAAGAAAATCGACAATGCCCTGTATCAGCTCGGGCAGATATTCGATTAGAACCGGGATCGCGTCTACAATACCGATGGCAAGACCTTTGACAAGTTCAATCGCTGCGGGCAGAAGATTGGGCAGCTGATCGACCAATCCCTGCCTAAACTGCATGATGCACTCGACCGCGGCCGGGATCAATTCCGGGGCCGATTCGGCCAGTGAGGTTGCTAAATTTGTAATCAAGTCCCCCGCGATCTTAGGAAGCTGCGGAATGCTCTCGAAAAGACCGTTCAGCAGCTCCTCCACAATTTGCACCGCGCCAGTCGCTACACCAGGCGCAGCCTGTGCAATACCTTGCAGGAATGCGTTCACAAGGTCTACGGCTGTTTTTACAAACTCCGGTCCCTTTTCCGCCACTGCGGTGACGGCGTCGGTGATGAGCTCCGGAATTTTTGTTTCCAGAAGCTCAGCTAGCGAAGATAAAATGCGCTCGATAACCGGAAGCAGATTTGCGCCTACGGTTTCCACACTCTCAACAAACTCATTCAAAAGCTTGTTGAGATCGGCGTTTTCATCCGCAAGGCCAACGGTCAGATTTTCCCACGCGGCAGACATGGAAGCAATGCTCCCCTCGATCGTCTCGGATGCTTCTTGCGCCGTTGTGCCCGTAATTCCCATTTCGGCCTGCACAACGCTGATTGCGTTGACGATATTCCCAAAGCTCAGGCTATTAGCATCGACAGTAACGCCCAATTTTTCCTGCACGTCTGTAAGTTCTGCCGCATCTGCGACCAGACGCTGCATCTCTTCCTTTGTGCCGCCGTATCCGAGCTTCAGGTTGTCCAACATCGTGTAATTTTGCTTGGCAAAACCCTGATAAGCGTATTGTATTGACGCGATGTCCGTACCCATTTTATTTGCGTTGTCGGACATATCGGTGACTGCGCGGTTTGCGTACTCTACGGCTTTTTCCGTATCGCCGTCCAAGCTTTGGAGCAATGATGCCGCGAATGAGGTGGTCGTCTCCATATAGGCGTTAGCCGACATGCCTGCGGTTTTGTATGCTTCGCTTGCGTATGCCTTGAGCTTGCCGGACGATTCTTTAAAAAGCGTATCAACGCCGCCCACAAGCTGCTCGTATTCTCCATAGCTTTGAGTGGACATCTTCGTGAGAGCGGCAACGCCTGCCGCGCCGGCTGAAACCATACCCGCAAATGCCGTGCCGATACCCTTAAGCACCTTAACACCGACAGATCCAATCCCTTTAAAATGGCTGCTGGCGGTCTTTTCCATGTTTGAAAATCCCGAATCCAATTTTGATTCGGTTTTTTGGATTTCGCCGTTTAAGTTACTGTTGTCTACGGTAGCCTTATAGCGTACCTCGCCAACGTCCGGCATAGAGTCACCTGCCTTCCTGCGCCTGTGCTTTCAGGGCTTCAAATATCTTGCGCAGGCCCGCCTCAAAGCTGCCGCTTTCGCTCCTGCGTATGGCGTACTCCGCCTTTAGCCGCGTAAGCCGCGCGATTTCGTCCGCGTTATACTTCGTCGGCTTCGGGAGAGGCTGATCGCGAATGCCGATGATTTCCGCCATCCTCGTGGACTGCGGCAGACTGCGCAGCAGCGCCAGAAAGAGCAGCCAGTGCAGCCCCCTGTCCTCGAAAAGATCAATCCCGTACGCCTGCCGGAATCCCGCGTAGATATACGGCCAGTCCTGATGGAAATCGATCACCGGAGGGCGGTTTTTCTGCCGCTCGTTGCGCGGTGTGACAATCTCCACGATCGCCTTGAGCAGACCGATTTCGCACGGGTGATCGTCCAAAACGAGCAAACCCAGCGCTGTGTCGACCTGCATAAACGCCGACAGTTCGTCGTCTTCCAACGCGTCAAACGCCGCGAGAACTGCGGTATAAGACAAGTCGAGAGCGTACACCGCATCGCCATACACGACGCTGCACGGCAGCTCGTCGTAGAGCCTCATTTCTGCGGCTCCGCAGCCTTTCGACGCTCCATCAACCTGAGGTATTTTTCAGACCTGGTCTTTACAGCTTCTCTGATCTGCGGCTCAATCACCTCGGAAATGAACGGCGCGACATCACCGAGCATTTCAACATAGCGATTTTCGTAGCAGTCCAGAATCTTTTTGGTGTTTTCTTCGCCAAAAATGATCTCGAAAAGATGTACGGTTGCCGCCCCCAGTGCGATCGCCGCCTCCTCACTTTTCGGGTTCTCTTCCATTGCACGCTGATTCCTGCTGAGTTCCTGCCGCGCCTTGTTGTAGTTGGAAAGGATACTGTCGATATTCAGATTGACCGAAATTTTCAGTTCTTCCTCGCCAGATGTGCCCTGAATACAGAGCTCCTCGACGATTGCCTTCTGCTTTTTTACGATGTACATTCTGATGCCTCCTGCACGGATAAAAATAATTGGCCCCCTCTTTCGAAGGGGCCTTGCTTATTATTCGGCTTTCGCTACGACGGTCGTCTGACCGGTCGCCACGACAACGCTCGTGCTTGTGTTGACCATTGCCACCACCGCAAAGTTGCCGTTCGGCATTGTGTAGTCCTGGCCGTTGACGAAGTCGTTCCAGCCGGTGAGCACCTGCCCAATCTCCGCGCTCGGCGCAACGCTGCCATAGGCATAGACATATTTGCAACCTGCGATCGGGTCGGTCGGCGTGACGGTGATCTTCGTGTCACCGACTGCCGTGCCTGCGGCACTCTGCACCGTCAGTTCCTCGCTGGGTGTGATCGTCGCAAGCGTCGGTTTGCCGTTGATGCGTACTTCGAACGAAACGGCACTGCCGTCCATCGTCGCACCGCCCCAGTCGGTGACGTTGGCAATCGTCACGCCGCAGGTGATCTGCTGGATCGTGCCGTCGGCCTGCCCGACCGAAATGCGGAAGTTCGTGTTGCGCTCGACCATCAGGCCAAATTTGCGCGCGGGATTGAAAATCCAGTCCTGCGCGGGATCGCCGATGATGCGGCGGCCTGTGCAAGTATATGCCGGTGCCATGCCGGTGACGTAATTTCGCGCGTAGCCCTTGTCCTTGAAAAAGAAATACTGGTTTACAACCTCGTTCAGCGCTTCCGCGAGGTTCTCGATGCCATCGCCGAAAATCGCCCACGTCCGGGTCGAACCGTTCGGGGTAAGGTCGATTTCTGCCTGTATGCCGTGGGCAACAAGCAAAAAATTCTGTTCAGCCATTGTCTGCTCCTCTCTGATAAAACCGCACTCTAAAGCTCGAGCCATAGAGCCAGTTTTTATTTTCCTCTCGTCCGATCAACTGCGGGGCGGAGGTTGTTTCAATCGCATAAATTTGCCATCGCCTGGAAAAGGGCAGGATTTTCGAGGTTGTCAGCGCCAGATGAACCGCGTCCATTGTCGCCGAAATAGTCTGCTGATCCTGCCCTTTTCCGTTGAAAACGATCGGCAAATCTTCGTTTGTCGTCAAATTGCGGTAGATTTCCATCGGCGCGCCGCCCGCAAAGCTCACGGCGTACCCGTTCAGCGGCGGCATGGAGCCGATCACGACCGGGCCGGAAACAAGCGCCTGAATCATCTTTTGCAATGCTGCTATGATTTCATCTCTCATTTCATCCCCTCCGTGAACGCGTTCTGCGCGATTTCTCGCCACTTATCCGCATTTTCCGCACGTGCCTGCTCTACCCACATTTTCCCGGTTCCGGGCGTGGTGTAGTGCCGGACGACGTGCGTGCCGTCTGCACGCATACCGTACCACTGATAGCCCGCATACACATTGCTCCACACAAGATCGCGGTCGCCTTCCTGCGGCTTTTCGATACGCCCGATGTCGCGCAGCGTTCCCTCTTGTTTTGGGATTTTGTCCCGGCTGTCGTTCATCATCTGCTCTGCCAGTGCAGCCACCGCTTGATCGGCCGCGCGCATCACTGCATTTTCCCACGCTGCGCGGTTTGTTTTGACCGTCACGCTCATACAAGCCCCAGCTCCACATGGTGCGTGTCTGTGCTCGGGACGTCGGGGCAGGCGTTCACCACCAGCACGTTATAGTCTCCGACCAAACCGCCCTTGTAGTTGTACACGGTCGCCCGCATCGGGCGGCCTGCCGCTTCGGACTGGGCTGCGAGCGCGTCGTAATCCAGCCGCGGGCGCGAGCGCTTGCCGTCGATAAAAAGAACCGAGCGCAGCACGACTTCGGTGTTATTCACCGTTTTGCGCACTTCGTTGGAATTCTGGATGTGTACGTTTCGCACGGTTGTCTCCTGCCATGTCGGATTCTGCCACGCGTCCACACCTGTGCAGACCTTGATCGTCACCAGATCCCTAAGAAGCTGTTGTGGTATAGGCCTGAGCATGCGACATCCCTCCTCATCAGTCCGGTCTGTTCCAGCAGCGTGAGCGCCAGCGGGCTTACCATTGACTGTGCCGCCGTGTTTCCGCTTTCCGCGCCGGAGGTCTTTCTACCGTCTACATGTACCTTGCCGACTGTGAAGCCCTGCCCGCTCTCGCCGGTCAGCGCGGTTTCCAAACCGTTCTGGGCGAAATACAGCGCCTGTGCGGCCGTCGCTTTTTTGACAATCTCCTGCAGCAAGGGCGGCAGCGCGGAGATTCCTCCGCACTGCACGATCCTGTACTGCGTGACACTGTCGATGATGTCCGAGGCCCGCGCAGCCACCACGCTGAATTCCTCATCCGTCATTGCCGTAGGGCCGTATAGCTGCTCATAGTAGCCCTGATCGATGTACGGCATGACAAGATTAACCGCCGACGACCGCAGCCGCAGAGCCGCCCGCCGTGGCGATGTTGCCCTTCGTCGTGTTGACCAGTGCAACCGTGATCGTGTGGTCGGTCGCCGTCTCAATCGCCGTGCCGTTGACAACCGGCGTCCAGCCGGAGGAAAGCGATGTTCCATATGTCGGCAGTGCTGCGCTTGTGCCGTCCTTTGCCAGATAAGCCATGCCGTAAGGTGCCGGAGCAAGGCCGTTGACAACCGTATGCGTCGCATCCGCGCCCGCGCTGGTCGTAAATGTCAGGCTGCCAAGCGTACCGGTGCCGCCCATATTGGCGAGAATGCCCGGGAGGCGCTGGTTAAGCGCGAAAACATCGTAGTAGTAACGCTCATAGTAGAGCCACTTGCTCTTGGTCTGTGCGCTCGGCGCAGACATCATGGACGCATCGTAAACGATCGGCGCGCAGACGGAGGACGGATTCACGAGCAGCATGTTGATCTGACGTGCGCCGGCTGCGACCTCCCAGCCCTCGCTGAAGTCGTACGCGCTCTTCATGATGTCCGCTGGGACTTCCTTAATCAGAACGCCGTCCAGCTTGCCGACGTTGCGGTCAACGTTGCGGATTCCGGTGCCGGCGTCGATAAAGCGGGTAATGCCGGCCGCCTCCTTCAAAAACTTGAAGGTGTCCGGCGTCATGTAGGCGATCACCTGATCGCGGTTGACACGCTGGTTCGCCATGTAAGCGAGATAGCCGTCCCACGTGGCAAGGATGTTGTCCGCACTCAGCGTCGTTGTATCGACGCTGCCGAACTGAGTTGCAGCGTCTGCAAGCGTAGACGCTGCGTAGGCGTCCATCTCCGGGACCTTTTGGAACTCGTTGAAAGTCTTGGTGATGTTGGCGATCGTCGCCACCATGTTGGTTTCCTGAATGTCCATCGGGTCGACAAGCGTGTCCCACTCCCGGTCCATTTTCATCGTGGCCGGTTGCCACTCGTTGTTCCAGTTGCGGTTGAAAACGCCTGTGATCTGGTCGCGGTTGACCGCCCGCGCACCGCTGGTCGTCATGGACGGGATCATGATCGTCTTGCCGTTCACGGGCTTGTAGCGGTCGCTATTCGGGCCGTTCCAGATTTCATTGAAATAAGACAGATAGGGATATGCGTTCGCAAGCTCGCGCGCATAGTCCACTGCGTAGTTTACAGGTGCCTGAACAAAAGGCATATTTTACTCTCCTTTCATTTTGCCGAATCCCCAGTAGTCGCCGAAGCTGGGATTTTTGTTTCCCGTGGGCATCGAGCCCTCCACCTTTGCGCCAAACTGCGGCGCTTTGGCCGACTCCTGTGATTCGGTCGGGTTGAAATATTCTTCGAATTTCTCCGCCACCGTCTTGAGTTGCTCTGCCACGACAGGGGCGCCCTCGCTGCGGTCGAGCATCTTATAAACGGATTCGCGGAATTTGGGCTTGACGGATGCAAAGTCGTCGCTTCCGAGCGCACGAAGCATGTCGCGTTCATCGACAAGGGCTTTGTATTCGTCGGTCGTTGTCACGTCGATGGCCGACGCTTCCTTTTTCGCCGCTTCCACCGCTGCATCGATCTTGTCCTGTAGCTCGGATTTCGGGATAAAATCGGCCATGCTGGTACCATGCAGTGCCATCACCCTTTCGACCGCTTCCTCGTTGAGGCCAAGACCGGCCAATGCTTTTCGTGTAAACGCCATTTTGATTTCCTCCTTTAACGCCAGAACGGCGATTGCCGTAGTTTAACGCCGTCGACGCGGGCGAAATGGAAATAAAAAAGCATCCTGCCTGCGCAAAATGCCTTGTTATGCTGCTTTTTCTGCGCTTAACCCCGCGCAGGGAGATACGCAGATCACCGCCTTTCAGTCATCGTCATACTCCACACGTCCGCCCTGCGCACGTTCACCGAGCGCCGAGGTCAGCTTGAAGTTGGCCTCTTTATTCCAGTCGTACTCGTACTCCTGCAACTTGTTCTGCACGTTGGCCGGTACGATTGCCTCGGTAGCCTGCATCATGCCTGCAAGCTCCCGAAAATACTCCAAAATGAGGCGGTACGTCTCGTCCAGCCGACGGGGCTCCGTTGTAAGCACGTCACCGGAGAACGCCAGCACCGCTTCGCTGATGCTCGGTTCTCTGTATCCGAGCGCGATGCCCGTTTCCGCCAGATCGTCGATTTCGTCGCCGATCTCCTCGTACCACTTGCTGATCTGCTTGTGATTCGCGAACCACGCTTCATCCCGTACGAGATTGCGGTGCAAAGTCGTCAGGTTGTGATAGAGGATCTTCATCCACGCAATGAGCCGTTCATACTCGTTCATGTCTCCGCCCCTTTTCTGCCGCGTCTTGCCGTCGGCTTTTTGCTTTTTGCTTCTGTCGGTGCTTGCTCCGGCCCGCGCAGATGCGCCGAGTATTCATCCGGCGTCATGTGCAGGCCGCACAGCTTGCAGTGCACGCCGTCGGCGCGTCCTTCAAAAATGTGCTTGCATTCCATGAGATCACCCCTTTATTGATTCCCGGTCGTAGCGTCTCGCCCGGCCGGTTTTTGCTAAGAAATTCCGCATGGCAGCCTGTCGCTGCCGGATAAGCGATTTTTGACGGTCTGCGGCTTCCGGCATGCCCGCCGCCTGAAATGCCGCCTGCTTGCGCTTTGCGTCGCGAATGCGGCGTTCAAGCGCGCGCTGTTGTTGACTCTCCTGATACATTCGGTCGTTTTCCTCTTTGCTCTCGTTCTTTTTATCCCTGTCTCTTATACACATCTCCGAGCCCACGAGACTCGACGTCATC
>OWIO01001998.1_pt1 | contig 14297 bp, 9 predicted proteins | sample 1733011 | NCBI WGS metagenome assembly OWIO01 (sample SAMN05065779, study PRJEB22554) | human gut metagenome | biome: ENVO:2100002; feature: ENVO:00000062; material: ENVO:00002003 | host: Homo sapiens | place: USA | reverse complement strand
AAGCACTGGCCGAACAACGGGGATTGGGAGGGGGGGCTCTGAACTACTACGACATCTCTAAAAACATAGACCTGATCCTTTCTCTCTATCCTTCGTTAAAGAACGTCGCTTTCGTATCCGACAATACATACGGCGGCATTTCCTTACAGGCTTATGTCAGAGAGGAAATGAAAAAATACCCGGAATTGAACCTCATCCTGGTCGACGGGCGAAACGGCGAGGAACGGGCTATCCAACAAATCGGGGCACTGACATCCAATTCGGCATTATTGATAGGCACCTGGCGGGTGGGCAACGAAGGGCAATATATGCTCTACGGGGCCATCAATCAGCTGATCGCCAACAATCCTTCCCTTCCGGTCTTTTCCCTGTCCGGCTCCGGCATCGGCAGCATTGCCATCGGCGGATACGTTCCGAATTACGAGAACGAAGCGGCAAACATCGTGCGGCAGATCACCAATTATTACCGGGAAGAGAAGGATGCGGTCCATTTTACGGAAATGGGCAACCATTACCGGTTCGATCGCCGGAAAATGAACGAATTCGACATCGACGAATACAAGCTCCCGAAGAACAGCACGATCGAGGACAGTACCGAGGCCAAGCTGCGGACATACGAGAACGTGATCATGGCCACTATCGCCGCCCTGATCATCATGTCGCTCTTTCTGAGTATCCTAATCTATTTTTACCGGCGCAACAACCGGCTGAAAACCGCCCTGGAACACCGGGAGGAGGAGCTCATCGTAGCCAAAGAAAAAGCGGAGGAATCCGACAATCTCAAATCCGCATTCCTGGCCAATATGAGCCATGAGATCCGCACCCCGCTGAACGCCATCGTAGGGTTCTCAGCTTTATTAGGCGACAACGACCTGGCCCCCGAAGACCGGGCGGAATACAATACGATTATCGAGAAGAACTCCAATATGCTCCTCACGCTGATCAATGACATTCTCGATATTTCGAAGTTGGAAACGGGTAAAATGAAGTTCAGTTATTCCCAAGAGGATATCTCCGCCCTTTGCCAACAGGTGATCCAAACTACCGGCTATATCCGCAAGGAAGGCGTCGAATGCATTTTCCAGGCATCCGTCGAACCCTATATGCTGAAAACGGATGCCCAACGGTTGTCCCAAGTGTTGATCAACCTGATGACTAACGCCGGGAAATTCACCGAACACGGCGCCATTACCGTAGCCTACGAAGTACTGCCCGATAAAAATCTCGTACAGTTCAGTGTGGCGGATTCAGGGTGTGGTATCCCTCCCCAGATGCAGGACAAAGTGTTCGACCGCTTTGAAAAGCTCAACGAATTCAAACAGGGAACAGGTCTGGGGCTGTCCATCTGCAAACAGATCGTCCTGAAATTCGGAGGAAACATCTGGGTGGACCCTTCCTATACGGGAGGTGCCCGCTTCGTTTTCACCCATCCGATAGAGCCTCCGACACAGCCCGCAAACTAGTTTTTCCCCCTACTCCCACCTCCTTATCGCCAGCAAAATCTTTGCTCGGTTAAAATAACTTTCATCCGGACATAAGAATTTTTTGCAGTATTTTGGTTTACGAAAGTTAAGAAAGACTTAATTTTCCAATCGTCCCCTTGCCTACCCGAAAAAATCGTTATATTTGTGTTGCGATCATGAACGATTGGTACTAACCCACCTAAAACCAGAAGCCTTCCCCAGCAAAAAAAGGGGCCATCTTCTCAACCTAAATCAAAGTACCCTTTCTTTTCGCAAATACCCGGATGTCCCGCGCCTGTTTTTGGGGCACGGTAACACCGCCGATACATCAGCTATTGTTGTAGGCAGGAATTGTTATCCTCATACATCGGCGCCGCCCAACACCCGGACAACCATTGGAAAAAGACCACAGGATGTGGCACTTATCATAATTAAAACCTTAAACATTAACTAAAAAAATTAAAATCATGGACGAATTAAGAGGAACCCGCTATCCGATTTTCGGATTCGTAACTGGAGGAACCGGAGCTTTTAACGATGGCATACCGCCACAGCCGTACGAAACTTTCGCTTATGACCTGGCACTGAACCAGGCCGGCATAGAAAACTTCAACGTGATACCCTATACTTCGGTATTGCCTCCCGAACTGCGCGGCAACCTGGTATCCATCACCCCGGAAGTGAACACCAAATTCCCTTACCTGCCTTACCGTCCCGACGTAAAAGACCAGTTCCATCACGGTGCCGTGCTGGAAGTGATCATGGCCGGACACGGAGCCAACTACTCCGAGCACAAGGCTATCGCTACCGGTATCGGTCTGGTATGGGCTAAAAAGAACGGCAAATTCGTCGGCGGTTTCGCAGCCGAATACGTGCAGTTCTACGATTCCAAAATCGACGACGCCATCGCTGCCGCCGAAGCCCAGCTGTGGCTGACCAAATCCCTGAACCACGAACTGTCGATGCGCGGCATGGAACAGGACGGGGAGAAGGAACTGTTCCACGACTTCATCAACCTTTCGGCCGACAATCCATTCGGATACTGCCTGACGGCCATCGGTTTCCTGAACTTCGGATACGCACCGCTAGCTAAATAAGTAAGCCATGGCATCCGCCTCGAAAAAACTAGGACTGGGTGGCCTGATAGCCATCGTCTTCGGCTCCATAATCGGAGGAGGTATCTTCAATATCTCCCAGAATATGGCGCAGGGGGCGGGGCTCGGGGCTACCCTTATCTCGTGGGGTATCGCCGCCGTAGGAGTACTGTTCCTGGTAATGACCTTCAAGATGCTGTCCGATGCCCGGCCTGACCTGAACGCCGGCATTTACCAGTATGCCAAGGAAGGCTTCGGTAGTTACGTGGGATTCAACATCGCTTGGGGGTACTGGCTCTCGGCGGCCATGGGTAACGTGGCCTTTGCCGTGATGCTGAACGACTCTTTCGGCGAGTTCTTCCCCGTACTATTGCACCACGGATGGCAAACGGTCTTATTCGGATCGTTCTTCATCTGGGCGATGTATTTTATCGTGGCCATGGGCGTAAAAGCCGCCGCTGCGATGAATACAGCAGTGACCATCGTGAAGTTCGCATCCCTGCTCCTGATCGTTGTGATCCTTTTCGTCTACTTCAAGGTAGGCGCCCTCTCGTGGGATTTCTGGGGTAATACTCCGTCCCTGGGATCGTTAGGAACACAGATCAAGAGTACGATGCTCGTCACCCTGTGGTGTTTCATCGGTGTGGAGGGCGCCGTAGTGATGTCCGCCCGCGCGAAGAACAGCCGGGATGTGGGCAAGGCCGGGATCATCGGATTCCTGCTGGCACTCGTACTTTACGCCCTGATAAGCATCCTTTCGTACGGCATCATGCACCAGCCCGAACTGGCCAAACTGGACGACCCCTCGGTGGCATACGTCCTGAGGGCCGCGGTAGGCGACTGGGCTTATACCTTCGTAGTGCTCAGCGTCATCGTGTCGGTGCTCGGAGGATGGATCGCATGGACCCTTCTCTGTGCCCAGGTACCTTATACCGCCGCACAGGTGAAGATCCTGCCGAAGTCCTTCCTGAAAGAGAACAAACAGGAAACCCCTATCTACGCACTGCTGATATCCAGCGTTATCATGCAGGTATTCATGATCATGGTGGCCATGGCCAAATCGGTATACGATGCGGCTATCGATATCACCGGGGTCATGATCCTTCCGGCTTATTTCTTCTGCGGGCTTTACATGCTGAAAGCCACGTTTATGAAAGGCGAGCTGAACACCACCAACAAAAATACGATCATGGGATACCGGCTTGTCGGCCTGTTGTCCTCCGTCTTTTGTTTGTGGCTGATCTATGCGGGAGGCCTGCTGTTACTGCTCATCACGTCCATTTTCTACCTGGCCGGTCTCTACTTCTACATAGTGGCCCGTAAGCAGAATATGGCACCTGGCGAGAAAGCATTCACGAAAGGCGAACTCTGGCTGGCGATCCTCATCGCGGCATGTTCCGTGGTGGCGGCCATCTTGCTGGCCACCGGAAAAGCCGGACTGTAAGAAAACTTTTTACGCATCATAACCATGCGAGCCGCACCACCCGGGCAAAGCCGGGAGCGCGGCTCGCTTTTTTACGCCCGGGCGGAAAATTAAATCCGGGGGAAACATTGGCCAATCCGCTCGTTTACCCTATCTTCGCAACAGCAAAAACAACTTTTCCACGCTAAAAAAATGGACCTTTTTCCCAGCTATTTTTCTACAGGAGCCTGGCACGTGGCCGACTGGAATACACTTTCCCTGCCCATGTTCCTGCTGGTGCTCTTTATCGTACGCACCCTGTCCGATTACCGCCGGGGGATTCTGCTGGTCCTGTTCATTTTCGCGGCCAACCTGATAGGAATGGCCCTGTCCGCCGCCGATATATTTTACGTGCGCCCGCAGATCGCCGACTTTGTATTCCCGGCCCTGGTTACCGGGCTGGCTGTTTTCAACATCTTCGGGGCTGGCAGCAAACCATCGGCCGTACTGGAAAAAACAGGATACGCCATGGCTATCCTTTTCGCCCTGACACACGGCTTGTCCCTGGGTGCCGGCTATTCGGCAGCCATTCCTTTGGTGGCTTTCTGTCTCGGGTTTGCCGTCGGAGTGCTGATACTGGCCCTGATCATTCTATGCATATCGTCCCTGGCCTTATTTTTCGGCGTGAACCGCCGGGATTTTGTCATGGTCGTTTCGGCGATCGCTATCGGGGTGATGATCCCCTATCTGATCCGCTATTTCCCTTTTACGGTCCGCTGACCGGAAAGGGGATTCACACGGATCCCCCCCCCAAACAGGAACCCTATGGGCTGCATGCCCTTTGAAATATGAGTCCGAACAACAAAGAGAAACAGAAAAAATTCGACAGCGCCTATATGCGGATGGCCTCGGTATGGGCCGAACTCTCGCATTGCAACCGCAAAAAGGTGGGCGCGCTGATCGTCAAGGACCGTAAGATCATTTCCGACGGGTACAACGGCACCCCCACCGGTTTCGAGAACGAATGCGAGGATGAAGAGTACCGCACCAAATGGTATGTCCTGCACGCCGAGGCCAATGCGATCCTCAAAATAGCCGCCTCCACCCAATCGTGCGACGGGGCGACCCTGTACGTCACGATGTCCCCCTGCCGCGAATGCAGCAAACTGATCCACCAGGCGGGGATAAAGCGGGTGGTCTACAAGCAAGGGTATTCGGACACCGAAGGACTGGATTTTCTGCGCTCGGCCGGGGTGGAAGTCGAACAGCTGGAAGAGGGAAAAGAATAACTTATTTAGCTTGGCTTCCCGGCTTTTTTTTCGTTTATTTGCCATCGTTTATGCGCAACCTGCCATAAGTACTTACTACTAAACATACAAACACACGCAACGGCCCATTGGGCCACAAAACGATTTCAAACACGATATGTTAGAAACGACCAAAGTCAAACAACTGGACAAAGTGGTCATCCGTTTCTCCGGGGACTCCGGGGACGGCATGCAGCTGGTAGGCAACCTCTTTTCCAACCTTTCGGCCTTTATCGGGAACGGGATATCCACATTCCCGGACTACCCGGCCGAAGTCCGCGCCCCGAAGGGAACCCTGAGCGGAGTATCGGGATTCCAGGTACACCTGGGTAAAGGTGTATACACCCCGGGCGACAAAGCCGACGTCCTGGTGGCGATGAACCCCGCCGCCCTGAAAGTGAACGTCAAGAACATCAAAAAGAACGCCGTTGTCGTTTTCGATACGGACTCGTTCCTCAAGAGCGACCTGGAAAAGGCCCTCTTCACCACGGACGATCCGTTCACGGAACTCGGCCTGGGCAGTGTGCAGCAGGTTCCCGTCCCGATGACCTCGATGGTGAAACACGCCGTGGAAGGTACCGGGCTGGACGCCAAAGCCGCCCTGAAGAGCAAGAACATGTTTGCCCTGGGGCTTATCTGCTGGCTGTTCGACCGCCCGCTGGAGCGCGCCATCCACATGCTGCAGAACAAATTCGGCAAAAAACCGTCCGTACTGGAAGCCAACGTCAAAGTGCTGACCGACGGATACAACTACGGAAATAATATCCACGCTTCGGTATCGACCTTCCGCATAGAAGGCCAGGTGACCAAACCGGGCATATACACCGATATCAACGGCAACAAAGCGACGGCCCTCGGCCTGGTAGCCGCTGCCGAAAAAGCGAAACTGCCCCTTTTCCTGGGCAGTTACCCCATCACTCCGGCTACGGACATCCTGCACGAGTTGGCCAAACTGAAAGAACTCAACGTGAAGACCGTGCAGGCGGAGGACGAGATCGCCGGTATCTGCACCTCGATCGGCGCTTCTTTCGCCGGCAATCTGGCCGCCACTACCACTTCGGGACCGGGACTGGCCCTGAAGAGCGAGGCCATCGGACTGGCCGTGATGGCCGAACTGCCGCTGGTCATCGTGGACGTACAGCGCGGAGGCCCTTCGACCGGACTGCCGACCAAGAGCGAGCAGACCGACCTTCTCCAGGCCCTGTTCGGCCGCAACGGGGAATCGCCGGTAGTCGTACTTGCCGCCGCCACTCCGACCGACTGCTTCGACATGGCTTTCAAGGCATCCAAGATCGCTCTGGAACATATGACCCCTGTCATCCTGCTTACCGACGCGTTCATCGCCAACGGTTCGTCGGCCTGGCGCATCCCCAACCCGGACGAATTCCCGGACATCAAACCGAACTACGTGAAACCGGAGATGCTCGAAAAAGGCTGGAAACCCTACCTGCGCGATGAAAAGACGATGGTCCGCTACTGGGCCGTGCCGGGTATGGAAGGCTTCATGCACCGCCTGGGAGGACTGGAAAAAGATTATAATACCTCGGCTATTTCGACCGACCCGGTCAACCACCAGAAAATGGTGGACGCCCGCAAGGCCAAGATAGAGAACGTCGTGGCCGACGTGCCCGACCTGAAAATAATGGGCGACCCCTCCGCCGACCTTTTGGCCGTATCCTGGGGCGGTACGCTGGGGCACATGCTCGAAGCGGTGGAAGAAATGAACGCCGCCGGCAAAAAAGTGGCCCTGGTGCATTTCAGCTACCTCAACCCGCTGCCCAAGAACACCGAAGAGGTGCTCAAAAAGTACAAGAAAGTCGTGGTATGCGAATTGAACGACGGCCAGCTGGCTGGTTACCTGCGCATGAAGATCGACGGGCTTTGCCACCTGAACAAACTCAACAAGGTACAGGGCCAGCCGTTCAAAGTAGAGGAACTCACCGAATGTTTCACTAAACTTCTGGAGGAATAAGACAATGTGCGAAAATCAACATTATACAGCGAAAGATTTTAAGAGCGACCAATACGTACGTTGGTGCCCGGGCTGCGGCGACCATGCCGTAGTGAACACCCTCCAGAAGGCCATGGCCGAACTGGACATCGCCCCGAAAGACACGGCGGTGATCTCGGGTATCGGATGCTCGTCCCGCCTGCCCTACTACATGGGCACGTACGGGTTCCACACCATCCACGGCCGCGGCGCTGCGATCGCTACCGGCGTAAAGGTAGCCAATCCGCACCTTTCCGTATGGCAGATCACCGGCGACGGCGACTGTATGGCTATCGGAGGCAACCATTTCATCCACTCGGTACGCCGTAACGTGGACATCAACATCATATTGCTGAACAACAAGATCTACGGGCTGACCAAAGGCCAGTATTCCCCGACCTCGGAGCGCGGCTTCGTCTCCAAATCGTCCCCTTACGGAACAGTGGAAGACCCGTTCATCCCGGCCGAGCTCACCCTGGGCGCCCGCGGACAGTTCTTCGCCCGTTCGATAGACGTGGAACTGAACACCACCAAGGATGCGATGGTCGCTGCGGCCAAGCATCACGGGGCTTCCGTGGTAGAGGTCCTTCAGAACTGCGTGATATTCAACGACGGCGTTCATAACCCCATCACCGATAAGTCCGTCCGTGCCGACCGTACCGTCACCCTCCGCCAGGGAGAAAAAATGGTGTTCGGCGCCAATAAAGATAAAGGCATCGTTCTGGACGGGCTCAAGCTCAAGGCTGTGACGATCGGACAGGACGGTTATACGATGGACGACGTGCTGGTACACGACGCTACAACCCCGGACAACACGCTCCATTTCATGCTGGCCATGATGGGCTGCGCACCGGGCAGCGATATGCCGGTAGCTTTGGGCGTGATCCGTTCGGTAGACGCACCGACTTACGACCACGACGTGGAACACCAGTTGGAGGAAGTATCCGCCAAGAAGAAAGACCACTGCCTGATGGAACTGCTGTTGCAGGGAGAGACCTGGGAAGTAAAATAAATATATCCCATGATAAAAATCGGGGGCACTCACGTGCCCCCGATTTTATTTTACGCTCTTCCAGCCTGAAGATTTATTTTTCCTCTTCCCTGCCTTCTATGGCATCGAGTATCGCCTGAAGTATCTTGAAGCGGTAACTGCTGTTCGAAAACGCATTCGCCTTCTTTTCCCGGTATGTCCGGTTGGTTAGCAGTACATACACCAAGTCTTCCTCCGGCTCAACCAGAAGCAATGTACCTGTAAAACCGGTATGCCAATAAGCTTCGTCCGAGAGGAAAGCGTCGTAATTGTCGGGCTTGGCCCCTATTTCCTTTTTCACGAATCCCGGTGAGCGACTATTGTCCGCCGTACCGTACGCATAGCGGGTAAAACGGTCGACCGTACTCCCTTTCAGGAAACGCACCCCGCCGTAATATCCCCTTTGAAGGAGCATCTGCCCGTATTTGGCCAGATCGTACGCCGTGGAGAAATTACCCGCATGCCCCGATACGCCCCCCATCAGGGCCGCTCCGCTGTCATGTACGTACCCGCGCAGAAGCTGCTTACGGAACCACGTATCGTTCACCGAAGGAGCGATACGCTCCGCCGCGATATGTTTCAGGGGAAGGAATCCCATATCGGTCGCACCCAGAGGCTTGTAAAATTCTTCCTGCACGGCCTGTTCGATGCCTTGGGGATAGAAACGATCCGCCACCTCGCGCAGCACGTAAAAATCGAGGTCGCTGTAGAGCATTTTTTTCGGTTTGAGAGGACTTTTGCGGATACGCATCGTAACCGTATCGGGATAAGAAGCACGCATATAGAGACCTGTAGCTACCTCCAGCGGATATTGCCTGCTCACCCGGTCCGAATAAAAGAACGAACTCGGTTCCTTGGTATTTTTGTCCAGCGTATAGGCATAAAAAGGAAGCCCGGCAGGCAGCCCTCCGTTATGGGTCAGCAGTTCCTTCATCGTGATCTTTTCCTTGTCGGAGCCTTTGTATGCCGGTACGACGTCGCCCAGGCGGGAGGAAAAGCTGATTTTGCCCCGGTCGTACAATTTCATGATAAGGGGAAGTGTCGCCGATATTTTAGTCACCGAGGCCAGGTCGTACACCATATCGGGGCCGACAGGAACGGACAACGGATCGTCGTACATCGTCGTACCGAAACTCCGGTCTATCACCACCCGGCCGCCCCGGGCTACCAGCAGTCGGCCGCCGGGCGCAGCCCCGGCCGATACCATATCGGCTAAAAGGGAATCCACCGGTGCTAATTTCCCGGGGTCGATCCCTTCCTGCGGGGTAAACCCGAATTTCAACCGGCGCAGGTTCCTGAAACTTTCCCCGTCGCCCCGGCGATAGTCCTCGTCGAGAGTAACCGGCAACTTTCCTTTCGGAGAAAGAGCCCCGAACACTGCCTCAGCCGAAGCGACCTGAGCCGCCCATAGGTTTTGATAAGCCAATAGCACCGACGGATATTTTTTCCATCCGTCGAACTGCAGGAGCGTATACGGATTGTCCAGCATCACAAATACAGCCCCCGGGGCTGCCGAAAGGGAATCTATCACTTCGCGCGTCCTTTCAGGAACTTCCTTCGGGGTAAACCCGACCTCATCGCCCCCATGGTATCCCACCACCAAGGGATGTCCTTGGGCAAGTTGAAGGGCTCGTGAAGCAGATATATCTCTGTCTAAAACCTTCAAGGGGGCATAAAGGCCCATATAGCGTTCCTTATAATCGGAGTCTCCTGCGCCTAAAGGCAGGTAAAATACCGTATCGGATACATCTACTAACGGGAGCGCATGGCCGGCATTTTTCAGAAGGGTCACCGCACTTTCCATTACGCTCAGACAGAGGGCGGAATCCCGTACCGTTCCCAGGTCCGGCCGCAGGCCGACCGTGTCCACCGGCGTCACACCATCCAACAGCCCTGCCGCGCATTTGGCAGCCAGTATGCGGCGAAGGCTCCGGTCTATCCGCTGGCGGGATATCTCCCCGCTCTGTACAGCCGCCAAAAGCGCCCGGTAAGCCGTTTCCGGGTCTTCGGAATACAGCAGCAGGTCATTTCCGGCCTTTACGGCCTCGATCTCCGCCTGTCCAGTCTTATAGCGGGCGGCTACTCCTTTCATGTTCATCGCATCGGTAATCACCAACCCGTCGTAATCCCAAGCCCGGCGGATGATCCCTTCTATCATCTTTTCAGAAAGGCTGGAGGGTTTTTGATCTTCATTGTCCAGGGCCGGCACATACAGGTGGCCGGTCATCACGCTGGCTACTCCGTCTTCACAGGCCTTTTCAAAGGGGAAAAGTTCCACCTCTTCCAGATGGCGTGCCGAAGAGGTTATCTCCGGAAGAGCCTTGTGGCTGTCCGTTTTCGTATCCCCATGCCCTGGGAAATGTTTCACGCTGGCCAGCACGCCCGTGCTTTGCAGGCCCCGGACGAACGCCACGACCTTATCCGCCACCCGGTGGGCATCGCTGCCGAACGAGCGGACCCCGATGATAGGATTCTGCGGATCGGTATTTACATCGGCTGCCGGGGCAAAATTGTAGTTCACTCCCATCCGGACACATCCCATACCTATCCGGCGTCCGACCTCCTGTACCAGGTCGTCGTCCTGTACGGCCCCCATCGTCAGCGGCCAGGGATAGTTGAACGCCGAATCGAGCCGCATGGCCAGTCCGCGTTCCAGATTCATCGCCGTCAGGAGCGGTATCTTCGTTTTGCTTTGAGCCGTATTGATAAAGCGAGCCACGTCTTCCGGAGTGTTCTGGTAGATGGACACCCCGCCGATATGGCAGTTTTCCACCAGATAAAGCGCCCGCTGCAACTGCGTCGGGTTTTTCAGGAAAACCGCCGGAACGAACATCTGCCCTACTTTTTCTTCCAGGCTCATCGTCTGAATGAGGGAATCCACCCGCTGGCGTCCTTTTTCGTCCAGGGACGGATAATCGAACCTTTTGGCCGGCTGGGAAAACAGGGAGGCACTTATACCTGCCAACAATAAAAGAAGCAATGAAATGCGTTTCATGGTATGTGATAGTTTTTATTTTATTCGGACAAAGAATATCCGCGGGGCAAAAGCCTCCCGTGGGAATATTTTAACGGGCGATGAAAAGGCCCAGCGTCTGAAGGTCGTCCCAGAACCGCGGGTAAGACTTAGCTACCACACCGGGATCGCATACCGCAAACGAACCACCGAGCGCCAGCGGGGCAAAGGCCATCGCCATCCGGTGGTCCTGGTAGGTCTCCAGGCAAATATCCGCCTGCCGGGACGAAAAAGACTCGATCGTCAGCGTATCGGCCGTCGAGGAGCATCCTACCCCGAATTTGGCCAGTTCCCCCGAAAGGGCGGCGATCCGGTCGGTCTCCTTCACCCGGAGGGTCCCCAAGCCGGTAAGCGTCCCTTTTATCTGCAAGGCGGCCATCGTGACAGCCACACTCTGCGCCACATCCGGGGTATTTTCCATGTCGAGATCGATATGTCCCGGTGCAACAAACCCTTCGACGGGCTCCAGCAAAAGTTCGTTTCCCTGGAAACGGGCCTCGACCCCGAAATTTCGGTAAATCTCCGTCAGGCGGCTATCGCCCTGGGCGCTATGGGGAAAATAGGAAGAAACGGCAATCTTTTTGCGGCCGATGGCCGCCATGGAAAAATAGTACGAAGCGGAACTCCAATCCGATTCCACCGTCACCCGATCCGCTGCCGTCCGCAAGCCGGGCGGAACGACAATCTCTTTTTCACCTACCGTACAATCCAACCCTACGCTGCGCAGGACGGAAGCCGTGAGTTCTATATAAGGCCGCGACACGCTTTTGCCTTCCAAGTGCAGCCTCATGCCTTTTTCAAACGACGGAGCGACCAGCATCAGGGCTGTAATGAACTGGCTGGACACGGAACTGTCTATCGAACAGTCGCCGCCCGTTAGTTTTTTACCCCGTATTTCCAATGGGGGGTATCCTTCCTTCTCCCCGTAGCGGATATCGGCCCCGAGCGAACGGAGCGCTTCCACCAGCGGGGCTATCGGGCGCTCTTTCATCCGGGAAGACCCGGTGAGGGTCACCTCCCGGCCCGGTCGGGCAGCCAGAAATGCCGTGCCGAAGCGCATCGCCGTACCGGCATGGCCTATATCCACCACGCTGTCCGTACTGTCCAGCACGGAGGCCATGGCGCGGGTATCGTCGGAATCGGAAAGGTTTTCAAGGGAAAAAGAAGCGCCGGTCACTGCCCGCAGCAGGAGCAGCCGGTTCGACTGGCTTTTGGAGCCGGAGACGGCAATCCGCACGGCATCTTTCAGCCCGTGGGGAAAAGAAATATGTATGGAGCCGTCACAGGGCATTTTTTCGTCAGAACAGATTTAGGTTATATCACCAACTTCCCTTTTACATATACGGCGAACGGCTGTCCGAGGAGTTCGCAGCCGATGAAAGCTGAATTCTGCGACTTGGATTCTATCATATCCTTGGCGAACGTCCACCGTGCGGATGGATCGAACAGGGTCATTTCCGCCAGGCCGCCCTCGATGATGCTCGGAACTTCCACACCGAAACGCCGGCGCGGGTTGATACTGATGAGTTCTATCATTTTTTGCAGGTCGATCTGGCCGGAAAGGGCTTTCCATGCAGCCCCGAAAGCCGTTTGCAGGCCTACCGTACCGTAAGCAGCATGCTCGAATTCGCATTTCTTGTCTTCGATGTCTACCGGGGTATGGTCGGAAGCTATGCAGCCGATCGTCCCTTCTTTCATGCCTTTTACCAGCGCCGCGATATGTTTTTTCGTCCGCAGGGGAGGGAGGACTTTATACCGCGTATCAAAATCCCGGAGGTATTCGTCGTCCAACAGCAAATGGTGGGGGGTCACGCTGCACGAGACATCCACACCTTTCTTCTGCGCCTCGCGCACCATTCGCACGGCACCCGGGGTCGTCACGCAGGCAATATGCAGCGGGGCTTTGGTGTATTCGGCCAGGAAAATATCCCGCGCTACGGCGATGTCCTCGGCGATGTCCGGGATTCCGTGCAGGCCGAGCGTAGTGCTCACCACCCCTTCATGGGCTACGCCGCAGTGCATCACCTCCCGGTCTACCGGGGTAGTCACCGTCAGGGCGCCAAGCGAGCCGTTGTATTCGAGTACGAGTTGTTCGATCAGGTTGTTTGCGATTTGCCGGCCGTCCCAGAAGGCTACGGCGCCGCCCTGCATCATGTCATAGGTTTCGGCCATCGCCTTTCCTTCGCCGGCCTTGGTCGCCGTCCCGACAGGGTGGATATGAATAGGAAGCTGGGCTTCTTTTTCGGTGAAGAATTCCACTTTCTGCCGGCTGTCCGTCGGGCAGCTGCGGGGCGAAGCGAGCGCCACAGCCGTAAATCCGCCGCGCACGGCGGCACGGGCCCCGCTTTCCAGCGTTTCCGCCTCTTCGTAAAAGGGTTCGCCGAACCGGCAGGCCGTATCCATCCAGCCAGGGGATACGCAAAGTCCTTTCTCATCGACGATGTGGTACTTTTTTCCGTCCGAGGGAATATCGTCGGCTATTTCCCGGATCGTGGTCCCGGAAATGAGAATGTCTTTTGTCTGTCCGTTGAATTCGCTGGTAGGGTCTACGATTAAAGCTTGTTTGATAAGGGTATCCATCGGCATCGAAGAAGAATTTTTTACGGTGTAAATATAGCCAATACTCGCGGAAGTATTTTTAACTTTGAGACGATTTTTTGCGGCATTTTACCAGGCCGCAAAACAAGAACGGACAATATGGGATTTTCTTACCTCTGGTCGTACATGTATTACCTCTCTGCCGCACGCAGCGAATACTTCGTGCATTCCCCGTTCGTATATACCCTGATGACCGAATGCCTGCGCAAAAAACGGCGCTTTTTCCCCGAAAACCAGGACCGGCTGCTCGAAAGGCTGTCGGGCTACCTCACCGCTGCCGAACCGGATTTAAACATCCTGCGCATCGCCCCGGACGAGCCGATAAAAAACATCCCAACCGCAGCCCTTACAGCGGAAAATACGATGTTATTCATCTGTCTCTTATACACATCTGACGCTG
>OWIO01001991.1_pt1 | contig 14338 bp, 10 predicted proteins | sample 1733011 | NCBI WGS metagenome assembly OWIO01 (sample SAMN05065779, study PRJEB22554) | human gut metagenome | biome: ENVO:2100002; feature: ENVO:00000062; material: ENVO:00002003 | host: Homo sapiens | place: USA | reverse complement strand
CCGCAGCCGTCGGAGCGGTGCTTAAGCCGTAAGGCGGGAATTGTGCGGTGTTGCCTTTATTTATAAAATGTTGGAATTGAACGGATGATTTCGTGTTACAGCTCCAAGACTCGACATCGCCTCATGTTTAATTACCAACCTTTCGTCTGGGTTTATAGGGATTATAAACCCCATTAACCCGTTTGTCAATAGGGTATTTTGATTTTTTTATTTTTTCAAAGGCTTGTTTTCCCATTAACCTTGTTATATACTAGGTATTAGAAAATACGGAGGATTATCCACTTATGATGGTATCAACAAAAGGGCGCTATGCCCTGCGCGTTATGATTGACCTGGCCGAGCACCAGAGCGAAGGCTATGTGCCGCTGAAAGAAATTGCAGCGCGCCAGGAGATCAGCGAAAAATATCTGGAAAGCATTTTAAAGGTGCTGGTCCAGCAGCGCTTTCTGGAAGGTCTGCGCGGCAAGGGCGGTGGCTACAAGCTGACCCGCGCGCCGGAAACGTACACCGTGGGCAGCATTCTGCGCCTGACGGAGGGCAGCCTGGCAACTGTTGCCTGCCTGGAAGAAGGTGCCCCTGCCTGCCCGCGCATGGCGGAATGCCGCACCTATCCGCTGTGGTACAAGCTGGACGGTATGATCAGCGAATACCTGGACAGCGTGACACTGGCCGACCTGATGCAGTACCCCGATGCGGGCAACGAATATGTGATCTGAACAGATGCTCCGCCGTTTGGCAGGCGGGGCATCTGTTATTTTATGCCGCCAAACGATAGGGCCGGGGCGCAGCGGCAGCGCTCCGCTGCGCCGGACTCCTATATGGCCCTTATATATAAGGCAATACCGCACAATTCCCGCCTAACGGCTTAAGCACCGCTCCGGCGGCTGCGGCACGGCATCTGCGTTGCCAAAATGCTCGATAATGTCGGGTTGCGGTACCCGCATCGTGCTTCGGGGGCAAAAGCCCCTCGCACTCTGCGACCGCTGCCCCTGCTTCGGTTCGCTGTTTCCGCCACTGGCGGCGCTCACCTTTGCAGCATTCAGTATTATCTGCGCTTTTGGCTTAGCATCTGCCACACCTCGCTCACCGTATCGGCACTTAGAATTATGCGGTATTGCCATAAAGAAAAAGATAAAGCAAAAAACAAACCAAAAGCGTTCCCGCTGTGCAGCCGGGAGCGCTTTTTTGTGCTCGGAAAGTACAGCCGGACAAAGGTAGAGTAAAGAAAAGCAAAAATCGCTTGATAATAAAATTACAAGCGCAAAATACGTGCGAAAAAAACTTTCAAAATCAGAATACACAAAAATAAACATATGTTTACGTTACATTTTACAATAATGTGATATTTACAAAGCTAAAAATAAAACATATAATGCTAATTGAAAGCAATGGGTTATGAGCAAACACTGCGGCGTGCTGTGCGCTGCAGGCCGGCCCAGCGGAATATAAAGAAGGAGGAACCCCCATGAAATACCTCAAGCAAATGCTGTGCGTGAGCATCTGCGGCGTTATGCTGGTAGCGGCAACCGGCTGTTCCGGCTCACTGACGGGCGGCAAGCGCATCATTCGCATTTCTCATGCACAGTCCGAAACCCACCCCGAACACCTTGGCCTGCTCAAGTTCAAAGAATATGTGGAAGCCAACCTGGGCAATAAATACGAGGTTCAGATCTTCCCCAATGAGCTGCTTGGCTCTGCCCAGAAAGCCATCGAGCTGACCCAGACCGGCGCGATTGACTTTGTCGTGGCCGGTACCGCCAACCTGGAAACCTTTGCCGATGTGTACGAGATTTTCAGCATGCCCTACCTGTTCACCTCAGAAGAAGCTTACCATGCCGTCATGAATGATACCGATTACATGGAAAACGTGTATGATTCCACCGATGAAGCCGGTTTCCGCGTGATGACCTGGTATAATGCCGGTACCCGCAATTTCTATGCAACTACCCCCATTTATACCCCCGATGACCTGAAAGGTCTGAAGATCCGCGTGCAGCAGAGCCCCGCCAGCGTTAAGATGGTGCAGGCCTTTGGCGCTGCCGCCACTCCGCTGAGCTTCGGCGATGTGTACACAGCCATCCAACAGCATGTTATTGACGGTGCGGAGAACAACGAGCTGGCCCTGACCAACAACAAGCACGGCGAAGTTGCCAAGTATTTCTCCTACACCAAGCACCAGATGGTGCCGGATATGCTGGTTGGCAACCTGAAATTCCTGAACAGCCTGTCCGATGAAGAGCTGGCTGTCTTCAAGGAGGCCGCCCGCCTTTCCACCGAGGAAGAGCTTTCCTGCTGGGATGACCAGGTGGAGGAAGCCAAGCAGATCGCCGAGAATGATATGGGCGTGACCTTTATCGATGTGGATATCAGCGAGTTCAGCAATAAGGTCAGCAATGTGCAGCAGGAAATGCTGGATGCCAACCCGGATATCCAGGACCTGTATGACCATATCCAGGCCATCAATGCAGAATATGAGGAGGGCAGCGCACAATGAAATCTTTACATAAGTTCCGCCATGGGCTGGATACCGTCCTGAGCTGGGTCTGCGCCCTGCTGTTTGCCGCCATGGTCGTGGTTGGCACCTACCAGATCGTGACACGCTATTTCTTTGGCCGCCCCTCCACCGTTTCGGAAGAACTGCTGACCTACAGCTTTACCTGGATGGCCCTGCTTTCCAGCGCGCTGGTGTTTGGCAAGCGCGACCATATGCGGATGGGCTTTTTGGCCGATAAGATCACCGGCACCCCGCGCAAGGTGCTGGAGATCATCAGCGAATGCCTGGTCTTGCTGCTGGCTGCCGTTGTTATGCTGTACGGTGGTGTCAGCATCATGAAGCTGACCATGACCCAGGTCACAGCCTCTCTGGGCATCCCCATGGGCACGGTGTACACCGTTCTGCCGCTGTCCGGTGCTTTGATCGTGGTGTATTCGGTACTGAACATCATTGACCTTGCCACCGACAGCGTGGAAGAACACAGCTCCACCAGCGCAGAATGAGGAGGAAAACACAATGAACATTGCTCTTGTTTCCGGGCTGATCATCCTGATCCTGCTGGTCATTATGCTGATCGCAGGCGTGCCCATCGCGGTGGCGCTCGGCATTTCGTCCGTGGTTGCCATCCTGCCCATTATGGACCTTGAAGTCGCCGTTGTTACCGGCGCGCAGCGCATTTTCTCCGGTATTTCCATGTTCAGCCTGCTGGCAATCCCGTTCTTTATCCTGGCCGGCAATATTATGAATAAAGGCGGCATTGCGGTCCGCCTGATCAACCTGGCCAAGCTCATCACCGGCCGCGCCCCTGGCGCCCTGGCACAGACCAACGTGATTGCCAACATGCTGTTTGGCGCAATCTCCGGCTCTGGCACGGCTGCTGCTTCCGCCATGGGTTCCATCATCGGTCCCATCGAAAAAGAAGAAGGCTATGACCCCAACTTCTCCGCTGCCGCCAACATTGCCACCGCCCCCACCGGTCTGCTGATCCCTCCCAGCAACGTTATGATCACCTTCTCGCTGGTATCCGGCGGCACTTCAGTTGCCGCATTGTTCATGGCCGGCTACCTGCCCGGTATCCTGTGGGGTCTGGCCTGCATGATCGTAATCTACTTCTTTGCCAAAAAGCACGGCTACCGCAGCAAGACTTCCTTTACCTTTAAGGAGGCCATTCACACCATCTTGCAGGCTATCCCGGCGCTGCTGCTCATTATCATTGTCATCGGCGGCATCATCGGCGGTGTGTTCACCGCAACCGAAGGTTCCGTTGTGGCCGTTGTATACAGCCTGCTGCTCTCCCTGTTTGGCTATAAATCCATCAAACTGAAAGAAATCCCCAAGATCCTGCGCGAAAGTGCCGAGATGACCGGCATCATCATCTTCCTGATCGGCGTGTCCAGCATCATGTCTTGGGTCATGGCGTTCACCAACATCCCGTCCCTGGTGTCCAGCGCCCTGCTTTCCATCAGCAGCAACAGGTATGTGATCCTGTTCCTCATTAACATCATCCTGCTGGTGGTTGGCACCTTTATGGATATGACCCCTGCCTGCCTGATCTTTACCCCCATCTTTTTGCCGGTCTGCCAGGCTTTGGGCATGAACACCATCCATTTTGGCATCATGCTGATTTTCAACCTGTGCATCGGCACCATCACCCCGCCGGTCGGCACCACGCTGTTTGTCGGCGTTAAGGTCGGCGGCGTCAAGATCGAAACGGTGTTCAAACAGCTGATCACCTATTTTGCCGCGATTTTTGCTGTGCTGATGCTGGTTACCTATGTGCCGCAGATCAGCCTGGCGCTGCCCAGTCTGATGGGTTATGTGAAATAAAATGCGGTAACACGCCAATATGCTCTGCCCCGCCTGCCGGAAGTCCGGCGGCGGGATTTTTTTTGCACTTTTTTGTTGGAAAGGGTTGACAGTAGGGGGCGGGACTGCTATAATACACACATACCAACCAGCCTAGTATGTTAAAGGAAATGCGCTGGTTGAGATTTTGAACGGAAGGGAGCACACAACAATGAACGCTATTTTTAACACTTTGCTGCGCGCAAACTTCCGCTGTGGCCGAATGTCACACTTCCGGGCTGTACAACAGGCTGGGGGCGTATCGGCACCGCTTTGGGGCCGAATGTGACCGCCCAAGCTTATAAAACAGGTAAGTACGCCCGGTAACCAGACGCATGCAGAAAATGCGGGGATACCGGGCGTTTTTTCTATCGAATCATTCCGAACAATTTGAGATATGAGAATTTGACCGCAAAACTTTGGAGGTAATTACAATGTCTGAGAACAAACTGCATTTTGAAACGCTTCAGCTCCATGTTGGCCAGGAAGAGGCCGATCCGGCTACCGGCGCCCGCGCCGTTCCCATTTATCAGACTACTTCTTACGTATTTAACAACTCTGCCCACGCAGCTGCCCGCTTTGGCCTGACCGATGCCGGCAACATTTACGGCCGTCTGACCAACCCCACCGAGGATGTGCTGGAAAAGCGCATCGCTGCCCTGGAAGGCGGCGTGGCTGGCCTGGCTGTTGCTTCCGGTGCTGCCGCTATCAGCTACACCATCCAGGCCCTGGCCCAGAACGGCGGCCATGTGGTTGCCCAGAAGACCATTTACGGCGGCAGCTACAACCTGCTGGAGCATACCCTGCCCAACTTTGGCATCACCGCTACCTTTGTGGATGCCCACAACCTGAAAGAGATCGAGGATGCCATCCAGGAGAACACCCGCCTGGTCTACCTGGAAACCCTGGGCAACCCCAACTCTGATATCCCCGATCTGGACGCTATCGCAGAGATCGCCCACAAGCACGGCCTGCCGGTTGTTGTGGATAACACCTTCGGCACCCCGTACTTGATCCGCCCGCTGGAGCACGGCGCAGACATCGTTGTTCACTCCGCCACCAAGTTCATCGGCGGCCATGGTACCTCCCTGGGCGGCATCATCGTGGACGGCGGCAAGTTCGACTGGGCTGCTTCCGGCAACTATCCCGCCATTGCAGCACCCAACCCCAGCTACCACGGCATCAGCTTTGTGGACGCTGCCGGCCCGGCTGCTTTCGTAACCTATGTGCGTGCCATCCTGCTGCGTGATACCGGCGCTACCATCAGCCCGTTCAACGCATTCCTGTTGCTGCAGGGTGTTGAGACTCTGAGCCTGCGCGTGGAGCGCCATGCCGAGAACACCAAAAAGATCGTGGAATACCTTGCCAACCACCCGCAGGTGGAAAAGGTCAACCATCCCAGCCTGCCGGATCACCCGGATCATGCGCTGTACCAGAAGTACTTCCCCAACGGCGGTGCTTCCATCTTCACTTTCCAGATCAAGGGCGGTGTGAAGGAAGCTCATGCGTTCATCGACCACCTGAAGATCTTCAGCCTGCTGGCTAACGTTGCTGACGTTAAGAGCCTGGTCATCCACCCGGCCACCACCACCCACAGCCAGCTCAGCGAGCAGGAACTGCTGGACCAGGGCATCTACCAGAACACCATCCGCCTGTCCATCGGTACCGAGAATGCCGACGACCTGATCGCCGATCTGGAGCAGGCATTCCAGGCAGTCAAGGAGTAATCCTTCAATTTTCCCCAAAGCCTTTTCATCAAGCTTGTTTCCTCCAAGCTGAGTTAGGGCAATACCGCACAATTCCTGCCTTGCGGCTTAAGCACCGCTCCGGCAGCTGCGGCACGGCATCTGCGTTGCCAAAATGCTCGATAATGTCGGGTTGCGGTACCCGCATCGTGCTTCGGGGGCAAAAGCCCCTCGCTCGCCGTATCGGCACTTAGAATTATGCGGTGTTGCCTTAGATCAAACAGAAAAAGTCTTGCTTCAATGATACAGCCCGTATTCCGCCCCAAGCAGCCGGAATATGGGCTGTATTTATACCTTGAGTTATACTATTTGTTATACGATACAAACGCAAAACAAATCGTATAACTCAAGGAGCAACATTTTTTGCGTGCAGACCCCGTAAACCGGGCGGCAAAAACTGGACAGCAAACAGCTTTTTCGGTATAATGTAAAGATTACGAGATTTGTAAGGGAAAGTAAGGGTACAACATATGCTGCAAACGATCGCGGCTGTCAACCAGGCAGTCAACAACTTTATCTGGGGCGTTCCCGCCATGGTGTGCATCATCGGCGTGGGGCTGCTGCTCAGTGTGCGCACCGGCTTTATCCAGATCCGCAAATTCCCCTATGCCATCAAAACCACGATTGGCCGCATGTTCCGCAAGCGGGATGCTTCCGATGGTGCAATGACCCCCTTCCAGGCGGTGTGTACCGCGCTGGCGGCTACCGTGGGTACCGGCAACATTGCCGGTGTGGCGGGGGCTATTGCCATCGGCGGGCCGGGCGCGGTGTTCTGGATGTGGTGTTCCGCCCTGCTGGGCATGTGCACCAAATTTTCGGAGGTCACGCTGGCGGTACACTTCCGGGAGCGCAATGCCAATGGCGAGCTGGTGGGCGGCCCGATGTATTACATCAAAAATGGCCTTGCCAAACTTATCCCGAAAAAAACAAGAATCCCGAAGTCTAACCGGGAACCCTTGCAGCACAAGGATTTCTGCAGAAAAACTTCGGGATAATATTTTCACTTGTATTGTTGTTTGCCTCTTAATTTAAGCATCATCTCCTCGTCATCTGTATTCCAGAGTGCGTCCGGAATCGTATCGTTTAGCTTGTTTGCTGCTTGCTGAATGGCTTTCCGTTTCATTTCTGTATCGGCATGGGCATAAATTTTTGTTGTTTCAATCTGCGCATGGCCAAGAAATTCGGATACCATAGCCAAGGGAATGCCATCTTGGTACAGATGCATTGCCCGTGTATGCCGCAGCATATGGGGATGTACCCGCGCTGGGATGGATGTACAGGCTTGCCGTGCAGATTCTCCGTACTTCTTTACAAATGCCGTAACCGTGTCAGGCGACATCGGTCTTTGAGGGCCGCCATAAGCGTAGAACACATAATCGTCTCGTTTTCTGTTGTCTGCTGGATGAAATTTCTTCAGGTAACTACGAAGATGCTCTGCTGTTTTCGGTAAAATAGGGACAACCCTCGTCTTGTTTCCCTTACCTGTGAGATAAACACAAGGCGAAGTCCTGTGCAGCACTAAATCCTGTATCCTTAAATCCAGCATTTCCTGACACCGTGCAGCTGTATCGTACATTAAAACCAGAAACACCATATTCCGGAACCCTGTGCGTTTTTGGCAGTTTGGCTGTGAGAGAAAGGCAGAGAGTCCTTCTTTCGTAAGATAACCCACCAAAGCAGGTGCTGGCTTGCGGTACCGAATTTTCTCTACGTCGGCCTGTATTGAGATTACACGCAGATCAATAATGCCGCCATATCGCACAAAAGAGCGTATCGCAGCAAGCCTTTGCAGCTGTGTTTGCCTGTTGCAGTTCCGAACTTTCTCCAGCCAGTCCATAAATTCCTGTATGTTTTGGCGGGTGAAGTGGCTCCAATTCGCTCGCTGTCTGGGAATAGCTTTTGCAGTCTCAAGAAAAGTAAAAAACAGATTCAGAGCATCCTCATAGGATTTTACCGTATTAGAACTGCAGCTTCGGTTTTTCACAAGATAAACATTCAGGAATGAACTTACAACTGCAAAGAACTGAGCATCCTTAACCTTCATCATGCACCTCCGGAAGCAATTTTTCCCATGCAGTACGGTCTACTGTTCCAACACGCTCATAAAAATCAGGAACCATGTGGACATAGTAAAGCGTATCTTCATAACGGGCGTGTCCCATGTATGCGGAGAGAAACGGCAGCATTGCATCAATATCACGGCCTTCTCGCATCCAACGACAGATACATTCCGTTGCAAAAGTATGTCTGAAATCGTAAACCCTAGGTTTAGGTCCCTCAAACGCAGTAATTCCGGCCATACTGAAGCATCTCCAAAACATTTCTTCTGTCCAACGCTTCGTATACGGCCCCTCCCCATCGTATCTCGGAAAAAAGTAATCGCTGTCCGGGTAAATTTCTGAAATCAGGGTGGAATAGCTTCTCATAATCTGAAGCAAATCATCTGCAACCGCAACGACACGGTCCTTGTGCCCTTTGGATTCCACAACGTAGACAGCACCGCGAACCAAGTCCACATTTTCCTTCTTGAGAAGTCTCGCTTCTGCGGGCCGCAATCCGCAGCAATACAGCAATCTGTAAAATACCGGGATAACAAGATGTCTGGCTGGAGCTTTCTCGTGAGGCCGAAAGCTGTCAGCACCGTGGAAGAACGCTTTTATCTCCGCTTCATTGAAGATATGTGGAACATACCTAGGGCCTTTGCTGGTCATGGATATGGGAATCATATATGCTTCTGTTCCAACAGCCCGAAGGTACTTTGCAAACTCCCGTATGACCATAATGCGATTTCGGTGGCCTGCTGTGTTTTCCGTATCTCGTTTCTCCAGCCACGCAAGAGCAAGCTCACGATCCAAGGAATCTTTTTCGGGAAATCTCTCTGCACAGAAATTGTCAAACTTCCATAGAATACGGCAGCTTTCATCGTAAGGAAAGCCGAGACTGTTCTTGTAGTCTACAAAGCTGCGAATCTGTTCTGCAAAGCTGCTTTTCAAAGGATATCGCATCATAACAAAGCCTCCTGCGCAATGGGGATTGCAGAAATAGTACCTGCGCACACTTTTAATTTCTCTAAGGATGACGCGGTATATTGGCGCAAAGACATAGACGATGTATGCCCCAGAATATTGCAGATTAAGGGTGCGGGAATATCTGCTTCCAGTAGCTGTCTCCCCATTCCCCGTCGGAAAGCATGAGGGCCATTCATCCTTCTACTCTTTCCCAGTGCGATACGAGCATATTTTGCAATCACAGTCCACATACTTCTGAGCTTGGTATAAGGACGCTGTGTCCGTAAAAACACATACTCGGAATCGCATTTTGGCCGAGCATTGAGAATGTAATCAGCAATCGCATTCCCAGTTGTCGTATCGAGCGGTAAAGATACAGGAATATTCGTTTTTTCTTGTACAAGGCGTAATTCGCAGGCATCCCAGTCAATGCTGTTGAACTTCAAATTCACAATGTCGCACCCTCGCAGGCCCGTTGTATACGCAAGCATAATCATTGCATAATCTCGCATCCCCATTGTGCTGCTGCGATTTATTGCAGAGAAAATCTTTTGGGCATCTTCGTGAGTGTATCCTACATAAACACGCCGACGTTTTGCAGCAGAGAACACCAGTGCTGGCGAAATATCGAGAAGCTCAGGATGCTTTTCAGCCATGAATCGCGCAAAGGATCGCATACTTCCGGTCAAATTAAATATACCGCAAGGAAAAGTTTCTGAAATCTTTGCCAGACACCTGGTGACATCCGCCAGGGTAATCTCAGCATAGCGGTATATTCCCAAAATGCCCATAGTACGGAAAAATGTCCGAACCGATGAAAGATAAAACTGGCGGGTGCCTTCTTTCAAATAGTTTTCATTGTCCATGTACAGTTGGTATTGCGAGAGCAGATTTTCAAACTCTGGCGGAGCGCAGGCAAAATTATATTTTCTTAACTTCCGCTGAGATACCCGCCCTGTCGAGAGGCATTCCTCGATCCAGCGGGCAGCTTTGCGCATCGTTTGAAAAGATGCTTTTGGGATTGTTCCGTTCGCATAATTTTCTTTTGCTTTATTTACGAAAAGAGCAAGCGTTTCTGGAGAATAGAACTCCTCACCGCGAGAAGCAAAAAAATTCAAGATGGGTCCAAATCCGCAATAGATATAATTTGTTTTTGTCTTATCGGATAACTCCAACTGTATGACCGCATCTCTGGTTCTGCAGATAATGTCTATTACCTTCATAGAATTGCTTGGACTGTGTGGTGCGTTTTGAAATAATGGATTGTGTTCCGCCTCCCAAGACCGCAGGGGCTCACCCTGAATTTTTCCATGTTTCGCCATTTGGTCAAGATAAACAGCGGCACGCCGGGTTAAGACCCACTGGTAATGCGGTAATGCTCCGGATTCCATCCTCGCTCGTTCCTGCCAAACAAAATCTTGAACCGTTTCCTTGAAGTATATTGTTTGACCGTTGTCCAAACAATGCTGCACGATCCGTCGAGTCCCATACCGCTCAAATTCCCGTACTGTTTTAGCCTTGAGTCCGCGCACACTTAAGGCATCTAATACACGCGCAGAAAGGACTGTGATTTCAATTTTGTTCACATCAATACACCTCACAATGTTGATTCGGATTTTCATCCGTAGCAACATTATATCAGGTGCCATCTTCAAAATATTATTCCGAAGTTTTTATGCAGAAATCCTTGCGCTGCAAGGATTCCCGGCTGGGCTTCGGGATTCCTATTTTATTCGGGATAAGTCTGGTTATCCTGAATTTCGGGATAACCAGACACTGGCGCTGGCTGGCCGCCATTTATGCTCTGTTCGGCGTGCTGACGGTGTTCGGCACCGGCAACGCCACGCAGGTCAACACCATTATCACCGCCATTGATGCCGCCCTGAACCAGTATGCCGTTGTGAGCGATAAAGCTATGGCAACCGTCAACCTGGTCATCGGCATTGTAGTGGCCATGCTGGTGGCGCTGGTGCTGCTGGGCGGCGTGAAGCGCATTGGCAGTGTCAGCGAAAAGCTGGTGCCCTTTATGGCGCTGACCTATGTGGTGCTGGCTCTGGGTGTGGTGCTGCTCAACCTGCCGCGTCTTCCGGAGGTGTTCACCTCCATTGTGGCGGGGGCGTTCAACCCGGCGGCCTTTACCGGCGGCGCAGTGGGCAGCTTGTTCCTGAGCATGCAGAAAGGTGTTTCCCGCGGAATATTTTCCAATGAAGCGGGCCTTGGCACCGGCTCCATTGCCCATGCCTGCGCTGACACCAAAAAGCCGGTCAAGCAGGGCGTGTTCGGCATCTTTGAAGTATTTGCCGATACCATTGTGATCTGTACCCTGACGGCGCTGGTCATCCTGTGCAGCGGCACGTCGGTCAATTACGGCCAGGCCGCCGGTGCGGAGCTGACCATCTCCGGCTTTACCCTCACCTATGGCGGCTGGGCATCGCTGTTCACGGCGGTGGCGCTGTGCTGCTTTGCATTTTCTACCATCATCGGCTGGGGGTTGTACGGCTCCCGCTGCATTGAGTATCTCTTCCACACCGACAAAGTGGTGCGGCCTTTCCTGGTCGTTTACTCCTTTGTTGCCATCCTGGGCGCTACCGTGGACCTGGGCCTGCTGTGGAGCATTGCAGATACCTTCAACGGCTTGATGTCCATCCCCAACCTGATCGCGCTGCTGCTGCTTTCCGGAACGGTGGCCAAGCTGGTGAAAGAGTTCTTTGCCAAAGAACCGCAGTAACCCCAAATAGTAAAACTCTAACAAAACACCTCCTGCACGCCCCACCGCATTGCGGCATAGGGTAGTGCAGGAGGTGTTTTTATGCCAAGTGGAACCTTGCAAGTGTATACAGCACTGGCCGAAAACGCTGCGCCGCTGCCCGGCGTGACGGTGCTGGTGCTGAACGAAGCGGGAACACAGATTGCACGCCTGACCACCAACGATGTCGGTTCCGCCCCGGAACTGGTGCTGACTGCCCCGGACGAAGCCTACAGCCTGGATGAAGCCAACACCACGGTGCGCCCCTATGCGGTGTACCAGCTGCGGGCGGAGATGACTGGCTTCCAGACGATCGAACTGGAGGGGGTGCAGGTGTTTGCCGGGCAGCAGACGGTGGCGCGGCTACAATTTTTGCCCGCTGCCCGCACCCTGCCCGAAGTGGAGCCGGAAACGATCCCAGAACACCCGCTGTTTGCCGGGGACGGCGGCAGCGGCCCGGCCCCCATCGGCCGGTGCGCCGATGCCCGCGTGCTGAGTGAGGTGGTGGTGCCGAAGAAAATTACCGTCCACCTGGCCCGCCCGGCGGTCAGTGCAGCAAACGTGACGGTCAGCTTCCAGGATTACATTGCCAATGTCGCATCCAGCGAGGTATATCCCACCTGGCCGGAGCAGGCGCTGCGGGCCAACATTCTGGCGCAGATCAGCCTGGCGCTGAACCGCATCTGGACCGAATGGTACCCCAGCCGGGGCTACAGCTTTAACATTACCAACTCGCCGGGGGTGGACCAGGCGTATGTGCGGGGGCGCACGGTGTTTGCCGTGATGGAGCGCCTGACTGCCGAGCTGTTCAACACCTATGTGCGCCGCACGGGGGACACCGAACCCTATTATACCGAGTATTGCGATGGCAAAAGCGTGACCTGCCCCGGCATGAAGCAATGGGGCACTGTGGACCGCGCCAAGGAGGGCAAAAGCGCCCTGGAAATTCTGCGGTATTACTATGGCAGCCGGGTGCAGCTGGTCACCACCAACAACATTGCGTCCATTCCGCAAAGCTACCCCGGCAGCCCCTTGCGCCGCGGCAGCACCGGCACCGCGGTCAACGTGCTGCAAAAACAGCTCTCCCGCATTGCCAAGGACTACCCGTCCTTCGGCAAACCGGCCATTACCGGAACGTTTGATGAAGCCACCGAGAACAGCGTGAAAAAGTTCCAGAAGCAGTTTTCCCTGACTGTGGACGGCGTGGTGGGCAAGGCGACCTGGTATAAGATCAGCTATATCTATGTCAGCGTCAAGGACCTTGCCGAGCTGACCAGCGAGGGTGAAACCTTTACCGGTGCCCAGAGCGCCGGGGCGTGGCCGGGAACCGTGCTGCGCCGCGGCAGTACCGGGCGAAGCGTGGAGCAGGTGCAGTTCTGGCTGTCCAGCCTGGCGCAGTTTGATTCCGATCTGCCGTCCGTCCGTGTGGATGGCAGCTTTGGCACGGCCACGGAACGCGCGGTCAAGGCATTCCAGAAATCGGAGGGTTTGACACAGGACGGCGTGGTGGGTCAGACGACCTGGCAGGAACTGTACGCCGAGTGGGTGAACGCCCAGAGCGATGCCGGCGGCACCGCTTACCCTGGCACTGCTCTGCGCACCGGCAGCCGCGGAAACGCGGTGCGGCTGGTGCAGTTCTGGCTCAGACTGGCTGCAGAAAATTATACCGGCCTTTCCAACGTGACGGTGGACGGCAGCTTTGGCAGTGGCACCGCCAGTGCAGTGCGGGCGTTCCAGAGACTGTTCGGCCTGACGGCAGACGGCGTGGTGGGGGCCGGGACCTGGGCCAAACTGAACGAGGTCGGCCTTGCCGTGGCCAACAACCTGGTGGGGCAGAACATTCAGCCCGGCCAGTTTGTGACAACCCTGCGGGAGGGCAGCACCGGCACCCCGGTGCGGGCGCTGCAATATAACCTGCGCCTGTTGGCCGCCTATTATCGGGATGTGCCCACAGTGACGGTGGACGGAACGTTCGGCGCAGCCACCCGCAGGGCGGTCATTGCCTGGCAGGAACACGCGGGCCTGACGGTGGATGGCGTGGTGGGGCGGCTGACCTGGCAGAGCATTTATGATTCCGCCCAACAGGTCAGCGCCAGCGGCCCCGCGGTGACAGCCCGCGCACCGGATACCCCCGAAGAAACTCTGAAAGTGGGGGACAGCGGCCAGAAAATTCGCATCCTGTCCCAGATTTTGGAATTCTTGGCCCAGTTCCTGCCGGAAATCACCCCAAGCGGCCTGATGGATACCTTTGACGATGCCCTGGAAACCACCGTGCGCAGCGCCCAGCAGACGTTAGGCCGCACCGTGACCGGGGAAGTGACCCCGGCAGACTGGCTGGCGTTTTACCGCGCAGCGTTAAGCTTGGGGGCAGTCAACCCGGCATCCGCCGCGCCGGAACCGCAGGAGGTCTGGCCCGGTGCCGCCCTGACCCTTGGCAGCAGCGGCCCGGCGGCTGTCTCTTATACACATCTCCGAGCCCACGAGACTCGACGTCATCTCG
>OWIO01001989.1_pt1 | contig 14343 bp, 8 predicted proteins | sample 1733011 | NCBI WGS metagenome assembly OWIO01 (sample SAMN05065779, study PRJEB22554) | human gut metagenome | biome: ENVO:2100002; feature: ENVO:00000062; material: ENVO:00002003 | host: Homo sapiens | place: USA | reverse complement strand
AGATGACGTCGAGTCTCGTGGGCTCGGAGATGTGTATAAGAGACAGATTAAAAACGGTTTAATCATGAAAATTACAGGCTTTATTGCAATTAGCTTTTCCATTGTGTGCAGTACGGCTGCTTGTTCGGACGATCCGGTAGCAGTCGCTAACCCCGAACCTGCTGTTACAGTGGTGAAAGTACCTAACGGAAGTTTTGAAGAAGACGCTGCCGAAACAGCTTCTCCTAAAGGCTGGACAGTAAGCGGGGACTATTCTGCCGCGAAAGTGGTACAAGGGGGATGTGAAGGCAATTATGCTTTACAGTATGGAGCAACCTCGGCGTATACGGTATCTACCCGTCAGACTGTCAACGGTCTGGAAGATGGTATTTATGACCTTGAATTTTATTATAAAAGTACCGGAGGACAAATATCCTGTTATGTGGCAGCCGGGACTGATACTAAGAAAATGACTTCATTACAAGCATCTCCTTCTACCTGGGTTCGCTCTTATGTACGCGGGATAAAAGTGGAAGGCGGTAAATGTGATATTGAAATCTACAGCGAATCGGCTGAAGCAAACTGGAGTCGCTTTGACGGACTGCGTTTGAAGAAAACAGAAAAGGAATTTAATCTGCTGAAAGGCGGTGATATCTCGCAACTGACTTACGTAGAGCAGATGGGTGGCAAATTCTATGAAAACGGAGAAGAAAAAGACTGTATCGAAATATTGAAGAATAATGGTTTCAACATTGTCCGTCTCCGTCTGTACAATGACCCGGGAAATCCGGACTATTCTCCTTCCAACCGTTTGCCCGCAGGTATTTCAGGGCCGGAAGATGTTTTGCGGCTGGCAAAAAGAGCCAAACAAGCCGGTATGCAGATACAGTTGACTTTCCATTATAGTGATTACTGGACAAATGGAGAAGACCAGAACAAACCTCATGAATGGGAAGGGCTCGACTTTGAAGGACTTAAAAAAGCACTCTACGATTTTACCTTTGATTTCATGAATAAGATGAAAGCACAGGGGACGACTCCCGAATTTGTCTCGTTGGGTAATGAAGTACAAGCCGGCATGTTATATCCGGATGGAAGTTGTGACAATTTTGCGCAGCTTTCCGAACTATTCAATACTGGTTATGATGCGGTGAAAGCTGTATCACCGGATTCAAAGGTAGTTATTCACTCGGCTGGTGCCGGAGATAAAGACTTGTATAACTGGTATTATGGTGAACTGAAAAAAAGAAATACGAAATATGATATAATCGGTACTTCTTATTATCCTTTCTGGACGAAAAATACGACAGCACAAATGCGTGAATGGGCGGATTATATCACAGCCAAATTTGATAAGGATATTTTGATTATGGAAACAGGATATAGCTGGGACAAGACTTTGCCGGATGGAACTCAGGGACAACTGTCGGACAACGGGCCGTATTTGGATTTCTCCCCGCTTGGACAGAAAAACTTCATGCTTGAACAAATTAAAGAAATAAAGCAAGCGAAAGACTGCCGCATACTTGGTTTTCTTTATTGGGACCCTATCTTTATCGAAGTGGAAGGCATGGGATGGGAACTGGGTGCCAAGAATTATGTGAGCAACACCACTCTGTTTGATTTTGAAGGAAATAGATTGGAAGCATTGGACGCATTCAAATATAACAACTAAAAGAAGATACCATGAAGAATATTTTAAGTAGATTCGGAAAAATCAGTTTGTTGCTGGCACTTATGTATTTTGTTGTCAGTTGCGATGATGATAAGGAAGATGTGACTCCCGGTCTTTATGTAATGAGTGATGAGATAGAGACGTTTCCCGGTGACACCGTTTTGGTATCTGGAACCGCATCTAATTATGTAGGATTGGAAAGTGTTACGTTAAGTTGTGAACAATGGGGGATCCATAAGGTGTATGAACTGGGCGGACAGAAACCTAAAGTCTTTAATTATGATTATCAACTCATTGTGCCGAAAAACGCTAGTTTTGAAGAACATTTATTGATAACTATCCGAGACGTAGACGGTCGGGAAAGCAAGAAAAATGTGCTGCTGACTTATGTCGCGGATATGGAGAGTCCGGTTATGCAAACTCAACTTCCGTCGCGGATAGCAGTGGATTTCGACGCGGTTGCAAATAAAGGAAGTTGGAATCTGAATGTGAAGTTCACCGATGACCGCGAGTTGAAAGATATTCGTCTTCAAATCCCCAGTATGCAAATAGATGAGACGGTAAAAGTAACCGGGCGTAGTGGAGAATTGAAACGTACTATTGATTTTACTACGGGAGAATTTCCTGTCACTTTGATGATAACGGATGCCGGAGGTAATGAAACTGTTGTCACTACTACGGTTGTTGTTATGTTGGCAGAGGAGGAAGAGCCATTCGAAGATTACCCTGTAATGTGGGTGGTTAATGCTTCAGAAAAAGCTGACGACTATCTCGACGGTTACTATGCACCGATGACCCGCAAGGGAGAATACCAATATGAAGGAAAAATTTATGCAGACAAGGCGAACTTTCAAATCTATTTTACGGCGGAGAAGACAATGGACGGTGACCTCTTCGGTGTAAGTCCTTACGTTAATTCAAAACTGATGAATAACAATGGTTATGTGGTACCTGTTACGGTTGCTGAGTCAGGTTATTATGGCGTTTGGATTGATTTGCAGGCACATACTTATAGTATGTGGAAACTGGAACCTTCAGCGACAACCTATACGGGCTCGCTTACCGTGTCCGGCTGTGGCTTCAGTGATTTTGCCGATTGGGGTACGCCTGCTACAGAGATGGTGCGCAATGGATATCGTTATACCTCTACCTTGCACCAAATCGGCAGTTATTCAAGTACGCGCCAATACTATGCAGCCCGTGTGTCCGACTGGGGATATGTTCTCCGCTATTGGGGTGATGCGACCGGATGCGGCTGGTGGGAAGATACCACAAGCGCAGGTGGTGGAGTGGCAAGCTATGCAAGCGATTATGACGGTGTGGTGCAAATCACCTTCGATACAGCTATTCTTTGGGCTACAATCAAGAAAATAACAGAATAAAAAGAGAGCAACTATGAAAACAATATATTCAATATGTGTGAGGACAGGATTCTTTTTTACCTTCCTGTTGTTGGCAACTTCACTGATGGCACAAAATATCCAAGTGAAGGGACTGGTGAAAGACCCGGCTGGTGAAGCTATTATTGGTGCGAGTGTAGTGGTGAAAGGTACTACCAACGGCTCCATTACGGATTTGGACGGTAAGTTCAGTCTGTCTGACGTACCTTCGGGAGCAACGATTACCGTTTCTTATATCGGTTACCTCTCTCAAGAGAAGAAAGTATCCGCTACACCCATGGAGTTTATTCTGAAAGAAGACACTAAAACATTGGATGAAATTGTAGTAGTCGGTTATGGTACGACTAAAAAGAGCAGTATCTCTGGTGCGGTGGCTTCCGTAAAAGCTGATGAATTACCGACGGCTGCATCAGCTTCGGTAGGTTCCATGCTGCGTGGACGTTCGTCAGGAATGAATATCACACAAAACAGTGCCAATCCAGGTGGTTCGATGAATATCTCCATTCGTGGTGGACTTTCAGGACAAAGTCCGTTGATTGTCATTGACGGTGTGCCGCAGTTGTCAACAAAAACAGTGACAACAGGAACGGCATATAGTGGTGGTGAGAAAGACAATGCTCTGATTAACCTCAATCCCAATGACATTGAGACGATTGATATTTTGAAAGATGCATCAGCAGCGGCTATTTACGGTTCGGATGCTTCGGGTGGTGTGATTCTGATTACCACTAAACGAGGAAAAACAGGTAAGCCCGACATCTCTTATTCCGGTTCGGTTGCTTTCCAGTATATCAAGGATGCACCGGATTTCCTGAATGCGCGTGATTTTATGATTGAACAGAATAAAGTGTTTGATGAACTGGGGCGTGGGGATGAAAAGAAATATACTGATAGGCAGATTGCTAATTTCGTAGGCGACGGAACAGACTGGATGGATGAAGTAACCCGTGTAGGTATCGTTAATGAACATAATCTTTCGGTTTCTGCCGGTACGGACGCCACGAAATACTTGTTCTCATTGAGTTATTATGACCATCAGGGAATTGCCAAGAATAACTCGATGAATCGTATCACTGGGCGTTTGAATGTTGACCAAACTATCAACCGTATGTTGAAAGCCGGCATTAATTCCACTTTCTCGCAGATAAAGTATCATGACGTACCGTTGGGGGATGGACGGCAGGATAATTCAGCGCTGATATATTCGGCTATGACATTTATTCCTACCGTACCGGTACGTGATGAAGAGGGTAAATATTCCGTAAATCCGATTCGTGACATCTATCCGAATCCGGTTTCATTATTGGATATTACCGACCAGACAGTGAGCCGCGACCTTTTTGTCAGTGGTTATCTGGAATTCCGACCAATCAAAGATTTGCTGATAAAGGCTACTGTCGGTTTCGATATGAAAGATGTGCAGGCCGACCAATATATTCCCACCACGACCAAAAAGGGATATAGTGTGGACGGTCAGGCTTCCAAGCAAAATGCGAAATCGCAAATGAACCTGTTCAATGTGATTGCCAATTACACGAAAGTGTTCAATGAAATACATGACGTGAACCTGATGGCTGGTTTTGAATACAAGAAGTCGTCTTGGGAAGGGATGGGTATCGTCGCTTCACAATTCCCATACGACGGCTCTTTGATGAACAATATCGGGACAAGTGAGCAGGAAAAACCGACTATCAGCTCGTATAAGGGAGCTAGTGAAATGGCTTCATTCCTTGCACGTTTGAATTATTCGCTGGCATCTAAATATATCTTGACTGTCAATCTCCGCATAGACGGTTCGTCCAACTTCTCAAAGGAGCATCAATGGGGCACTTTCCCGGGAGTATCGGCAGCCTGGCGTATGAATGAAGAAAACTGGCTGAAGGATATCGGTTGGTTGAGCAACCTGAAACTCCGTGCAGGTGTGGGACAAACCGGTAATGCAGGCAACCTCACCGGTATCAATACTTATTATAAAGTTTCACAAGGCGCATTTGCACCTAACGGAAGCTTGGTAAACGGTATGGCTATCTCCAAACTGGGCAATGATAAATTGAAATGGGAGACACTGACCGACTATAACTTCGGTATTGATTTCGGTTTCTTCAACAACCGTCTGTCCGGGTCTGTCGACCTCTACCAACGTCTGCGTAAGGATGTCATTTTAGAGAAAAATTTGATGTCCTATCAGGAAGTGAAGACGATAGATTACAATTCAGCGACCGTTTACCGTGCCCGTGGTATAGATATCGGTATCCACAGTGTAAATTTCGATAATAAGAACTTTGGCTGGACTACCGACATCAATTTCTCCTATTACCGCAATCACACAACGAAACGTGACCCGGACTTCATTCCTGCTGTCTATCAGGATTATGTGGAAAGATGGGACAACATCTACGGATACAGGACGAATGGCCTGATTCAGATGGACCGGACTTATAACCATCTGCAGAAATCCGGCGCCGGAGCTATTCTGTATCAGGATTTGAATGGTTACCAACTCGATGAGAAGGGCGAAAAGATGCGAGATAGTGAAGGACGTTATATCCGAACAGCGGGAGAGGATGGCGTGCTCGACGAAGCTGACATGGTGGTATTGGCAAATAGTACCCCGATTCCTTTCAGTATCAATAATACTTTCCGCTGGAAAAACTGGGATGCCAACATCTACATCTATGGTTCGCTGAATGGATGGAAGGTGAACGACATTAAGTTACAGTCCATCTATGGTATCGAAGACATAACGTATGGCGTCAATGTTTTGGATGAGGTGAAGAACCGTTGGTCGCCTGCCAATCCTATGGGTACATTGCCGGGTGTGGCGGAAGCTTCTTCGGGCGTTGACCCCAAGAAAAGTGACTTTTTCCTCGAAAAGGCTTGGTATCTGCGTTTGGATAATGTGTCAATCGGTTATACTTTCCCTGCCCAATGGCTTAAGAATAAGATTCGTTCAGTCAGGCTGTATGCCGCGGGGCGCAATCTGGCCGTATTTACTCCTTATAAGGGAATGGATCCTGAAACTGGAAATGGTATCGGAGCTTATCCGAATCAGTCTTCATTTGCTATTGGTCTGGATGTGAAATTCTAATATATACTGGGTATGAAAACAATGAAATATATAGCAACAGTCTTGATGCTGTTATCGATGACTTCCTGTGAACTGGAACGTTTGGACTATACCGAAATTTCTCCGGAAAACTTCTTTAAGACGGAGACTGACTTGAAACTGGCGGTAAATTCGCTCTACTATGATTTTAACCCCGGTGATTTCAAAGCTGTTTATTCAGCGGATTATATGGGATATCAAGTAATAGGTGATATGACGACTGATGTGCTTTGGTGTTGCTGGGCGTGGGAGTCAGATGAACTTTATTTCCAACAGTGGTATGCTACTGTGGGAGGCAGTATTCAGAATCATGCTTATTCGAATTTCGAGCGTTATAATTTTCTTTCGAAAGCACGTAATACCATTCGTCGTATTGAGAACTCTCCGGTGAGTGAAGACGCAAAAACGCTTTATTCGGGTGAGGCGAAGGCTTTGCGCGGATGGATGGGGCTTTACCTTTATGATATGTTCGGTCCTGTGCCGGTGGCTTCGGATGAGGTACTGGACGACCCGCAGACTTTTGTTTATCTTCCCCGTCTGACGGAAGAAGAATATGACGCAATGATGGAAGCGGACTTGCGGGATGCAATTCGTGATTTACCCGAAGTGGCGGAGGCACGCGGACGTATGACGAAAGGGGCGGCACGTATGATTCTGTTGAAATATTACATGATAAAAGGCTACTTTGATAAAGCGGAAACTTTAGCTCGTGAATTGTTGGAGATGGAAGGACGTGTGTACAGCCTGCAACCTGATTATAACTATATCTTCTCCAAAGAGGGAATAGGTAACAATGAGGTGATTCTGCAACTGGCTTGCAATAATACTGCCAGTTGGTACTCCAACTACATGACTGCCGAAGTGCTTCCCGCCGATTATCCTTGGGCTGAAAAGGCTACCGGTTGGGGTGGCTATGTAATGCCTTGGGATTTTTATGGCACATTTGAAGAAGGAGACTTGCGTCTGAAGAACGTAGTTACTGCTTATACGAATAAAAATGGAGAAAAGATAGACCGCTCAAATAGCAGTCAGTTGGCAAAGGGTGCGCTACCCTTGAAATACGGTATGGATCCGGATATGAAAGACGGGCAAAGCGGCATTGACGTGGTTATCTATCGCTACGCTGATGTGCTGTTGACACTTGCCGAGTGTATCAACCGTAATGAGGGCAGTCCTACAACGGAAGCCATTGGTTTGGTAAACCGTGTACGCAAGCGTGCCGGATTGTCGGAACTGGATGACGCTCAAACAGCTTCCGGTGAAGCCTTCAATGAAGCCATCCTTCTGGAGCGCGGTCATGAGTTCTATCTCGAAGGGCTTCGCCGTCAAGATTTGATTCGCTTTGGAAAGTATGTGGAATATGCCAATAACCGCATTGATGCCATTAATAAATCCGAAGGACGCGGCTACTTCAATGTACACGAAGGACACAACCGTTTCTGGATTCCGCAGAGTTTCATTGATGAGTCCAAAGGGGCTATCAAGCAAAATGATTATGATAGATAGTAAATAGTAGTAAGTAGATAAACCATGAAATATCTATTCTTATATATCCTTGCCTGCCTGTTTACGGTAAATGCGGTAGCGCAAAGTATCAAACCGACTGTTGCGGTCTTGGGCGATTCATATTCTACCTTTGAAAAGTATATTCCGGACACCAATAAAACATATTACACAACTACCGATTGGTCTAAGACAGGGGTAGTGAATGTGAAACAGACGTGGTGGTGGCAGGTCATCAAGAAAGCCGGTTTCAAGTTGGGAGCAAACGACTCCTATAGCGGGGCTACTGTATCCTATTCGGGATATAATGATGAGGACTATGCCGACCGTTCATTTATTACAAGGGTTCCCCGTTTGGGGAATCCTGATATCATCCTCATCTTCGGTGGAATCAATGACAATTGGGCAAACACTCCTATCGGTGAGTACAAATATGAAGATTTCAAGCGTGCCGATCTGTATACCTATCGTCCTGCATTGGCTAAATTGATAGAGTTGGCTCAAGAGCATTATCCCAATGTGACGCTTTACTTTATCATCAGTGATGACTTGAAAACGGAGATTGTGGAATCGACCAAGGTTGTTTGCGAACATTACGGAATAAAATACGTACAACTGCAAGGAATCGAGAAAGAAAGCGGGCATCCTACTGTAAAAGGAATGGAAACAATTGCGAATCAAGTATTGACTCTGATTAAATAAGAATTACATCATTAAAAACACATATTATGAAGAAGAAAATTTATGCAGCTTTAGCGTTTGCTCTATATGCAACCACTTTTCATGCACAGCAGATTTATGAGCTTTCCGCTCCGGTGAAAGAGAAGACTATATATACGGGACACCTCAAGATGGGGGGCAGTAACCCGTCGGGTGGAAATATTTCCGTAAACAGCTATTATATGTCTATCGACGGAAAGCCTGTGATACCTGTTATGGGAGAGTTCCATTTTACCCGTTATCCCCGTGCACAGTGGGAACAGGAGATTGTAAAGATGAAAGCCGGTGGGGTGAATGTATTGCCAACCTATATTTTCTGGGGATTACATGAGGAAGAGGAAGGCAAGTTCTGCTGGAGCGGCAATAAAGACTTACGCCATTTTATAGAACTTTGCAAGAAACATGACATGCCGGTCATCGTACGTATCGGCCCTTTCTGTCACGGTGAAATACGTAACGGCTCCATACCCGACTGGCTTTTCGCCCGTCCGGTGGATGTACGCAGCAATCAGCCTCTATACCTCTCTTATGTAAAAAGACTTTATGGAGAGATAGGCCGGCAACTGCAAGGATTGTATTATAAGGATGGCGGTCCGATCATCGGTTGCCAGTTGGAAAATGAGATGCAGCATTCTGCATCTCATTGGGGAGTGAATTATCCCGGTGAACCGTTGGATTTTACTGTGGCAAGTTATGACATTGACTATGCTATGATTGGCGTAAGTGTAATGGATAAGAAAGTCACTACCGCCGAACTTGGGGAGGAACACATGCGTACCCTTAAAAGAATGGCACAGGAAGAAGGTATTATCACTCCGTTCTATACAGCCACCGGCTGGGGAAACGCAGCTGTTATTGACAATGAAGCAATTCCTGTGACATCCGCCTACACCTATCCTTTTTGGGAAGAACCGAGAATGTCGCCTTTCTGTATGTTCAAAGATATACACCGTGTGCCTGATTATGCTCCGGTGCGTTATGATGCGGAACGATTCCCCTCGTTCTGTGCGGAAATGGGTGCAGGAATACAGATGATTTACCGACGCAGACCTATCGTTACGGCACGTGCAGCACAGGCGTTGATGATTCGTACGCTCGGTAGCGGAAGCAACGGCATCGGATATTATATGTATCACGGAGGAAGCACTCCGCTACGTCAGGATAATATAGGAAGTTATCAGGACGAACCGATGGGGATGCCCAAAATCTCCTATGATTTCCAGGCTCCTCTTGGCGAATTCGGACTGGAACATCCGTCTTATCGTTACCTGCGCACCATCCATTCGTTTCTTGCCGATTTCGGCAGTAATCTTGCTCCCATGGAAACCGTATTACCGGAAGGTTGGGAAAAGATGACACCCGAAAATCGTGATGACCTGCGTTATGCTGCCCGGATGAAAGATGACAGCGGATTCATTTTCATGATAAACTTTCAGGACCATGATACATTGCGGCATGATATGGACGGTCTGCAACTGCAATTGAATCTTCGGAATGAAACACTGCGCATACCTGAACAGGGAACTTTTACATTGCCGAAAGATGAAAGCATGATTCTGCCATTCAACTTGATGCTCGGAAGTGCCAGACTCCGTTATGCTACGGCACAACCTCTGATGAAAATCAATGATAACGGTATCGACCATTATATTTTCTTCGCCCCGGAAGGTATGAAACCGGAGTATTGTTTTGATGCCCGCACCGTCAAAGGTAAGGCTAAATACGCCGTCACAAGCGGTCTGAAAAGTACTATTACTGTCACACCTCGCAACGGTAAGAAAATAAAAATTACGACACTGAATCATGAACAGGCACTCAATGCCATCAAGGTGGATGGGCAACTATTGATAACGACAGCTACCGTATTACCGACGGCAGAAGGTATCACCCTGCAACAACTTGGAAATAACGCCTTTGATTATATCTTGTACCCTTCGGCAAAAGGATGGCAATCACAAACAGTGCAGGTTCAGCCTGTCAGCCCCGAATGTCGTGTAGAGAAGATAACCACTCGTCGTATTACCGTAGCTTTCAGTGATACCGTTCATACCCCGCAAGTGAATGAATACTTCATGAAGATAGATTACACGGGTGATGTGGCAATGGCCTTCCTCGGTGGAAAAATGGTACAGGATGAATTCTGGCATGCCCAACCATGGATGATTGGTCTTAACCGCCATAAAGAGATGATGAACAAAGAAGCTATGTCGTTCTACTTCCGTCCTTTACGTTCGGATGCTACCTGTCTGCAAGATTTGCCCCAGTCTGCCATTCCTGATTTTAAAGGAAATAACCAGGTGCTTGAGATTAAGAACGTGGAAATTATCCCCCAATATCAATTGAGGATAAATAACTAGTTTATCATTTTATGAGGAAAAGCTTATTTACATTATTAATAACTCTTCTCGGCACAATGGGATATTGTGCCGAGAAGGTCTATATGGACAAACAAGGCGTGATACGTTGGACGGAAAACCGTAAGGAAGTAGCCTTGTTCGGTGCCAATTATTGCCTGCCTTCTGCTTGCGATTTTCGTGCAGCAGATTATGTGGGCGGTGATCGAAAGCAAATGATTGTGGAAGACCTGGAACATTTCAAGCGAATGAACTGGGACGGATTACGTCTCTGCTTTTGGGGAGACTATCAGAATACGGATCGTGAGGGAAATTTGCTGGAGAATGAACATTTGCATCTGTTGGACTATCTGATTGCCGAAGCGGATAAACGGGATATTTATATGTTGCTTAGCCCTATCGTGACCTATAATTCACAATGGCCGGAAATGAGTGATACAACAAATACCGGTCTGGCCAAATGTTATCCTAAAAATACACTTATACACGACGAGGAAGCTATTCGTGCACAGGAAAATTACATGAAGCAACTGCTCAATCATCGTAATCCTTACACTGGTCGCTGCCTGAAGGATGAGCCGAACATATTGTTTGTCGAGCTAATCAACGAACCTACCCAATTTCCGGAAGACATTCCAGGTATGGTGCGTTATATCAACCGGATGTGCAAGGCAATCCGGAGTACCGGTTGTAAGAAGTTGACTTTCTATAATGTCAGCCAAGACTTCCGTGTGGCTCCTGCTATTCGGAAATCGGATATACAAGGTTCTACTCATGCTTGGTATCCGAGTGCGTTGAATAACAATTATTCTATTGAAGGAAACGGCTTGTTGTTCGTAGACCATTACGAGCAGATGCTTCATCCTGATTTACGCGGAAAAGCAAAAATCGTTTATGAATTTGACGCAACGGATATGGCTTCCGGTTTTATGTTCCCGGCTATGGCGCGTGAGTTCCGTAGGGGCGGTATCCAGTTTGCTGCCATCTTTTCTTATGATATGCTGCGTACAGCCCCGATGAATTTAGGTTGGCAGACTCATTTTTTCAATATGGTCTTTACTCCTTCAAAGGCAGTAAGCAGTATGATTGCCGCTGAAGTGATGCGTCGTATCCCGCGTGGCAAACACTTCGGGTATTATCCGGATAACAGAACTTTCGACGATTTCCGGGTGAGTTACGATGAACAGTTGAGTGAATTGAACTCCGGAGATATGTTCTATTATTCAAATACTACGTCTACCCGTCCCAAAAATCTGGCAGCATTGAAGCATATTGCTGGGGTTGGTTCTTCTCCGGTAGTCCGTTATTCGGGAACAGGTATTTATTTTCTTGACAAACAGGATGATAATACTTGGCAACTGGAAATCTACCCTGATATAATGGATATAGATGATCCTTATAAAATGCTGAATAAACACAGGGTGTCAAGAAAATCAGCGTACAATGAACGGAACATTCAAATACAGCTTCCCGGTCTGGAAACTGAAATGGTTGTATTGCCCGGAAAATATCTGCTATCAGATGGAAAGATAGTTAGCAGGGAAGAACTTCCTGCCAAAGATTTCTATCAGACTCCGATGAAAGAGTGGAAAATAGCCAATCATACATGGCCGGAGTTTACTGCTGATAAAGAGGTGACATTCCGGTGTGAGGTGTTCGGCCCCAAACGTCCTCAACAGGTAGATGTTTATCTGATGCTGAAACCTTGGGGATGCAAGCGCATACCGATGACGGCGGAAGACGGCTTCTTCTATACGGCGAAAGCCGATATAAGCTGGCTTGCTAAGGGGGATTATGAGTATCATTTCGGCATAGATACGGGAGATGATACAATCTTGTTTCCGGAAAAGACGTATTGCACTCCCGAACGGTGGGACTATTATGAACAGGCTACTTACGCCATGCGTCTGATAAACGAAACAACTCCTTTGTCTCTTTTAGGACCACAGGACAATTGGAAGCATATCCGTCGTACACGCACGTTCAGGAGCCCCGAATCACAATTCAGCTCGGTAGTATCAGGACCGGAATTGCTGCCTGCCTTTCAGCTTTCTGTTCCTGATTTGGAGAAAAAGGAAGATTATATAGCTCCTTGTGATGTGACTTTTTCCCATTATATAGGTGATCGGATAACTTGTCGGAGTAAAAGTAAGACGGCTCCTGCATATATTCGTATTCGCGCTTATGGATTGAACAATACTGATAAAGCCATTTGCAATTTTGTAGATAAAGAGGGAAGAGGATATGGTGCTGCGTTTAATTTGAAAGCTGACGCATCGGATATCCTGATTCCGGTATCCGACCTTGTACCGACTAAGGCGGCTATGTTACCGCAGGATTGGCCGGGAGTGAATCCTTATTGGTATCCGGCTTCTGCACAAGAGAATAATGGTATTGCGTTGGATTGGAAGATTATCGACTTTGTTCAAGTTTCACTTCGAGAGGAATTGTACAATATCGGAAATCAGAAGAATAAGGGAGTTGTTGTAGAAAGGATTGATTTATTATTTCAGTGATAGTTGACTGATATCTGAATGATATGCTTGTCATTGCTTCATATTTACCATAATAGTTAATTATTTAAGGTTCATTTTTAGGGGTGAAATTAGACTTTTCCAGTAAATGGATGATTCTCAATGATTATTATAAAACTTCCAATTAAAGTCTATCACAATAGGATAAATTGATTATATTTGTGGCGAGAATAAGCTAACGAAATAACATTTAATAATTAATACTTAACAAAATGGCTTTAGAAATTACAGACAGCAACTATAAAGAGGTTCTTGCAGAAGGAAAACCGGTTGTTGTTGATTTTTGGGCTCCTTGGTGTGGCCCTTGCAAGATGGTGGCTCCTATCATTGAAGAATTGGCTGCGGAGTTTGAAGGACAAGTAATCATCGGTAAATGCGATGTAGATGAAAATGGTGATATGGCTGCCGAATATGGTATCCGTAATATTCCGACTGTTCTTTTTTTTAAGAACGGAGAGATTGTAGATAAGCAGGTAGGTGCGGTTGGCAAACCTGTATTTGTGGAAAAAGTGAAGAACTTATTATAATTTATAAGCTTTCAACTTAATAACATTGAACTATGGGACTGGAAGACGATTTTTTACTTGCTGATGCCGATGATGAAAAAACCATCGAGTATATCAAAAACTATTTGCCGCAGGAACTGAAGGAAAAGTTCACTGATGATGAACTTTACTATTTCTTGGATTTGATTGACGAGTATTACTCTGAAAGTGGTATCTTGGATGCCCAACCTGATGAAGAAGGTTATGTCAACATTGACTTGGAGCAAGTGGTGGACTATATTGTTAAGGAGGCCAAGAAAGATGAAATGGGAGAGTTTGATCCCGAAGAGATTCTTTTTGTGGTACAGGGAGAAATGGAATATGGAAACTCTCTGGGGCAAGTAGAATAACTCGTTTCCGGAATTCCTGTTGTAGCTAAGTAGTTAAGTAGTCAAGTAGTGAGTAGTTAAGTAGTCAAGTAGAAATGATTTGCTTAATGTATTTCTCTTACTTACCTACTTATCTACTTACCACTTAACTACTCACTACTTGACTACTTAACTACTCACTACTTGACTACTTAACTA
>OWIO01001986.1_pt1 | contig 14361 bp, 12 predicted proteins | sample 1733011 | NCBI WGS metagenome assembly OWIO01 (sample SAMN05065779, study PRJEB22554) | human gut metagenome | biome: ENVO:2100002; feature: ENVO:00000062; material: ENVO:00002003 | host: Homo sapiens | place: USA | reverse complement strand
AGGTCTGATTATGTACAGGAAATTTATGATTTTTTTGGAAGCTTGGAAAAATAGCGTTCACCGCAAGCCCCTTATTTTACAAGGTGCAAGACAGGTTGGAAAGACCTATTCCATTCTGGAGTTCGGGCGCACTCACTATGAAAATGTGGCATACTTTAACTTTGAAACCAACCCAAAGCTGAACGAAACCTTTGAGGAAAACATCAGCCCCGATTATCTGATACCGATTTTGTCCCATATTGCAGGCCAGACTATCGTAAAGGAAAAAACGCTGATTGTATTCGACGAGGTGCAGCTCTGCGAAAGGGCGTTGACTTCGCTTAAATACTTCTGCGAGGACGCTCCAGATTACCACATCATCGTTGCAGGCAGCTTGCTCGGCGTTGCGGTCAACAGAGCAAAATTCTCTTTCCCCGTAGGAAAGGTCGATATGAAAACGCTTTATCCTATGGATATGGAGGAATTTATGTTGGCGCTCGGTGAGAACGACTTGGTAGAGCAGATTAAAAAGTGCTTCCAAACCGATACGCCGTTGCCGTCTGCCTTGCACGATGCCGCAATGCAGCTTTACCGTCAGTATCTTGTGGTCGGCGGTATGCCGGAGTGCGTGATGCAATTTGCCGAAACCAAGGATTATATCCTTGTCCGCCATACGCAGGATACAATACTTGCAAGCTATCTCAATGATATGGGCAAGTATAATACTCCGAATAAAATCAAGAAAATCATGCTTGTTTATGATAGTATTACCGTTCAGCTTTCTAGGAAGAATACCCGTTTCCAATATAAGCTGATTAAGAAAGGCGGACGGGCTTCCGAATTTGAAAATGCGATTGAATGGCTCTGCTTGTCCGGTATCGTGTCACAGGTCTACAAGGTCGAGCAAGTCAAAAAGCCGCTTGAAAACTACCGTGATATTGATGCGTTCAAGATTTATGTGTCCGATTTAGGATTGCTTTGCGCAAAGAAAGATTTAGCTGCCAATGACATCCTCTATATGGTCGAGGAAATAAACGACTTCAAGGGCGGTATGGCGGAGAACTATGTCAATGTGCAGCTCTCTATTAACGGCTACCGCACCTACTATTGGGAGTCCGAGCGTGGCGCTGAAATTGATTTTATCATTCAGCGTGACGGGCAGCTCATTCCCATTGAGGTCAAGTCTGCCGATAACACTAGAGCCAAGAGCTTAAAGGTCTATATGGACACCTACAAGCCCGCTTATGCTATCAAGCTCTCTGCCAAAAACTTCGGCTTTGAGGACAATAAAAAAATCGTTCCTCTCTATGCCGCATTTTGTATCTGAGGTTAAGAAAAGCGGCAGTCGTGAGACATTGTCACAGTTGCCACTTTTTCACAATCGTTTTACAGATATTCAATAAACAAGTTGTGACAAAGTCACAACTTTTCCGGCAACTCAATATCCAAACCTGAAAGAATCCCTTGCACCGCAGGACATCAGGTAGCGGCGGATCTCCTTCACGGCTGCCTTGTGGTGAACGAACGGTGTGCCGTCAAGCCCGGTAAGCTTGCTTGAAATAGGCACGAACATAATGCTGATGGGCGTTACGCGGTTCACGCCGGCGATGCAGTTCACATCGCTTCCGTGCTCCACGCAGTAGACCACCATGTCCATCTGCTCATGGAAGGTTGAGATGTGCAGTGCGGTAACGCCGTTTTTGCCGCGGTAATGCATAAACTCGCGAATGGCTGCCGTAACAGCCTGATTGCCGTTCTGACGCTGCTCAAGCTGCTGAAGCTTGCGCAGGCTTTCGAAAAGGCTGCGGTTGTGGTCAAGCTGCAGGTCTATCTTGGCCTTTGTGATGTATATGCGGTAATCATCATAGCCGCTCATGATTGCCGCAACCAGCATTTCGTTTGCCTTGCTGTATTGACCTATGGAAACGGCGTACTCAGCGGAGGCGAGTATGTTCTCTATTTCCGTTTTTGCCGTTATCTGAATGCCACCGATGTTAAAGTGTGTGATGCAATTATGGGGAGCGGCAAGACTCAGGCCGCCATTGTCGAGATGGACAGATGCGTTGACAGGCGCTATATGTTTATCACTCCCTACCTGAACGAATGTGAACGTGTGTGCGCGGCATGTGAGAAGCGCGGGTTCCAGCAACCGCAGACAGCTGAGGGCAGTAAGCTGGAGTCGCTGCACAGTCTGCTGAAATCCGGCATCAACATAGCAAGTACGCACGCCCTGTTCTATTATTATTCAAAAGAGACTCGAGAGTTAATCAGGCAAGGGCATTATCACCTGATATTGGACGAGGTTGTAGATACAGTGAAATTGCTTGATATCAATAAGAATGATGTGAAATCACTGTTAGCTTCGGACTTTATTGAGATTGATCCCGAGACTACGCAGGTTACTTGGAAATACAAACGTTATAATGGGCAATGGCAAGAGCTGCGGCAGCAAATAGAGCGAGGCTATGTGACATACAGCCAAGACAAGCTCCTCTTGTGGATGATGCCTATCGAGGTATTCGAGGCTTTTGAGTCGGTGACTATTCTAACGTATATGTTCGAGGGGCAGTATCTGTACTGTTATTGTCAACTTAATGATATAGCCATTGACTACATAGGTGTGCAGCATGTCGATGGATTAAATTATGAATTTACTGATAAAAGAGTTGCGACGCGTATAACGCTGCCCACCATTCATTTATATAGCGGGCATAAGTTGAATGCAATCGGCGATGACAGACTTGCCTTATCACATAGTTGGTTTAGTAAGTCCGATCCTAAGCTTATAAGGAAGTTAGCAAACAACACCGTCAACTTCTTCAGGCACAAATGTGATGCGCCCGCCACCTACCGTTTCTGGTCGGCTCCATCCGCTTTTAAGGATGCTCTTCGGAGAAAAGGCTTCCAAAGTCCGCAATCCTTTGTGCCGCACAATGCTCGCGCCGTCAATGCCTACCGTCACTGTTACGCTCTGGCCTACCTCATAAATATCTTCCCCAATCCCAAGATAGTATCTTACTTTAAGTCTTACAGTATTCAGTTTAATAATGATGCTCTTGCCACCTCAACTATGGTTCAGTGGCTATGGCGCAGCAGGCTGCGCTGCGGACAAGAGATATGGCTGTATCTACCAAGCAGTCGTATGCGTAAGCTGCTATATAAGTGGGTTAAAGATGTGACCGGGAATGTGGATTGTATTGATGAATGGGAATAAAAAAGCCAGATAAGGCTTTCGAGCCCTATCCGGCTTATCGCAAAGTAACCCCGTCAAATATCAGCGCAGTTCATCTTGGTATTGCTTTGCTTCCCTATCATTTGCAAGTATAAAATGTTTTTCTTCAATCTCTCTCCATGTGGGAGGATTGGTTTCATAGTCAAAATGGCACTCATTAGGTTTATACACTATCAGCTTCTTGCCTTTCTCCTTGTCAGGGTCAGCAAGAGGCAGTGCACTTAAGAGAGCCTTAGTATATGGGTGTAACGGATGTTCAAACAGCTTTTCGCATTCGGCAAGTTCAACTATTACGCCTTTATGGATAACAGCTATCCTGTCGCAGATAAACCGCATAACACTTAAGTCATGAGCTATAAACAGATATGTAAGCCCCCGTTCACGCTGCAGTTTGCTCATCAGGTTCAGCACCTGAGCCCTTATTGATACGTCCAACGCGCTTATCGGTTCATCCGCAATTATAAATTCAGGCTCCATTATAAGCGCCCTTGCTATGCCTATGCGCTGCCTTTGTCCGCCGGAAAACTCATGCGGGAAGCGGCTTGCAAATTCAGGAAGCAGGCCAACATCCAGCAGTGATTCATCAACCAGCTCCGTACGCTGCTTTCTGGTCAGGTTCTTTCGTGTGCTGTATGTACCCTCCGCAATAATGTAATCGACCTTAGCGCGTTCGTTAAGGCTAGCCATAGGATCCTGAAATATCATCTGAATTTCGGATATAACCTTCTTGTCGAGTTCAGGAGATATTTTCCCGTTTATACGCTCGCCTTTATATGTTATTGTTCCGGCGCTGGTTGGATGGATTCTCATTATGGCGCGGCCTATCGTTGTTTTACCCGAACCTGATTCGCCAACCAAGCCAAATGTTTCTCCTTTATATATGTCGAAGTTTACTCCTTTTACAGCCTTAAAAGGATTACGTTTTGAGCCGAATGTAACTTCCAAGTCTCTTACACTCAAAAGAACTTCTTTGTTATTCTTTATGGCTTCCATGTGTATACTCCTTTCGGCTAAAGTTCTGCACGCATCTGCTTAAGATGTTCGGGAGGTTCAACCTTGGGAGCCCTCGGATCAAGCAGCCATGTTCGCGCCTTATGAGTAGGAGATACGTCAAAATACGGCGGTTGTTCTTCGAAATCTATAGCCAAAGCCCGCGGATTTCTCGGCGCAAAGGCGTCACCTTTTATTTCATTAAATAGGTTAGGTGGCGTGCCCTTTATTGAATACAGGTCTTGCCCCTTTACTCCTAACTGCGGCAGGCTTGACAGCAGCGCCCATGTATACGGATGTCTCGGGTCATAGAACACTTCCCTTACCATTCCTGTTTCAACTATGTCGCCGGCATACATTACGGCCACGCGATCAGCTATGTTAGCCACAACGCCCAAGTCATGCGTTATGAAGATGATCGTCAGATTATACCTTTCTTTCAGATCCTTCAGCAATTCAAGTATTTGCGCCTGTATCGTAACATCAAGCGCAGTCGTGGGTTCATCGCATATCAGTATCTTGGGGCGGCAGGCAATGGCAATAGCTATTACCACCCTCTGCCTCATTCCGCCGGAGAATTCATGTGGGTATTGCTTATATCTGCGCTCCGGCTCTTCAATGCCAACGTCCCGAAGTATTCCGTATACGGCTTCTTTTAAGGCCTTACCCTTCAAGCCCTGATGCAGTTCCAATGATTCGCCGATTTGCTTGCCTATTGTTTTAAGCGGGTTCAGACTTGTCATAGGATCCTGCATTATCATGCTTACTTCGCTGCCGCGTATCTTTAGCCATTCATTATCCCTTTTATAATTTGAAAGCATCTGCGGTTGGCCATCATCCATGCCATAATATATTATCTCGCCGGAAGATATAAAACCGTTGGGGTCAAGCAATCCTATAAAATTTTTATTCAGTACACTTTTGCCGCAGCCGGATTCTCCCACGATTGCGAGACTTTCGCCCTGATATACGTCCAAATTTATCCCACGTATTGCGTGCAGCACTTTTCCGCGCAGATTGAACTTAACATTAAGGTCCTTTACGGACAATATAACCTTTTGATTCTGTTCCATAAAAGTCCTCCTTAGTTAATATGGTTTTTAGGATCTGCAGCATCGCTGAATGCATTGCCTACCACATAGAACGACACCGTAACGATTGAAAGAATAATCGTAGGATATATCAGCTGATACCTCAGCGTCGGGCTCATCATAAGCTTTCTGCCAACGTTTATCAAGTTGCCAAGGCTTGGTACCTCCGCCGGCAAGCCAAGGCCTATATAAGTTATAAACACTTCGCTTGCTATTGCATCAGGTATAGATAATGCCATTCTGAGCATTATTACAGATACAAGGTACGGCAGCAGATTTCTGAATATTATTGTCAGCGTACCGGTGCCAAGGCAGCGTGAGGCAAGATTGTATTCCCTGTCGCGGATAATGATAATCTGGTTGCGTATGAAGCGCGCCATACCTATCCATCTGGTAAGGCTCATGGCCAGCAGCAATGTTCCCACGGATGGCTTCATCATATATGATACAAGTATCAGCACCAATGACGATGGCACGTTATCAAGGATATTGTAAAGTTCGGTAAATATAACATCGGTCTGCCGGACATAGCCCCACAGCACGCCTGCCGCTATGCCGATTATAGCTTCTATACATGCAACAGCTACACCAATAAGCAGCGAAGTTCTGGTCGCGCCCCACAGCCTTGACCACAGGTCTTGCCCAAGCTCGTTTGTGCCGAGAATGAACTTGAACAGCTTACCGTTTTCAAGTGTGACCTCAGTACCTGGTTCAAGGTTTCTGAATATCGCGCCTGATTTAGGGTCTATATTCGATTGGAAAGAATCAAGCTGATTAGGCAAATATGGCTGTATAAACGTGAATATAAGTATGCCAAGCACTATGCAAACCAACGCCATGGCCAGCGTATTCTTTCTGAACGCACGGAACGTGCTGCGCCAGTATGAATAGTTGGAATAGCCTGTTCGTTCTACCGCGTTTTCATCAAATGGAACCAGTTTGAACGCTTCTTCATCGCTAAGCTTAGTGCATATTGCTTCACTTACGCTGTTTTCCAGCTGACCGACACGAGGGTTCTTAAATCTCATTCCCATATGTTCACCTTGCTCCTTTTCTGCCTGCGAAGCTTATGCGCGGATCAAGCAGTGTCATCATTATGTCACCGACTATTAACCCGATTATACCAACCGAGGCGAACAGAATGACTATTGCCTGAACCATGCTGTTATCCTGCCTTTTTACCACGTCCACAAGCAATCCGCCCATGCCGGGCACGGAATAGAGCGATTCTATATAAATTGAGCCGACAACAGTGTTCAAAAACGTTGTGGGCAAATACTGTCCCAGAGGTACAAAGGCATTCCTGAACACATGCTTGAACATTATCTTTCTTTCGGAAAAGCCCTTTATCTTTGCAAGCTTAACATAGTCCTTTGTGCTCTCATCAACCATATAGCGCCTGAGCCACATTGCATAATACGATATATTCGGAAGTGCCAGCGAGAATACAGGCAGTATCCATGTCTTTGCATCAGTTTCTTTGAACATAAGCGGCAGATTCAGCAGCTCTGTACCATAAATCTGTATGAACAGAAAATACACCGCTGCGGGCACAGCCTGTATAAGAACAATAAAGCCTGTGCCGATTTTATCAACGATTCTTCCCTTGTGCTGCGCCATTATCGTACCGAGCGGCAAGCCAATCATAAGCGCTACAAGCAGCGCCAGCACACCCAATTTAAGGCTCAATGGGATCTTCGGTGCAAGCACGTCCGTTACAGGCACCTGATTGCGATAAACATATGATATACCGAGACTGCCTTTTGTCACCACATTTTTCAGGAATATGAACAACTGCTCCGCTACGGGCTTATCCAAGCCCATTTGATGCAGACTGTTTTGTATCTGCTCAGGCGACATGTGGTCATAATTGGGGAAATAGCCCGTTATGGGCATCTTACGCATCAGCACGAACACTATCGACACTATGATTACAAGTGTTATGATGGAGCGCGCCAAGCGTTTACCGATGTATTTTACCATCTATCCTCCTGCATCCGCGTCCGGATGTCCGACTTTACACGGACACCCGGACGCAATTCTTCATCCGTCTTTATACCATCTTCGTAGAATAGAAAACTTCATTAAATCAATATTTGCCGTCGGTCCAATCCTTCAGGTTTGTCTCATACTCCTCCATGGAGATGAAATGATCCTGCAGATGCATCCCCTTATACATCAACTTAGTGTAACCGCAGGCCGCATATGCACCTTCATAAATATTAAGCTTGGTCGCCTGATAGTTTGCAGGGCCAATATAGCACGGCACAATAAGCGCATTGTTTATAAGGAGAGCCTCCGCCTTAGCAAAGTTTTCAAAACGTTTAGTAAGGTCCACGCCTTCCTGTATGCCGGCGTCAACCAGCGCATAGTATTCTTCTAGAATAGTACGCACTTCTTTGAAGTCGTCCGATGCTATAAATTCATCTGCGAAATTGCCTATGCTGTTGGTAGAAATAGCGGTAAAGTTATTACGGAACAGTTCATCGTCCAAAATGAGGTTCCACCTGTTATATGTGTTGCCGGCTTCCAAGCCAGTCTCGGCATTAGTGGAGCCGCCGAATGGGTCAGTCCATGTCTGCGGGTCAATATAGTCTGCACCCCAGCGTACGCGCATGAAGCTGTACTTGCCGGCGCTTCTGGTTTCAGAGAGGAAGTTTTCGGAAGGACCTGCCCACAGTTCAAGCTTTACAAAGTCCGTACCGAGTGCCTTTTCAAGCTGCTGCTTAACTATAACACACTCGTTTTCATAGTTCTTATCACCACTCTGGTAAGATATAAGCATCGTAACGGGGAACGTAACACCCTTTGCGCTCAGTTCTTCCATGGCCTTTGCCTTGTATTCATTGGCTTTATCGAGATTATAGAAGTTGGCATCGATGCCGTCAAACGCAGGCATGTCGGCAAAGTCTACGCCCTTATCGGTGTAGCACGAACCTGCCGGAGTTATGCTATGCTGGATAAGTGACTTATAGCTTTCCTGATCAACAGCGCTCTGTACAACAAATTCTCTGTCCAGTGCGCTCATTATCGCATGGCGGAAGTTGGCATTCATAACGCAGCGCATCCAGTCTTCCGGTTTATACTCATCGGGATAAGTGGGGCGGAAGTTGAAAGCATAGAAGTAATGCCACATGGCGTCTTCCCTGCTCTTTGAAAGATAATTGATGTTGTTGGTCTTCCAATCATCCAGGATATCATTGCTTATCTTTGCAAAGTCTATTTCGTCACGCAGAACCATTGTCGGCGCAAGCGTTGCGGCTTCAGCGTTATATGTCTTTTCGATTCTGTCAAGATATACGCGATCTGCATCCCAGTTGTTGGTGTTCTTTACAAATGTTTGCTTGACCTGCGGTTCCCACTCGGTGAGTATAAACGCGCCGCAGCTGTATATTTTATCTATAGACGTGCCAAAGTCATTGCCGGTTTCAGTTACAAGCGAATCCACCAAAGGCCCATATACAGGCAGCCAGCACGCATATGCCAAACCGCCAAGGAAGTAAGGCGTGGGCCTTTCCAGCGTGTATTCCAGCGTGTATGTATCGATTGCTTTTACGCCAACATCATCAAAGTTTGCCTCATTGCCCGCAGCAAGAGCATTGAAGTACGCCTCCGCTCCCTTTATTACCTTCACCTGGTCATAAGTACCGGAGTCCGTCTTGGGATCGCATACGAGTTTCAACCCGCTTACCCAGTCATTTGCTGTCACATCCGCTATTTCTTTGCCGGTGTTATCGTACCATTTCTGGCCCTGCCTGATTTTGAACGTCCAAACCAGACCGTCATCGCTTGTGGTCCAAGATTCCGCCATAGCAGGAACTATGTTTGAATGGTTATCGAACTCTACAAGCCCATCCACCATGTTGCACGCCACGGCATGTTCAAGCTCTTTGCCGCTGGCAAGGTAGTTAAGTGTTGTATTCTCTACATCGTATAGCATACGGAATACAACGGGTCCATCATTACTACCGTTGCTGGGTTGGTCTGTGTTCTGCGAACAGCCGCAAATAATTGCGGAAATCATCAGAACTGCGATCAGAAGCGAGAAATACTTCTTCATAAGCGACTCCTTTTTCTTCTATTTATTTTTCTGCCATCTGATATGGCGAATCATATATTATATAGTCACATACGCCCGATGATAGGCGCAAGTCGCGTTCTTCGGTTTGTCTTGTTCTGTTAACGCTCCTGTCTATACCTTTTAGGTATGCAGGTCTACTTTGGTTCGTTTCTCGTTTGTTTGATAATGTATAACGGTAGGTCAAATCAATTTTGATCTGCCGCACCATATACATGGCTCTAATAATCAGATATCGGCCAGCAGGGTATTTCTTTATATATACTTGGTTGTGCCGAAAAACAACCGCGAACTCGTTTAGTTGTCTATAACTTTACCATTGTCGATATAAAAAGTCAACCATCTAAATTCTCTCTATCCAGTTATTAGAATATAAATAAGAAAGTACTATCTATATTCATTCATATTTTGTGTATTAAGTACAAAAAAGCTGCCCGACGCCAATCGGACAGCTTTATTATCCCTATATGCTTTTTCTATGTCAGTCTATTATATCATACAGCCTCATCAGCTCAATACGCTCCTTCGCGAGTTTAATTGACCCCGCAGCGCTGTTATCCACGCTTGTCTGCTTCTCCATCGCGTAGTTTACAATGCGCTGTATCCATGCGACCGGCAGTAAATACGGATGCTTTTTCAAGTATTGGTACCTTCGTTCAAAGTATTTCTTTTTAGGAAAGATCGAACTCAGTACACTGCTCTTCTTCCCTACTCGGCTGGCCTTGACGGCATTCAGCGTAACAGTAGATGAATGCAGGCGTGTATAGTCATTTGAGCCGTAGACTCCGCCGCAGAGTGTATCATGCAGCAGAGGTTCCACATCGATGGAAGCTTCCCACGGCGTGGGCAGATCAAATTCGATACCGAGATAGCCGCGTGCGATTTTGAATGCTGCTGCCGCAAATGTTGCCGCGTGGACGCTGGCACACTGGTCGTACAGCCTCTGCCAGTCTATTTGCTCGTGATACGCTTGTGCCCACAGGCCGATGTCGCAGAACTGCCGCAAGCCAATGCCGCAACTTACAAAATGCTTATAGGCGTGCAATATCAAATAAAGCAAATGCTCGTGTGGCGGCATGGCCAAGAATCCAGCCATCTCTATAGGCTGAATGTCCGCAAAAAAATGATTTAGTTCATCATGAGCATCTTCAGATGAGTCGAACAAGTGACGATGCAGCTCAATATAAAGCGGACTACCTTCCTTCAGGTAAGAAACCTCATCCGCCGTGGGCAACTCGTCTGCCGGGGTATTGGTGGTCAGCCCTTCCGCAAGCAATTGTTCATGGCAATCTAAGAACTCGCTATCCTGCACATATATATCATCATCCGCGCTGATGCGGTGATCTTTCAGCGAATACAAGCGACTGCATAGCGCGCCCTTCACCAAGACCGGATGTAATCCTGCCACGCGAAGTCTTTTGTATAAATCTGCAAATTCAGCCGACCGGACGACTTGGTTCAATACCTGACTTATGACCTGCTGCTTAACAGCGGCAAACAGGGCGGGATTCTCCCTGGCAGCATCAGTCTGCCTAACCGCTTCGAATATTATAGGCAGCAGCTTCTGCTGGTTGGACAGCGTGAATATGGCAGTCCAATCCACGGCATCAGTCGATATCTCTGTGCCTGATATGGCTGCTTTGGCTATGTTTAGGAATTGTGTTTCAGTTTTTGTTAGAGTCATGCTTTATAGTCTTTTCATTGTACTTTTCAATGCCGTGAGCAATAAGCAGCGAGGTTGAGCCTATGAAGGTGCCAAGCGTGTTGCAGATCACATCATCGGTTTCAGCTACGCCTAATGCAAAGCGATACTGTATGTATTCAATGCCCGCGCTGAGCAATAAGCCTGTTATCACCATAAGGCCTATCATCCGCCATCTCCCCCAGCTTTGTGGTAAAGCGTTGGATAGCGTCAAGCCAAATGGGAAGAAAAGAAAGATGTTCATCAGGAGTTCGCGGTAAGCTTCGCTTTGCGATCTCGCAGCTGCCAGCGATGCAAATGGTTTCAAAATAAGAGTACGCTCTCCGGTCGTACGGCCCATTATGGTTATGCAAAGTATCGCCATCACCATACCGCAAGCCAGTAGTGCATTAGCAATGTTCCATCTTTTACCATAAAGCTTCGTTCGTGCATATCCCCATATAGCAATGGCTATTGCCATTGCAATGATTACCCTGCTAAGAGGTTGTGTGTATATGAAGTGAAGCATTCTATTTTTTGAGCCGCATAACAAGCAGCTTAATCATTGACTTTATATATTCAAACTCACTTGTTTTAAAAAATACTGCGCATAACAGCAGATTTGATGCAAATGCGGTAATTAATGCTCTCAACAGTAATTCAATGTACTTATTTTCCAAACTGACCATGCTCTGTATCATATACAGTATAGCCCCTATTGCAACCGAAATAGAAACCTTATATCCTATCCACTTTAGATATTCTATAAAGTTAACCTCAAAAACATCCCTGAACACAAAATATGGTTTTGTCCAAAATGACAACACTAAAAAACTAATAAGTGTCCCTAATAATACTCCGAATAGCCCAACCCGATGCGCTAAAATTATTGAAATAACTAAGTTTAATAGTGCTTCTATCAATGGTATAAACCTATCCGGGTAGTATAATCCAGAAGCATTCTTTGCCACATCAATTCCAGAATTAATGCCCCTTAGATAGAATAGTAAAACCGATACGATCAATACTTCTTTAGGCAGAATATAATCTTGCCCGATCCAAATTTCTATAAAAGGCTCCGTTAAGCATAAAAGACAAATAGCAGTAACCGTATATAACCAGTAATTAATAAAGTCAATTCGTTTATATACCTCATATGCCCTCTGCCTGGATTCGCTTGCAATCAAGTTACCCATACTCGCCGTAACCCCGCTTGTAAATGTGGTAACAAATCCCGATACAGCCGATACTATTGTAGTATAGTTGCTATAAAGGCCAAGCGTTGTTACGCTAATAATTGATGAAATCACAAGGTTATCTGAGCACTGCGAAGCAATATAGCCAAACTTTCCCCAAAATAAAGACTTTATATTTTTAGACAACTCACCTTTTTCGTCATCAGAAAGTTTTCTAACATTCTTTTCTTTGAGGAATGGATAACGTTTGTCAAGTATGAAACTAAATACCAGGTTCTTTATTAGTGTGGATCCGAGCTCAACGCTCAAGTAAATTATATAGTTCTGCGTAAAATACAGAATAACTACCTTTGCGATAAGAACCGCTATCTGGGTAATAGTATTTGCAATTGTATATAAATATTTATTCTGGTCAGAACTATTGAGAGTGATCTTATACGACCACAGATATGAACAAACCGAACTTGCCAAGAACATAAAATAGATTATGTTTGCATCCGGTGCGGAATTATCTTTTAAGAATATCGGCAGAAATGGATAAAACAATAAACCTACAACCAGCGTCATAAGTGCCAGTACTCGATAAACTGTTCTATAAAAACGCATAAGTGCTTTTACTGTTTCAACATCCTTTTGTGCCAATGGTTTATATAAGCTATATCCTATCGCAAGTCCAATCCCCGACTCCGCTAATGAGAAAATGGTTAGAATATTGCTCATTAGTCCATTAATTCCGAGATACTGAACACCGACACTATATATAAGTACCCTTCTGGATATAAAACCTAAAAGAATGATAACAAGCTGTGAAACGAACGCCACCGCCGTGTTGGTTATAGATTTTCTAGTCCTACTTTTTTCCATTTTCCTTCTGTTCTTCAGTCCCTATTTCATCGAATATTGCGTTATAAATATCGAATGCACTTCGTTTTACCACATGACATCTATCAATGCCATCCAATTGCTCGTGCGCTCCGGCACAATCGGTTGAAATGATGGGAAGTTTAAAAGCTTTGGCCTCTGCCAATGTTATACAAAATCCCTCATGAACCGATGTTTGAACATACAAATCAGCCTGTTTTAGGTACTGGTATGGATTTGGCGTTGTACCCAATATTACAACATCTTCGCTAACTCCGTATCTTGCACATTCACTCTCTATCACTGGCCGCAATTTGCCATCTCCCACCAGATACCATCTAAATGCAACTCCATTCTGCTTCAACTTTGCAGCTATTTAATAATATCCTGTCCCTTTTCCTGTGCCAAACGCCCCACCGTAACAATCTTTGTGCCATTATACCCATCTTCAAATCCATGCCCCATTTCAGCCATCGCTTGACATTGCCTTGCTGATATTGTATTTAATACTGTTTTTGTTTTAGGCTCTATCTCTGGTATCTTTTCTATCAAAGTCCGCCTTGCCTCATCCGAAACCACATTTATCCTATCAAACTTTGGATAAAGCTTTCTGCACATCTTTGTATTAAAATGGAATTTACTTACATCGAAGTGGATCCATTGCACTTTTTGCTTAGCCTCAACACAGTACAGCACGTACACCGTTAAAAAATCAAACGGTCCAGCATAAGCAACAGCTATATCGTATTTCGCACTATTCCGTTTGCCCCTTAATGCATTCTTAAAATACCATGTCCTATCCCCGGTAACCTTAAATATAATATGCCCTGCTATTATTCTTATCGCTTCCAACACTTTATGGTTATTCAAATATGATTTTGCGACTCTCACGGGCGGCATCATAATCTGATTTTTAATTAATTGGTACCCCCCATCGTCTCAATGTGGACCCATGATGGAATATATTCCATAAATCCACCTGTTTTCTCCAGCAAAAGAAGCGTAACGTCATATTCAACAGGCGATATCGTATCAATCAAATTCAGAAGTGACTTCTCCGTGCCACCAATATTCATGTTATTTAATACAAAAAGGACTTTCTTCATATCATCCAATTAGCTTATAGAACTTTTCTATTTCCTCTGTGTTGCCTATCTTTTCCTTTTTCAGGTTCTCTACACAGTTTCTCATAAGCGCAGTATCTGATAGCATCTTTAAAATTCCATCTGCAATCCCCTGTGCAGAAATATCAA
>OWIO01001983.1_pt1 | contig 14376 bp, 9 predicted proteins | sample 1733011 | NCBI WGS metagenome assembly OWIO01 (sample SAMN05065779, study PRJEB22554) | human gut metagenome | biome: ENVO:2100002; feature: ENVO:00000062; material: ENVO:00002003 | host: Homo sapiens | place: USA | reverse complement strand
ATTCCCTCGATCTCGATCAATAACTCATCCCGGCAAACGTCGGCCCACATATAAGAGATCGGGATATTTAATCCGTAGGTATTCATCAAACGCTCAGCCTCCTTATAGTCGGATTTATTCTTCAAGTAGACTCGTAACTTAACCAATTTAGCGTCAGCGATCAGTTCCGCTATATTTTCCATCGTGATCCGTAGCTGACGTTCCAGACCTACTCCCGTCAAGCTCTCCTCACCACGGATAGCGGCTGTACCGGAAATATAAATCAATTTACGATCCTGAAAAGTCATGCTCTTGGCACGCTCGAACTTAGGGGTCGTCTTCTTTTGTCGGGCAACTTCCAGTACTTGTTCCGAATACGCATGGGCAGCCACCTGCAACTTATTATCGATCGGCGTAGCGAAAGCATCCGGCGTAGTAAACACGGCGGCATCCACATCGATCAAGATACCTCCCAGATTCGCCCCGATACCCGTAGCGGCAGGATAACCATTCGCCCATTCCGTTTTACTATAAAAATCAGACCGGGCGTTATTAAACGCTTGATAATGCTGATCCGGACCGTCGAAAGCGGTTATACGCTCGATATAATTCCACTGACGGATAATGCTATTCAACGGAAAACCCTCCCGACGAAGCACATCCCCCAATAACCGGAAAGCTTCCACCGACTGAGGCTCTATACCAAAATGGAGTACATCCCCTTGAAAACCGCCGGCAAAAAGGAAACGTCCCGAGGCATTCTCCAACAAGACATAAGGAACACCTTGATAATGACGGAAAGTAATCCGATCCTGCGCATCGGGCACATAGCTATGTACCTCCATCAGCAAAGGAGCGTTCAGCGGCGGTTGGGAGACATAGCTCAAAGCCGGTTCGCAATCCCCATAATACCGACGGATCTTCTCCCTCAGCAAAACCCGGCGTGCCACGTATTCCTCATTTGTACCCGGAGTACCGAAAAAGGCCAACCTCATGATCACCTCGTTTTGAGGCAATTGAGACAATAGATCGTCCACCATAACGGCGAACTCGGCCCGCTTGGTGCTTAATATCGTATAATGTATCTTCTCACAATAATTCATATCCTTTTATTTTACAGGGAGTTTACATATTCCGTTAACGCCTCGATATCTTTCTTGGAAACCTTTTTATCGATGCCATGCTTATGGACCTCGAACACCTCTTCCATGGTAGCCGCACGCCCATCAAACAGATAAGGAGCCGTACGCCAGACCTCGATCAAAGTAGGTGTATCCCACCCTTTCTCAAATTCTATATCCTCGCCGATACGGTGCATCTTCATATCCGTATAATAAGGACCGCTATGACACTCGCCACATTTCAGTTTCTCAAACACCTTTCTTCCCTCTTTCGCCTTATCCGATAATTCCCCATTTACTAAATACGGGCTAGGCACCGGACGCAAGGATTTCATATAAGCGTCCACACATTTCGCCATTTCCTCTTCTGGCTCAAAAAACTGAATGAACTTAAAACCGGCACGTACCGCATATTCTGCGCTCTCACGAACACCCGAGATCATGCTTGGGGGAGTCACATGCGAATACAACATGCTCTTACAATTCTTCGAGTTACCAACTCCATCATTCATCAAGTCCCAGTTCATCCCGTCCGTACGGGCATCCCCCGGATGGCAACCGTTACAACTCTGCCAGCCTTGATAGCAATGATTTGCGTATTTCTCGCCCTTGTTCTCCGGCGTTTCCGTACGCCCCGGATTCATGTCGGTAGCCGTCACCTCCAATGTATTTATATCGACGGTATTCAAGATATCGGCGAAATAAGTAGGGATTATCAACTTATCTCCCGAAAATATAAAATTTCGGGGACCGTTTCCTTGTAAGGTAACTCGCTCACGAAGTCCATACAAGAAATTCAAGTCGTAATCCAGACGGCTCTTATCCTTATAAGACTCAAACTTCGCCAACATCGCCGGATGATCGATCACGCTCACCTCATGCGTTCCGCTATGCGTGATAAAGATATGCTTGTCATCGCAAGCGATACTCCAGATACCGGCAGCGCCACGATCCGGCTCGTCCACCAATACCGCCCCAACGAATTCCTGCTTCGCCACATCGATCACGCTGAAAGCGCTCGTGTTCATCCAACCTTGTTGAAGTTGGGAAGTAGGCACCGTGAATCGTCCCAAGTTATGAGACACGTATATATATTTCCCGTCCGGCGTGATACACATCCCCCGTAAGGCATTGCTACCATTCGCCAATTGGATATCTTTCACTTTCGTAAACCCATCCATCTCGATTACTGATACGCAAGCGGCCACCACATCCACGTCCGCCCGTTGTGCGGGTAGGAAATTCGTAACAAACATATACTTGCCATCCTTGCTGAATACCGCCGATTTAGGCTCACGCAACACTTTCACGCTCCGGACTACCTTACGCATCACCGGATCTATCTCGACCACCGAATTATCGAACTGATTACATACATATATATGTTTCTTATCCGGCCCGAACATCGGATGGCAGGCTCCCGATCCCGTCGGTATAGCCGCTTCCACCCTACCCGATTCCAAGGAAAGCACTTGTAAACGGCCGGTCTTCTCGAAGGTCGTCACATACACCTTATCCCCATCCGGAAGCAACCCGGTCGGGATCTCATCAAACGGAAACGAATGAAGCAAGCTCTTACCGTCCGCTGAAAAAATATCCAGATGTCTCGTTCCTTTCTGTGTCATTAATAGCTCCCCCTTCGCATTCAATACGGCATCCGTAGTAAAGAAAGGTGGGTTGCCGGCTGAAGCGAGAGAAACGCAACAGCCGACAAGACAAGCCACCAATGAGTTTTTTATCAAGTATTTTCGTGTGTTCATGGTATATTTTGTATTCCTTATTTTCTAAATCCTAGTTCGTTCGAGATCACCCCGGCAATCTCCTTGATCACCTTCACCGTATTTTTCACCACCTCTTTCGATAAGCGGTCTTTCGGGCCGGAGATCCAAATCGCTCCACAAGGATATCCTGTATAATTAAAGATCGGGGCGCCTACGCAGATCACGCCGCTCAGCTCCTCCTCATTATCCATGGCATATCCCAGCTTACCAACCTTCTCCAATTCCTCCAGATAGGCCTCACGAGAAGTGATCGTCCGGGAATTATACCGTGTAAACGTCATGTAGGACAGGTAACGATCTCGCACCGTCTTCGGCAAATAAGCCATAATCGCCTTTCCGGGAGCCGAACAATGCAACTCAAACGGCTTTCCCGGCGACAGGACGAAGCGGAACGTATGATGTCCTTGCGCTTGTTCGATAAAAATCCCTTTCTCATCTCCCAAGACACCAAAGCAAGCGGTCTCTTTCACTTGATCACGTAAATCACGCAAATGTGGCAAGACGGTCTCTAAGAGATTGTGTTCATTCAAGGATCTGAAACCAAGGGTCAATAATTTTCGGGAAAGTTTATAGCGTTTCGTGTCTTCACTAAAATTAAGATATTCCAGCCGCACCAATGTATTCAAAATACGGTAAGCCGTAGTCTGAGATATATCGAGCGCCGACTTAATATCTTGCAATGTTTCCCCCGCCGACCGCAAGGAAAGGTACTCAAGAACCGCTATGCCCTTCTCTAAATTAGGCACTTTGTAGCTCTCATCCACTTTTTCCATATTTGGCAGCGTGTTTTCCATATTTGAAATTGCATTTCAGATTTGAACCAAATATAGCAGTGATGAATTTAAACAAGACACGAAATATGTAAAAAGGTGTTAAGTATGTTGCAGAGCATATAAAGCCTTAAAGGAAAATGATCAATTCTTTTTGATTTACAATAATTTTATCTCTTATATACATATTATTTACCTACTTTCGCGGAATATCCTTGAAAGCACAAGGATATAAGTGCATTCATAAACGAGCAAGAATACAAACATGACAAGCGAAAGCAAAAAAGAAAAGTTAAATAAAAACGAGCTATTAGCTAATTATCAATATCTCATGGATACGATCTGGACTATCTATTTGGAAGACGGAAGCGTCGATATACTTAAATATTCAATGAATCCGGAATTAGTTAATACAAAACAAGATTATACCAGCCTTGCCAACATTCTAAGAAACGACATCTATTCTCCAGACCGTAGTTTATGGGATGAAACGGTTTCGCTTGAAGCTTTCTTTAGAATGATAGCCGAAGGATGTTTTCATAAAACATTTGACTTACGTTTCTGCAACGATCACTTCGGTTTTGAATGGCACGAAACTTTTATCGATATTCTTGTTAACAACGAAGGTATCCCTGATAGAATCCTTTTATCTAGCCGTAATATCAACGATTTCAGAAAAGCGCAAATTATAGAAACCGCCGTAAGATCAGAATATGATTACGTAATCTATATTGAAGCTTCGAAAAATAGCTATGTCATGTATACCTCCGGCTCGGAGAGCTATAGTCCCCCTCCTATCGCCAGCTATGACTATGATGGAGTAGTCGCCTCATATAACCGGCAATATATGGCACCTGAGCTTCACGAAGAAATGACTGAGAAACTACAGATCGCTCATATAGAACCGATACTACGGAAACATGGAGAATATATCGTATATGGCACCATGATAGAGAATGGCGTAAACCGGGAAAAGAAAATGCGATTCAGCTATTACGACAGGGAAAAGAACATATGGTTAATGACTCGAACTGATATAACGGAAATCAAAGAAGAAAGAAAACAAAAAAACTGTTGCAGGAAGCTTTACAGAGCGCTAATGCCGCCAACCGTGCCAAAACTGATTTCCTATCCCGGATGAGCCATGACATCCGCACTCCTATCAACGCCATCGTCGGTATGACAGCGATAGCTGGCCTGCACATGGATGACCAGATGCGTATAGCTGATTGCTTAAAGAAAATAACCATTTCCTCCAAACTCTTATTAAATCTGATCAATGAGGTACTGGATATGTCTAAACTGGAAAGTGATAAGATCATGCTGACAGAAGAGGCATTCAAGATCAACGAGCTATTAGAGAGTTTATTCGTCATGGTGCAACCGGCCTTTGAAGCGAAAAAGCAAAAGTTTCAGATACATGTCACCAAGATAAAACACGAATGCCTTATAGGTGACGTGCAACGTATACAGCAAGCATTGTTGAACATGCTTACAAATGCGATCAAATATACTCCGGAAGACGGGCAAATACAACTAACGGTAGAAGAGAAACCTTCTGTCTATAACGGTTACGGCCAGTTTGAAATAACCGTAACGGATAACGGTATAGGAATGAAACCAGAATTTCTGGAAAAAGTATTCGAACCTTTCGAGCGGTCGGATGACAAGGCCATTCGCAATATCCAAGGGACTGGTCTCGGCATGGCTATCAGCCGCCATATCGCCCAGATAATGAACGGAGACATTCTTGTGGAAAGTGAATATGGAAAAGGCTCCAAATTCACCATGAGGTTTCATGTCAAACTGGGAAGTACGAATGAATACGACAATAATATATTGGTAGACCTACCAGTACTGGTAGTAGATGACGATGAGGTATCCTGCGAGATCGCTTGTGAAAACCTCCAAGAATTAGGGATGAAACCGGAATGGGTTCTTTCCGGTGAAAAGGCCGTACAAAAAGTAATCGACGGAGACACTTACTTTGCTATTATCATAGATTTAATGATGCCCGGCATGAACGGCATCGAAACCACCATAAAAATAAGGGAATACGTGGAACCAGATACTCCGATCATCATCATATCAGCATACGATTATTCCGGTTACGAATTTGAGGCAGTAAAAGCTGGCGTCAACGGCTTCATAAGCAAGCCTATCATGAAATCCAAGCTATTCCATTTAATGAAAAAATTTGCCTCAGACAAAAAGGAAGACGAGCAAGTCCTTATCACACCGACTCATATCATATCTTTTCCCGGCAAACGGATACTGGTCGTGGAAGACAATGACCTAAACCGCGAGATAGCGTATGAATTGCTGCAAGAAACCCATGCAGAAGTCGAGACAGCTTGCGACGGACAAGAAGCCGTTGATAAAGTCGCCGCTTCACCCGAAGGTTATTACGATTTTATAATCATGGATATACAGATGCCTGTAATGGATGGACTCGAAGCGACAAGGCAAATTCGTCATCTCGACCGTCAAGATATCAAAGATATGCCCATTATAGCCATGTCTGCCAATGCTTTCGCCGAAGATGTACGGCTAAGTCTGGAAGCCGGCATGAACGAACATATCGCAAAACCGATCGAGATAGACAAATTATATGGAATTATGAGGAAATGGTTCCAGTAAAAAAAGCCGGAATCTCTTCCGGCCTTCTCCAAACTCAATGAATCACCTTTTTACTTCTTGCAATCGCAAGTTGAATATGCTACCAACATCCAAACCAATTTTTCTTGTTCCTTCAGATAGTCACTCATCAACGCTACCGTAGCCTCATCGCCCGCCTCCGATGCCAAGGAAAGAAGTTTACGTTCCTCACCAATCAGCAGGCCATAGGTATCGAGAATATGTTTCAATGCCTCGTCACCACAGGATACGCCTGATACCTCTTTTACACGGGCTACTTTCAGGTACTCGCTGAACTTGTTCTCCGGCTCGCCTCCCAACATCAGGATACGTTCCGCCAACTCGTCAACCTTCTCGGCAGCGTTGTTGTACATATCCTCGAATTTACCATGAAGAACGAAGAAACCGTGTCCCTTGATATTCCAGTGGAAACCACGAAGGTTCGTATAGAATACTTGGTAGTCCGCCAATAATTGTTTCAAGCTTGCTACTACGTTACTTACTGCTGATGCGTCTAAATGAAGATAATCTAATGTTTTCATACTGCTATTTTTTTAATTGTTATACTTTCCGTTTTCTTATACTGCAAAGATATGGTAAATATAAACAGCTGTCAAACAGATAATTCCTATATACATATAGATAGAATCTATATTTAAACGATCAACAGGAAGACATGCGATAGAACTTAGGTTTCTATTTACCTAATTTAAACTTATATCCTGCGGTAAGAGCCAAGGTATGGTAATTCGCCTCGATCGATCCTCCCTTATACTCTTTACCTAACGATACATCATAGCCAAAATTGATAAAGCATTGTTTTATTTCCACACCTACAGTGGCACTTATACCCCAATCAAAAGCACGAAGCCCTTCACAGGGATCATGGGTATAAAACTTAGCGGATTCTTCCGAAGCGACAGACCATCCCCCGAACATTCCTTTATCCAATACGCTTACGGCTATATAAGGGCCTACTCCGACATTCAAACGAATATCCTCAGCTAATTTGAACGATAAATTAGCCATAATCGGTAATTGCAAGAAATTTCGTGTCACCTTATTTGAGTAATCATACGCATATCCATACGGATCATAAGTAGGTCCCGGCACAGTCCACCAATAATGCCCATATCCATATCCGGGGAATTGGTCATTACTATATCCCCTTTGCGTATAATACAGACCGGACTTCAGAGAAAGAAATTCCGGCTTCAACTGATATTCCACTCCTACCCCAATCTTCCAACTCGGTTTCCAATCAACCATTGGACCCGCCTTCATCACTGTCATACCCGCTTCCGGAACTACCGACCACTGGGCTTGTACCGATACTACACCTAGCATTAACACCATCGCAAATACTACAACTCTTTTCATATACTTTTTATTTTGATAAAATAATCGAACGATTTATATGAATAAGACATGAAACAATAAAAAACCCCTATTGGCACCAACAGAAAAAGGCCGGAATCACTTCCGACCTTCTCCAAACGCAATGAATCACCTTTTTTACTTCTTGCAATCGCAAGTTAAATATGCTACTAACATCCAAACCAACTTCTCTTGTTCTTTCAGATAATCACTCATCAAAGCGACCGTAGCCTCATCTCCCGCCCCGGATGCCAAGGAAAGAAGTTTACGCTCCTCACCGATCAAATGACCATACGTATCAAGAATATTCTTTAACGCCTCGTCACCGCAGGATACGCCTGATACCTCTTTTACACGAGCTACCTTCAGGTACTCGCTGAACTTGTTCTCCGGCTCGCCTCCCAACATCAGGATACGTTCCGCCAACTCGTCAACCTTCTCGGCAGCGTTGTTGTACATATCCTCGAATTTACCATGAAGAACGAAGAAACCGTGTCCCTTGATATTCCAGTGGAAACCACGAAGGTTCGTATAGAATACTTGGTAGTCCGCCAATAATTGTTTCAAGCTTGCTACTACGTTACTTACCGCTGATGCGTCTAAATGGATATAATCTAATGTTTTCATAATTGCTACTTTTTAATTTGTTATACTTTCTGTTTTTCTTATACCGCAAAGATACGGCAAGTATAAGTAGCTGTCAAACAGATAATTTTTATATCAAGATAGAGGAGATTTATTAAACTATTCCATACAATAAGTATGCAAATGACATGAATACATAAATAATTGGATACTAACATTTTAAAAAGACGATTATCATTTTCGAAAAACACGTACGTGTTTTTTTGAAAAGTCGTACATGTTTTTCGGGAAACACGTACGACTTTTTACAGAATCATACGGCAAGGAACTAGAACATACATAAAAATATAAGATAAGTCTCCCTTTTTCAGAGGACCCAAAAGCATTTCCCCCAAAATCCCCTACTCGAATCCTCGCTCTATGGAAAACAGATACTCCGGCGACATTTACTAACATTGAGATTTCTCCATGCTTCTGCGCTTCGTCTATCAAGCTCAGAATAGACGAGCGTGAGGACAAGTCCATTTCCATCGGCAGTACGTCAAATCCGGCATTGTTCATTGTCTGGGCAATAATCGCTGCATTATTCATACTGTTTTTTTCCCTAAAAAGGTTACCTTCGCGGAAACAAGATATCGCTTTGGAAGTACAAGAATTATTGAAACTATATGCCGCTCACCCGCAAGTGACGGCGCTGGACACCCTACTGAAAAACGATACGTCCCGCAATATATTCCTAAAGGGACTGAATGGCTCGGGTCCGGCGATGACGATCGCCTCTCTTTTTACGAAAGGAAGGGGAAGCTATGTGTGTGTGTTGAACGACCAAGAGGAAGCCGGCTATTTCTATCACGACTTGATGCAGCTTACCGCCAGCAATGAGGTATACTTCTTCCCATCCGCTTACCGGAGGGCCATCAAGTACGGGCATGTCGATCCGGCGAACGAGATCCTGCGCACCGAGGTACTCAGCCGGTTGCAAGACCCGGACGCCTCTTTCGTGATCGTCACGTATCCGGACGCCTTGGCGGAACGAGTCGTGGCCCGGGAGGTATTGAAGGAGAATACCTTAAAAATCAGCGTGGGCGAGAAGCTGGATAATATGTTTGTCTCTGACGTGCTGGACGAGTATGGCTTCGAGCAGGTCGATTATGTATATGAGCCGGGGCAGTACGCCCTCCGGGGCAGTATCCTCGACGTTTTCTCTTTCTCCTACGAGTTCCCCTACCGTATCGACTTTTTCGGCGACGAGGTGGAGACCATCCGTACGTTCGACGTGGAGACGCAACTCAGCAAGGAGAAGCTGGACAGCATCTATATCGTACCGGAGATGAGCAAGAACGCCAAGGATAGTACTTCCTTGCTAGGCTCCCTCCCCCGGAACACCTTCATAGCGGCGAGAGATCTCGCATGGTGCAAGGAGCGCATCGGAAGCGTATGGAACGACGATCCGGTGGTAGCCGACGAGGAATCCTTCGCCGATATCGACCAGATGCGGAAGAAATTAGTCCGGGGCGAGGACTTCCTACGGGAGGTATTGGATTTCCGTCGCATCCATTTCGGGGCACGGCCGATGGGAACGGCGGACGCTACCATCCACTTCTCTACGCAAACGCAGCCGATCTATCATAAGAATTTCGACCGGGTGAGCGAGTCGTTCCATAAATACCTCGACGAGGGCTATACATTATATATATTGAGCGATCAAGAGAAACAAGCCAACCGTATCCGGATGATTTTCGAGGATAGGGGCGACAATATCCCTTTCACCGCCGTGAACCGCACGATACACGAGGGATTCGCCGACGACACGCTACGCATCTGCTTTTTCACCGACCATCAACTGTTCGACCGCTTCCACAAGTTCAACCTGAAGAGCGATAAGGCACGAAGCGGAAAGATCACCCTTTCACTCAAGGAGCTGAACCAGTTCTCGCAGGGGGATTATATCGTACATATCGATCATGGCGTAGGACAGTTCGGAGGATTGGTACGCACCGAGGTGAACGGTAAGATGCAAGAGGCCATCAAATTGATTTATCAGAATAACGATATTATATTCGTCAGCATCCATTCCCTGCATAAATTATCGAAATACAAGGGGAAAGAGAGCGGCGAGCCGCCCAAGTTGAGCAAGCTCGGCACGGGCGCTTGGGAAAAGATGAAGGAACGTACCAAGGCGAAGGTGAAGGATATCGCCCGGGACTTGATCCTCCTCTATTCCAAACGCAAGCAAGAGACGGGTTTCGCCTACACGCCGGACAGCTTCATGCAGCATGAGCTGGAAGCCAGCTTCATCTATGAGGACACGCCGGACCAGATGAAGGCGACCGCCGAGGTCAAGGCGGATATGGAAAGTACCCGTCCGATGGACCGGTTGATTTGTGGAGACGTTGGTTTCGGAAAGACCGAAGTAGCTATCCGCGCGGCATTCAAGGCGGTATCGGACAATAAGCAGGTGGCCGTGTTGGTACCCACCACCGTACTGGCTTTCCAGCATTACCAGACGTTTTGTGAGCGCTTGAAGGATTTCCCTTGCAAGATCGATTATATCAGCCGGGCCCGTACGGCCGCGCAAATCAAGGCTACCTTGAAAGAACTGAAAGAGGGCGAGGTGAATATCTTGATCGGCACCCACCGGATCGTCGGCAAGGATGTACGTTTCAAGGATCTGGGCTTGCTTATCATCGACGAGGAGCAGAAGTTCGGGGTATCCGTCAAGGAGAAGCTTCGGCAACTGAAGGTGAACGTGGACACCTTGACAATGACGGCCACCCCGATCCCCCGTACCCTACAGTTCTCCTTGATGGGGGCCCGGGATCTTTCCAGCATCACCACGCCACCGCCCAACCGTTATCCCGTGCAGACGGAGGTGGAGCGTTTCAACCCCGATATCATCCGGGAAGCGATCAATTTCGAGATGAGCCGGAACGGGCAGGTGTTCTTCATCAACAACCGTATCCAGAACATTTACGAGATGGAAGCCTTGGTACGGCGAGAAGTCCCCGACGCACGGGTAGCCGTGGGGCACGGGCAGATGGAACCGGAGAAGCTAGAAAAGATCATCCTCGATTTCGTGAATTATGAGTATGACGTATTGATAGCCACCAGTATCGTGGAGAGCGGCATCGACGTACCCAACGCCAATACGATCATCATCAACAACGCCCAGCAATTCGGGCTTAGCGACCTCCATCAGCTACGCGGACGTGTAGGACGAAGCAACCGGAAAGCCTTCTGCTACCTCCTTTCCCCGCCCCTCACCTCGCTGACGCAGGAGGCACGACGCAGGTTGCAGGCGATCGAGAACTTCTCCGAGCTGGGTAGCGGTATCCATATCGCCATGCAAGACCTCGACATCCGGGGAGCCGGGAATATGCTAGGCGCCGAGCAAAGCGGTTTCATCGCCGACCTAGGCTATGAGACGTACCAGAAGATCTTGGAGGAGGCGGTAGACGAATTGAAAAGCGAGGAATTCGCCGATCTTTACGCCGATAATGCCGAAGGGCACCGGGATACGGGCAGCGAATACGTCCGGGAGACCTATATCGAGAGCGACCTTGAATTGATGTTCCCTCCCACCTACATTCCCAACGACTCGGAGCGTATCTCCCTATACCGGGAGTTGGATAATATGGAGGAGGAACGTGACATCCTCGCCTTTACGGAGCGCTTGAAAGACCGCTTCGGCAAGATACCGAAGGAGGGCAAGGAGTTGATCCGGATCGTGCGCCTCCGCCGCATGGCCAAGAAACTGGGCATGGAGAAAGTGGTCCTGAAGAAAGGGCAGATGAGCCTCTTCTTGGTGAATAACCCGGATAGCCCGTATTACCAAAGCGAGGCGTTCGGCAAGCTGCTGGGCTTCATCCAAAAGCATCCCCGTGAGTGTAACCTCCGGGAGCAGAACGGCAAGCGAAGTATCGTGATCAAGAACGTCCCTACGGTGGAAGCGGCATGCGGCTACCTGCAAGAGATGGAAAAAATAAACTCAACCGACTTTTGACACATCCTCTTACAAACACGAAAAGATATGGAAAAGAAAACGATTATAGACCTTTTTGAGAGTTCAGTGAAGCGCTTCCCCGGTAATCCTTTTTTATGGGAGAAGACGGGCAAGCGATTCGAGCCAACCACTTACTCCAAGGTTCGCGACCTCGTCTATGAGGAAGGCGCAGGCCTCGTATCGCTGGGTGTGCGAAAGGGAGATAATATGGCTTTACTGAGCGAAGGGCGCAACGCGTGGATCATCGGCGAGCTGGCCATGTTCTACGCCGGGGCGACGAACGTGCCCCTATCCATCAAGCTGGAGGAGGCGAACGACCTCCTGTTCCGTCTCGTCCACGCCGACGTGAAATATATCATGGTATCGGGCCAGCAACTGGGGAAGATCCGGGCGATCAAGGATAAGCTCCCCACCGTACGGAAGATCATCGTACTCGACGAGCTGGCGGAATACCAAGACCGTGAGATGCCGCTGTCCGAGATACGCCGGATGGGGAAGGTCTATCTGGGTATTCATCCGCTAGAGGAGTTCTTGGCGATCGGGCAATCGCTGGGCAACGATGATTACGCCACCATCACCTATACCTCCGGCACGACCGCCAATCCGAAAGGCGTGATCCTCACCCACCGCAACTATACGGCGAACGTGGAGCAAGCGCTCACTTGCGTGGATATAGACGATACGTGGCGTACGTTGGTAATACTCCCGCTGGACCATTGCTTCGCCCACGTGGTAGGATTCTACATCTTCATGTCGAAGGGAGCCTCGGTAGCTACCGTGCAGGTAGGGCGTACCGGTATGGAGACCTTGAAGAATATCCCTATCAATATAAAGGAGTTCAAGCCGTACCTGATACTGAGCGTCCCCGCCTTGGCGAAGAACTTCAAGAAGAATATCGAGCAAGGTATCCGAGCGCAAGGCAAGAACGCCGTCCGCCTTTTCAACCTAGCCTTACGGATCGGTTATATCTATAATGGGGATAGCGACGAGGAGGAAGGAAAAGGTTTCCGCGTCCTCTTGAAGCCACTGGTCCGTTTGTTCGACAAGCTATTGTTCGCGAAAGTCCGTGAGAACTTCGGGGGCGAACTGAAGTTCTTTATCGGAGGGGGCGCCTTGCTGGATAAGGACTTGCAGAAGTTCTATTACGCCTTGGGAATCCCGATGTACCAAGGATACGGGCTGAGCGAGGCGACACCGATCATCTCGACCAACGGCCCCCGCCGCCACGTCTTCGGCAGTAGCGGCGTATTGGTGCGGCCCCTCGACCTAAAGATCTGCGACATGGACGGCAACGTACTTCCTCCGGGGGAGAAAGGCGAGATCGTCATCCGGGGAGAGAACGTGATGGCCGGCTACTGGAAGAACCCGGCATCGACGGCCGATACCGTAAAGGAGGGTTGGCTGTACACCGGGGATATGGGATATATGCGTGACGGGCTTCTTTATGTGTTGGGGCGTTTCAAGAGCCTGCTGATCGGAAGCGACGGGGAGAAATACAGTCCGGAGGGTATAGAGGAAGCCTTGGTAGAGCATTCCTCTTGCATCGACCAGCTGATCCTGTACAATAACCAGAGTCCGTACACGACCGCCCTGTTGGTCCCTAACAAAGAACGGTTGCGGAAACATCTGGCCCACCAGAATCTGGACCTCACGAGCGATCAAGGCCGAGAAGAGGCCATCCGTATCATCCAGCGCCAGATCGACCGTTTCCGCAAGGGAGGCGACCTGTCCACCCTATTCCCGGATCGTTGGTTGCCGACCACCTTCGCCATCCTCCCCGAGCCTTTTACCGAGCAAAACGGCATGGTAAACAGCACCATGAAGATCGTCCGGGGCAAGGTAGAGAAAGCCTACGCCGCCCGTATCGCCCAGCTCTATACTCCCGAGGGGAAGAATCCGCTGAACAAGTGGAACAAGGAGGCGTTGTAGAGACGCGGCGAGCCGCATCTCATCCCTCGCGATGGGCCTTGCTACCCCGGCAAGGCCTTTGTTGTTTCAAGAGGGCCGCGACAAATGAATAATAACGAGATTTCATACAAGATTCTGATTACAGAATTTGTTTTTGTCCGATTTAATCCAGACCTTTATGACTCAACATTTACCTATTCTATTCAAAGAATAAA
>OWIO01001970.1_pt1 | contig 14433 bp, 11 predicted proteins | sample 1733011 | NCBI WGS metagenome assembly OWIO01 (sample SAMN05065779, study PRJEB22554) | human gut metagenome | biome: ENVO:2100002; feature: ENVO:00000062; material: ENVO:00002003 | host: Homo sapiens | place: USA | reverse complement strand
AATGGCCGCATAAGAGAGCCCCCAAAATGAAGCAGGTTATTTTTTAACATTTACTAAGAAAAAATATTGATTTCGCCCATAAAGTTATTGACATTGAGTTTTTAACTCCTAATGAACAGTTAGAAGGCACTTGGCTGTGGGCAAAACCCAAAATCTACGAACTTGATTAAAAATAATTTAGTTCTAATAGAGAAAATGGCTTTTTATTTGACTTATTTTGAACAATAGTAAATATTTCTCACCAATTAATTTACTATACCCGCATAGGCGTATCTTGACAAATAACAAACTACTTATACCCTAAAAGGTGTAAATATAAATTATTTCATTATTTTTGCACCCAAAGAGGTATAATATGCAGACGACATTATCGAAATACGTGAAGGCTATGCGCAAGCAGCATCGGCTGACACAGGTCGAGCTGTCCGAGAAATCGGGTGTGGGACTGCGGTTCGTGCGCGAGCTGGAGCAAGGGAAACCGACTTTGCGGCTGGACAAAGTCAATCAGATTCTCAACCTGTTCGGGGCCGAGATCGGAGTGGTACCGATGACAAAAACGGATGACCGATGAAACAGGCTGCCATCTATCTCTACAACCGCAAGGCGGGGCTTTTGACCGAGGATGAAACCGGTTACACGTTCCGCTACGATGCCGACTATCTCCGCCTGCCCGATGCCGAAGCGGTCAGTTTCACGCTGCCGCTTACGGAGCAAGTCTATCGCGACAAGGTGCTGTTCCCGTTCTTTGACGGATTGATTCCCGAAGGGTGGCTGCTCGACATTGCCGAAAAGAGCTGGAAAATCGACAACCGCGATAGGATGTCGCTGCTTTTGGCCTGCTGCAAAGACTGCATCGGTGCAGTCAGTGTCATACCTATCGAATCAAAGGAGGAGTAACATGGAGCGTTGTTTATATTGTTACAAAGAATTAGCCGACGGCGAGCGGGATTTCCACAAATCCTGCTCCAAGAAGATTTTCGGCACTCCCCAAGTACCTTTGCTCCCCTACACGCGCGCCAATATCGCGGAACTTGCCCGCGAGGTAATCCGCAGCCAAACGACGCTGACCGGAGTGCAGGCAAAGTTGTCGCTCGACATTGCCAAAGAGGGCAAAGGCACCCCGGAACGCTTTACGATCGTCGGGCTGTGGGGCCGCTATATCCTCAAACCGCAGACCGAACATTATCCGCATTTGCCGGAACTGGAAGATTTGACCATGCACATGGCCGAAGCCGTGAAGATGCAGGTAGTCCCCCACTCGCTCGTCCGCTTTGCCGACGGGGAGTTGTGCTACATCACACGCCGCATCGACCGAGGGCCTCACGGCGAAAAATATCCGATGGAAGACCTCTGTCAGCTCTCCGAACGACTGACAGAACACAAATACAAAGGTTCCTACGAGCAGATTGCCAAAACAATTCTGCGCTATTCTTCCGCCCCGAAACTGGATGCCGTCAATTTCTGGGAGCAAGTGTTGTTCTCTTGGCTCACGGGCAATGCCGACATGCACCTCAAAAATTTTTCGCTGTATAGCCTGAATCCGGGTGTTTATGGGCTGACACCGGCTTATGACCTGCTATCGACAGCGCTCGTTTTACCCGAAGACACCGAGGAATTGGCACTGACGCTGAACGGCCGCAAACGCAAGCTCCGCCGCAGCGATTTCGTGCAGGCAATGACGGCTTCGGGCATGGACGAAAAGGTAATCGACAACCTGTTCAAGAAATTCATCAAAGCCATTCCGAAATGGGGCGAGTGGATCGACGTTTCGTTTCTGCCCGAAGAAATGAAAGGCAAATACAAAGCGCTTATCGCAGAAAGAATCAAACAACTAACATAGCGACATTACATCCTGCCGGGAAAATAATTTCATCCGAAAATCCGTCGAAAAATAATTTGCCGCGTATTTACAACGAAGCTAGCGACAGACGCACACAACCGTATAGCTGACAAATAATTAGCATTTTACGCTTCGTTTCTGCATCGGGAAGTTGTTCTGACACGTTTTGCGAACAAGTTTATGATCCTACCCCTCCCCAAACTCGCACACTTACTCGTGCAGTACCAACCTTATATTTTGATTGGGAAAATGTTGATTGGATGCCTACCCCTGCCGGTCAATCCCGCATCCCGACCCCTTGGGTTGGGCAAGGTAGTCTTGCAGGAAGTTATGACCTAACAATTGTCAACGATCACAAGGCTTCCGATGGATGGGAACTTTTATATAGCACCTTTGATCCTTAAGCACCCGGACAACTAGTTAATCCCTATTTTGCACTTTACAATAAATACCGCGGTCTCTTGCGAATCTATGTTTACCTCACCACGCAATTTATTACAACTTCCTCTCAACTCCAAGATGGGCTTGCTATTACATCTTTCCACAAAAATATCTCTTTATTAAGATTTTGTGGCGCAGAATTCATCAATCCAAATTCATATCCTACGGAATTTAACCAATTACAACCCAAGCCACAAAACGGATCAGCCCCAATGGCAGCAAACAAATGGTACATGATGCAATATGAATTAGCTTATGATCCCATAATTTACAGCATTCCTTACCAAAACATCCAATTAACATGGTGGTTAAATTATCTCGATATAGCAGAAATCAAAATGAATTCCAAATCAGTAGGAGATATTATCGGAACAATAGGAACTGCCGGGGCTACGGGAACAAATCCCTTTAATGCATCAAACTTAAACCAAATAGCCTCTAAAATAATATTAACACAAGTAGGGAAAAATGCAGTAGAAGGATTGCAAGACAAATCCTTACCGGAAGGGAATGCTCTTCATCTTCCTTCTTCTTTTTTCACAAAACTCCTATCAAGTGTTAGAGAAGCTGCAACATCCAGCATTAAAGATATTCCCAAAAAAGCTTTTTCTTTTATTAGTGCAATCCTTGGAGGTTCAAGCTTATCCACTCCTACACCGATTTCTATGAATCTTCAAGTCCAGACAACAACAGAAGGAACTATTTCGAATCGAGGATCATTCCCGTCTTCTCCCGTATCTATGTGGGTGCCGGGAACTTCCATTCCTTCAAACGCCGTAGGAATAATTCCTCTATATAACAAACCATTAGGTGTCTGCAATCTATCTGTCCAACCGGAAATAACAATCATAACAAACAAACGAATATACAATGAACCCGATGAACCGTTCAACCCCGAACAGATGTTAACGATTGAGGAAGCATCTATTGTTCATGAAGAAAAAGATTTCAGTTCATATTTAATAATCAATCCTGAACTACAAAAAATTGCAGACGTCACTATTGAAGCACAAGATATTGTCAATACCGGAAATGGGGATGGATACAATAGTGGAGGATTTATCTATGTTCCAGCACATTCTCTTCGCTACAAATTAGGAGTGACATTTGACCCAATATATCCGCCGTCGAATGTAAAATATTATGTACGCTTTACAATTCGCGTAAAACCACACAACGGAGCTCCTGAATGTATTTTATACAAAACTTTCGAGCTAAAACAAAATCATAAAGAAATCGTTAAAGACGAAACATATTACCCATAAACGTTTATGAAACAGATCGCTTTTCTGCTGGCCGGAGTGCTGTCGCTGGCGTTCTTCGCAGGCTGCGACAAGGACGACGACTATCCCGACAATGTCCTGATCCGCAACCACCGCAATGTCGCTCTCAGCATCCGCATCGAGGCGCCTTCCGCTGCAAAAGGCTACTGCGTCTACGAAGGCAGCGTCGCACCCGCCGGCGAACTCTCGCTGCGGCTCAACAACGACAACTACACCCTCGACTCGCACGAGTTCCAGGTAACCGAAGGACGCCGCACTGTTATCACCTACATGGACGACTGGTTCGACATCGCACACGAACGCTTCTGAGCAGCACGGCATAGGATCACTCGATGAAAATCGAGCGGCTCGTTCTCACGTCGAAACCTTTACCGGATTCCGACGTGGGAATTTGTCGTTCGCATCGACGGACCTGCACGGAAATCAGCGAAAAGGAGAGAAAAGTGCTGCAACGGTACGAGCAGCCGTTAATTCGATGCTTCTGCCCTCGCCTATCCGTACTTTGGCTGCGCCTTAGATACTCCGTCTCGGCAATGTTCAAATAAATTTGACATTGCCCTCGCTTAATCGTATCTTTGTCCGCAAAGAACGCTTCGGAGATGATACCGTACAAACGACATACCCTTTCCAACGGGCTGACGGTGGCCGTCAACCGCGACCGCCAGTCGAAACTCGCGGCCGTAAACATCCTCTACAAGGTCGGGGCGCGCAACGAAGATCCCGCCCGCACGGGCTTCGCGCACCTGTTCGAACACCTCATGTTCCGCGGCACGCGCGACGTGCCCGATTTCGACCTGCCGGTGCAGATGGCCTGCGGCGACAACAACGCCTTCACCAATAACGATTATACGGACTTCTATATTACCTTGCCGAAGGACAATATCGAGACGGCCCTCTGGCTGGAAGCCGACCGCATGACCGGACTCGACATCTCGCCCGAAGCGCTCGAAACCGAAAAACGGGTCGTCATCGAGGAGTACAAGCAGCGTTATCTCAATCAGCCCTACGGCGATCAGGGAATGCTGCTGCGTTCGCTGGCCTATACCCTCCACCCTTACCGCTGGGCTACGATCGGGCTTACGCCCGACCATGTGGCCCGCGCGACGATCGACGAGGTGCGCGCCTTCTACCGCCGCTGGTACCACCCCTCGAACGCCATTCTGTCGGTCTCGGCCGACATCGACGAAGAGCGGGTCTTCGAACTGGCTGAACGCTACTTCGCCCCGATCGCCGACACGCCCTCCGCAGCCGGCCCGCTGCCCGCCGAACCCGAACAGACGGCCGAACGCAGACTCGAAGTCAAGCGCGACGTACCGGCCACGGCGGTGACGGTCGCCTACCCCATGGGCGACCGCCTTTCGCGGGATTTCTATCTGGGCGACATGGCCTCCGACATCCTGTCGGGCGGCGATTCGGCACGGCTCTACGAACGGCTCGTCAAGCGCGACCGGCTCTTTTCGAGCGTCAACGCCTACATCACGGGCGACGTCGATCCGGGGCTTTTCGTCCTCACGGGGCACCTGCTGCCGGGACGCACCGTCGAGGAGGCCGAAGAGGCCTTCGCCCGCGAAATCGAGGAGATGCAAACCCTCCCCGCGAGCGACTACGAGATCGAAAAGGTGAAGAACAAGTTCGAAGCGAACGCCCTGTTCGGCGAGTTGAACGTGATGAACAAGGCGATGAACCTGGGTTACTACGAAATGCTCGGCGATCCCGGCCTCGTCAACCGCGAGGTGGAGCTCTACCGCTCCGTCACGGCGGCCGAACTGACCGACTTCGCGCGTCGCACCTTCCGCGCCGCACGCCGTTCTACCCTTATCTACCGCTCAACACGATGAAACAACCGCAACTCACCATTCCGTCGGACATATCGCTCCACGAACCCCTCCGCCGCACGCTCCCGAACGGCGTGACGATCCACACGCTCTGCGCCGCGGAATTCGAGGTCGTGCGCGTCAGCTTCGTCTTCCGCGCCGGCTCGGCGCAGCAGCGCAAGGCGTTCGTCGCCACGTCGACGGCCAACCTGCTGAGCGAGGGGACGCGCAACATGACCTCGCAGCAGATCGCCGAACAATTCGACTTCTACGGCTCCTATTTCGACGTGAACGTCGACCGCGACTACGTCTACATCAGCTTCTGTTCCCTGTCGAAATATTTCCGGCAAACGCTCGCCGTCGCCGAACAGATTCTGCTTCACCCCCTCTTTCCCGAAGAGGAGGTCGTCTCCTACCGCGAAAAGCGCAAGCAGCGGCTGCGCATCGAGCGCATGAAGGTCGAGACCGAGGCCCGCGAAGCCTTCGCCCGCGCGCTTTTCGGCCCTGCGCACCCCTACGGAATAACATGGCCCGAAACAGCCTACGACGACCTCACGCGCGACGACCTGCTCGATTTCTACGCACGCCACTATACCGCCCGCAACTGTTTCGTGGTGTGCAGCGGCGCAGCCGACACGGCCGTCGTCGACGCAGTGGCCGAGGTGGCCGGACAGCTGCCCGCAGGCGCCGACAGCGCCGCAGAACCGTTCCCGCCGGCAGTCACGACGCCCCATGCCGCAGTGCCCCACGCAGGGGCCGTGCAGTCGTCGATCCGCATCGGCCGGCTGCTCTTCGGCCGCAACCACCCCGATTACGTCGGGATGCAGGTGGTGGCGATGCTGCTGGGCGGTTATTTCGGGTCGCGCCTGATGCAGAACCTGCGCGAAGCGAACGGGTTCACCTACGGCGTGGTCGCAGCGATGGTCAACCTCGAACGCGAAGGCTACCTGGCCGTCGCGACGCAGGTAGCGCGCGACGCGACCGACCGTGCGCTCGCAGAGATCTACCGCGAAATCGAACGGCTGCGCACGGAACCCGTCACCGAGGAGGAGCTGTCGCTGGTGCGCAACATGATGACGGGCGAGATGATGCGTATTCTCGACGGGCCGTTCGGCATCGCCGACGTCACGATCGAAAACATCCTCTGCGGCCGCCGCAACGACGTCGTGAGCGAGAATCTGCAACGCATCCGCGCCATTACCCCCGCCGAGGTGCAGCGGCTCGCCGTGAAATACCTGCCGCGCGAAGCGTTGGTCACGGTCGTGGCGGGAGGAACAGAAAGCGTCCTCTGACGGGACGCCGGCAGTTCGGCCGCCGCCATCCGATTCCGGCCCGACGGAGCCGGAATTTGCTTTTCCGGACGAAATGCGTTATTTTTGTCTTCGTCCCGCAGGGACTTTTCGGAAAGTTAGGTTTTAATAAAACGATTGCAATAAAGAAATTTTTCTGGTTGCTGGCAGGACTCGCAGCGGGTCTTGCGGCAGGGTGCAGCGACGACGCGAACAGGGGGGGGGAGGTACTGACGGCCCCGCACCCATCCCCGAACCCGAACCGCTGAGCCAGCTTACGGCCGACGTCTCATTCACGCCCCAAAGCGCGAAACTCGTCCGCGAAGCGGCATTCGACAAAGAGGGAGGCGAGGGATACTTACTCACGCTCACCGACGCCGAAGGCGCCGAAATCCGCGTCGCGCTCCGTGCGGACGAAGGCGCTTCGCCGTTCGGTCGGTACGACTTCTCGCGTACGAACGACTGCGTGCCGGGGTCGAACGACGGCGCCGACGCGGCGACGGGCAGCTGGTACTACGCCTCGCAGAAAGCCGTCGCCCCGATCGTGGGCGGCGTGCTGGATCTAAGCCGTGTACCGGGCAACAAACCCTCCGATACGAGCTACCGCGTGCAAATCGCCTTCGAGGACGACCATTCGCCCGCCTTCGGGATCACGGCCGTCTATTCGGGAACGATGACGCTCGAAGGGGTCGACGCCACGCCCGACGCGACGACGACCTACTGCTACGCGGGCGCCTCGGGATTCTACGCCGACGACGGCTACAACTCGTGGGGCATCGACTTCGACAACGCCGATTTCACGCACCTGCTGAGTATCTTCGAATTCAACGTCGCACCCGACGCCACCGAGCAGGACGGAATCCCCGCCGGCATCTACACGATCACCGAAGACTACGCTCCCAACACCGTCACATGGGCGACCTACGACGAGGAGATGACCTACCTCTCGACAGGAACGGTCACCGTCGAACGCGACGGGGAGGAGTACAAGGTCACGGTCGACGCCGTCGACGAATACGACGCTCCGTTCAAGGCCGATTTCGCAGGACAGATCTACTACGAAAACACCTCCGAGCAGGCCTCGATCTCACCCCGCGAGGTCTACGTGGTCTGCTACGGCGAGAAAGACGGACTGACCAACTGGTACATCACGCTCGTCGACCGGGGCTATCTCACCACGCGCGACGCCGTCGGCAACTGCTACTACGGCTCGATCCTCCATTTCGACCTGCGCAGCGACGCGGCCAACGATTACGCAGACGGAGTGCCCGAAGGCACGTTCGCCGTACGGAACGGACAGTCGGGCGTGGGCATCTGGGGCGGCGACAACGCCGCATGTACCTCGTTCCTCGCCGAATATTTCAGCGGCTCGCCCGCGATCGGCAAGCTGACGGAAGGCAACGTCACGATCGCGCGCGACGGCGAGTGGTACGAAATCTCGTTCGACGGGCTGACCCTCGCAGGAAGCGATCAGACATCGCTCACGGGAAGCTACGAAGGGCGCGTGCAATACATCGACGCACGGGAGTAAGCCCTTCGACACTTTATGGAAAAACGCCTTCGAACCGTGGTTCGAAGGCGTTTTTTATCCAGCCGGCCGAGGGGGGGGGTCAGCCCCCGATCCGCTGCTCCACCCACTGCGTGAGCGCCACGAAATCGGCCACCGACAACTGTTCGGCGCGCTGCGAGAAAAAGGGATGCTCCGCCCCGCCGAAATCGCCGAAGGCGGCGCGCAGCGAATTGCGCAGCATCTTGCGCCGCTGACCGAACGAAGCCTTGACCACGCGCACGAACAGCCGCTCGTCGCACGCCAGCCGCACGACGCCGTTGCGGCGCAGGCGGATGACGGCGCTTTTGACCTTGGGCGGCGGGTTGAAGACCTTCTCCCCTACCGTGAAGAGGTACTCGATGTCGTACCACGCCTGCAACAGCACCGAGAGGATGCCGTACTCCTTCGATCCGGGCGGGCAGGCGATCCGCTCGGCCACCTCGCGCTGGATCATGCCCACGCACTCGGGGACAAGGTCGCGATGCTCCAACACCTTGAAAAAAATCTGCGAAGAGATGTTGTAAGGGAAATTTCCGATCACACGCACTCCGTCGGGAAACAACGCGCGCAACTCCATGCGCAGGAAATCGCCCGCCATGAGCCGCGGCGTAAATTCGGGATAGTGGGCACGGAGGTAGTCGACGCTCTCGGCGTCGATCTCGGCGCCCCACACGACGATGTCGCTGCGCCGCAACAGGAACTGCGTCAGCACGCCCATGCCGCATCCCACCTCCAACACCGGCGCCGGCGCCTCGGCCGTACCGCCCGACAGGGCGTCGCAGATTTTGCGCGCTATGTTCAGATCGACCAGAAAATGCTGGCCCAAAGCCTTTTTCGCCCTGACTTCACCCACTCGGCAATCGTTTTACGGAATCCGGCGGCACACCGCGCGCCGCCGCACGGCAAAGGTAGCGATTTTTCCGGAAAGAGCCGCTGCGGAGAGCGGAAAACGCCACGCCCTTTTCCCGACGATCCTCGAAAACCCGTCCGTCGCGGATCCCCGACAGGTCAAAATCAGTATTTACACGTACGGAAATCCGACCGGAAAAGCCGATCTTTGCGACGTCGAATTTTCGCAGAAACGCAATGAATTACCGTTCCGCAAGATGAAAAACCTCTTAGCTCAACTCAAAACCGAAGACTGGGTGATCGTACTGGCCGGCGGCGCGATCCTTGCACTCGCACTACTCTTTCCCGCCGGAATGCCGGCCATGCCCAAGACGCTGGCCGGCGGCGATGCGTGGCTCGAAGCCGGCTGCATGTTCGCCTTCCTGTTCGTGCTGACCTGCCTCTGCATGGCCGTGCTGGGACGTCCGGTCAAGGGAATCTTCGGCTCGCTGCTGGCGATTTTCGCCGTCTCGCTGGCGGCACAGGCCGTGGCATCCGTCCCGCTGTTCAAGGATTTGGGACTGGAATCGGTCTTCTTCTCGGTGATCTTCGGCCTGGCGGTCAGCAACTTTTTCCGGGTTCCGGCATGGCTGAAACCGGCGATCCAAAGCGAATTCTATATCAAAATAGGCATCGTCTGCCTCGGCGCGACGATCCTCTTCGGCGAAATTCTCCATTCGGGCGTCTATGCGCTCGCGCAGGCCTTTATCGTCGTCTTCCTCGTCTGGTACTTCGCCTTCTGGGTCTCGCGCCGCATGAAGGTCGACGACGAAATGGCCACCATGCTATCCAGTTCGGTGTCGATCTGCGGCGTTTCGGCGGCGATCGCCACCTGCGGTGTCATCAAGGGCGACAACAAGAAACTCTCCTACATCATCTCGCTGGTGCTCGTATGCGCCGTTCCGATGATGTACGTCATGCCGTGGCTGGCGAAACTCGTCCTGCCCGCACTGCTCGGCGATCCGAAGGTCGTCGAAGAGGTGGCCGGCGCCTGGATGGGCGGTACGATCGACACGACGGGAGCCGTCGTGGCGTCGGGCGCACTGCTGGGCGAAACGGCCGAGCAGACGGCCGTGATCGTCAAGTCGTCGCAAAACGTGCTGCTGGGGCTGGCGGCTTTCGTCATCTCGCTCTACTGGTCGTACCGCGGCCGCGAGGGGCAGGAGAAGCCGTCGGCCGGCGTGATCTGGGATCGTTTCCCGAAATTCGTCGTAGGGTTCGTCGCAGTCTCGCTCCTGTTCAGCCTCTTCTTCGACGGCGGCGCCGGCACTCCCGACGCCATGGTGCGCGGCACGGCGAAGAATTTCAGCAACACGCTTTTCAGTATCGCCTTCGTCTGCATCGGGTTGGAAACCCGTTTCTCGGAGATTTTCTCCAAAGAGAACCGCAACGCGCTGTGGGCCTTTCTCTCGGCGCAGACGTTCAACATCGTCGTTACGTTCATCGTGGCCTTCCTGTTGTTCGGCGTCCTGAAACCGATGTGGGCCTGACCGTCGTCGGAAAGAATCCGCCCGACACGTCGACCCTACGGCAACCGCCCCGACTGCACTCATTGCAGTCGGGGCGGTTGCCGTTCCGGACGGAGATCAGGGCTTCGGCAGCCGGTAGAGGAATTCGAACGGCTCGGAGACGACGAACCGCGAGGTCGCATCGCCCGCATACATCTCCCCGCCGGTGAGCATCAACCGCCGCGCGGGAGCGCCCTCCGACAAATCCACCCGACTGAGATCGACCCAGAACAGCGACGGCACCATCGTCCCCTCGAAATAATAGACCTTGTTCTTCTGATCGCAGACCGAACGCCAGCGCGTCGAGGAGATATGAGGCTGATCGGGCGTCGAAATGCCGAACGGCACCGAGACATTGCGCATCACGCTCAGCACGGCAGGTACGCCCACCGCGGCGTCGGCCGTCTGCGGGATGACGCCGATATAGAACGACGCCCGCGCGAAACGGTCGCTCGAACGGTTCGTTCCGGGCAGCATCTTCAAACCTCCGATCGCCTCCCAATAGTCGTTGACGGCCAGTTGCAGATCGTAACGCGGCGAATTGGTCATCACCCGATACTGCCGGCCCTCATGGATCCGAAGCCGGCCGTCGATGTATTCCAAAATGGCGCTGTCGCCCGTCGCATCCGAAATGGCCAGATGCAGGCGCGACTTCGTGCCGTTGGGCATGTCGGGTGCGTCGATGTAAATCCCGTCGCCCCGCAGCGCACCGACCGCCTCGGACACCGTTCCGAAATTGTCGAGCACGTACTGCGTCCACATCGCGATCCCCATCACGGGACGCTTGCCCTGCTTGCCGTAATCCGATTCGGGCAGAAAGAGCAGGCTGGCTACCAACCCCGCTTCGTTCATGCCGTCGCACGTGGCGAAATCGTAGGCCGAAGCGACCACGCTGCCGTACTTGGCACGCCAGCGAAGCGTCGTGTCGCGGTCGTATCCGGCGCGTTCCATGCCGCGGGGGAAGAGGTAGAGGTTCGTCCCGATCTCCTCCTTCCAATCCATCGTCCGCCCCGTAATGACCAACCCGTCACGCCCCAGATAGACCGCCCGCGTACAGGCATCGGCAGTCGCCGCAGCCGCGAGGAGGGCCAGCGCACCGGCCGCCGCTCCCCAGAATCGTCTTGTCTTCATCTTACTTGCAATTTACGGGCGGGATTCGTCCCGCCGCGAACAAACGTGCATATTCGATGCCGGAATCGACGGACGGACGCGCATCAACGCAGGTAACGTTTCAGATACGGCCGCAGGATCGCCTCCATCGCATCGAACCCGTCGGAGGTCGGATGCACACCGTCGCGGGTGTAGCGGGCGTCGAGCGCGCGGTCGGCGTCGGCCAGGCCGGGGTGGAAATCGACCCACTCGCAACCGTTGTCAAGCGCATACTCCCGCAGCATCCGGTTGAGCCGGTCGATCCGGTCGGGAGCGTCGGTCACTTCGGGGCGCCAGCCGTAACGCGCCGCCGGAAGCACCGAACAGAGGAAGACCCGCATCCCGTGCGCCCGCGCCAGTTCGGCCATCGAGCGGATATTGTCGGCGATCCGCTCCTCGTCGATCGGACCGTTGTTGCGCGCGATGTCGTTCGTTCCGGCCAGAATCACGACCGCCCGCGGCCGCAGCGCCACCACGTCGCACTGGAACCGTGCCAACATCTGCGCCGTCACCTGTCCGCTGATACCGCGTGCGGCGAAACCGTTCGCGTCGAAGAACGAGGGATGAGCCGAGTACCACCCTTCGGTAATCGAATCCCCGATGAAGACAACCTTCGGTCGTACTGCGAGCGCCGCATTGGCAGCCGCATACCGTCCCGTATTCGCCCAATCCCGCGACTGGCCTCCGGCTGAAAGCCACACCGTCGCACACAACCATAAAGCAACCAATCTTTTCATCCGAATATCTGTTTCGGGACAAACGTTTTCGAATTCATGAAGAGACCGCCGAGGAGGTGTGCGAGTCGTACGGTCCGCAGCCTCCGGCGGCATGAATGCCTCCGCATCCGCCGCACGGCACCCCGTCCGATACGGTCAACAGCTCGAAGCAGTCTCCTTCCGGCCGCCCGACCGTCGGGAATCCGCCGAAGCTCCCCACGGGAACGGCGCGGATCAATTGCCCTGCTCGCACATGAACTTGATGCGCACCAGCCGGATCTCCTCCTCCGTGTAGTCGCCGCCCAGCTCCTCGACCGCGTCGTCGAGCGAATCGCTCTCGGCATCCTCCTTGAAATAGAGGTAGATGTCCTCGGCCTTGTCCTCGTCCATGAACTCATCGATATAATAGGAGATGTCGAGCCGCGTACCGGAATTGACGATCCCCTCGATCTCGGTGAGCAGTTCGTCGAAATCGAGGTTCTTCGCGCGGGCGATATCCTCGAAATCCATCTTGCGGTCGATCGACTGGATGATGAAGATCTTGTTGCCCGACTTGTTGCCCACCGACTTCACGACCATGTCCTGCGGGCGGATGATCTCCTTCTCCTCGACATAGGCGCGGATCAGCTTGATGAACTCGGCGCCGAACTTCTTCGCCTTGCCGACGCCGACGCCCGAGATGTTCTGCATCTCGTCGAGCGTCACGGGATACTGGATCGACATATCTTCGAGCGACGGGTCCTGGAACACGACGAACGGCGGCAGATTGTGCTGCTTGGCGACCTTCTTGCGCAGGTCTTTGAGCATCGAGAAAAGCTCCTCGTCGGCCGCACCCCCGCGTCCGCCCGCCGGTGCGGCGGCTTCGGCCTCGCGCTCCTCGGCGTCGTAGTCGTGGTCGAGCGTAATCATCACGGGGAAGGGCGAACGGAGATACTCCTCGCCCTTGGCGTTGATCGAAATCAATCCGTAATTCTCGATATTCTTGTCGGCCAGCCCCAGGATCAACGCCTGACGCATCACCGCACCCCAATATTTGGCGTCGTGCTCCTCGCCCGCACCGAACCATTCGAGCTTGTTGTGGCCGTAGCTCTTGATCTGCGCCGTCAGCCGGCCCGTCAGCAGGTTGGTCAGGTGATCGACCTTGAACTTGTCGCCGATGGCACGCAGCGCTTCGAGCGCCAGCACGAGCGACGCCCGCGCATCGACCTTCGGTTTGGGATGACGGCAGTTGTCGCAATTGCAGCAGTTGTCCTCCGTATACTCCTCGCCGAAATAGTGCAGCAGCGTCTTGCGGCGGCACATCGAACTCTCGGCATAAGAGACCGTCTCCTGCAACAGCAATTTGCCGATCTCCTGCTCGGCGATCGGTTTGCCCTGCATGAACTTTTCGAGTTTCTGGATATCCTTGTAACTGTAAAAGGCCAGACAGTGACCCTCGCCGCCGTCGCGTCCCGCACGACCCGTCTCCTGATAATACCCTTCGAGCGACTTGGGAATGTCGTAATGGATGACGAACCGCACGTCGGGCTTGTCGATACCCATGCCGAAAGCGATCGTGGCGACGATCACATCGGCGCGCTCCATCAGGAAATCGTCCTGATTCTTGGCGCGCGTGGCCGCATCCATGCCCGCATGATAGGGCAACGCCTTGACGCCGTTGGCTACCAGCAGCTCGGCCAATTCCTCGACCTTCTTGCGGCTCAGACAATAGATGATGCCGCTGCGCCCCTCCTTCTGCTTGATGAAGCGGATGATGTCGCGGTCCACGTCGTTCTTGGGACGGATTTCGTAATAGAGATTCGGACGGTTGAACGACGATTTGAAAACCGAGGCGTCGTTCATGCCGAGGTTCTTCTGGATGTCCAGCTGCACCTTGGGCGTCGCCGTCGCCGTCAGGGCGATCAGCGGCTGTCTCTTATACACATCTGACGCTGCCGACGATACTCCTTGTGTAGA